>SAMEA3663208__coassemble_231_pt1 | contig 22789 bp, 18 predicted proteins | sample SAMEA3663208__metabat2_low_PE_018 | metagenome-assembled genome bin SAMEA3663208 (sample SAMEA3663208) | pig gut metagenome | biome: pig gut; feature: pig-associated habitat; material: faeces | place: China | collected 2013
TCTCCTGTGCCCATCCCGAGCCCGCCTCACCTCAGTCGTCCTTCCCACCCATCTCCCCGTGCCTCCCGCTGCTCCCTCTTCCCGCACCTCTTCCCGCGCCACCCACCGTACCTTCTCCTGTGCCCATCCCGAGCCCGCCTCACCTCAGTCGTCCTTCCCACCCATCTCACCATGCCTCCCACCGCTCCCTCTCACCAGTACTATTTAATGGGTGAAATTGTAACATATTGATACAGAGCGTATTGGAATTTTCGTATGGGTGGTTTTACCCCATACGAAAAAATTAAGTCATTGTGTATCAGGTTGTTGCAATTTCATTCACGCCCAACCCAGTGTGTCGTCCTGAAATAAGTTTACCAAAATAGTATGCGACGTCCAGAAATAAGTGTGTCGTCCTGAAATAAGTCACCAAAATAGGTGTGTATAGTCCTGAAAAGAGTTTACCAACAATAGAACTGGAATATACTATGTCATATCTAGTCCTCTGCATTTTGCTTATGTTAATTCCAAAGGCACAGTCTTTTCCGGTACAATATAGACTGTATTCTATTATTTACAGGTTCAAGAGGATGTTTATTACTGGAATTTATCTAAATTTGCTCTTGCTATGCCAAAGCCTAGGAGTAGTGATCTCCAGGCTGAACGCGAACATTGCCACTTCATCTTGGAACTGATGGTTATGGTAAAATACGAACTTGGCAAATATGTACTACGCCGCAATATGAATTTGCGACGAGAGTTTGAGTGAGGCTTGCTTCGGCATTTTTCCTGAACTTAATATTATGAAATATGGAACAACGATTTTTCAAAACCGGAACACCTGTTCACATCTACCAGCACAGCGCTGACTGGGGTGTCATCTTCTATGATGACATTCATATTTTGTCGCACTTTACCCTCTTATGCACCACTGCCAGAAAGTACGGTGTAAAGATTTATGCGATATGTTATATGCTGAATCATATCCATATCCTTGCGGAGTTCATCAGCCGGGAGCAGATGACGAAGTTTTTGCGTTTCGCAACATCTGTTTTCTCTCACAATTACAATCTTTATATGGGTAAAGAAGGCGCCAACTTTGCTCCACGGTTCGGTGCTTCATTCAAATCAGGCTCAAAGAGTGTAGTCAGCACTTTCAATTACATTGTAAATAACCCTGTAGAGAAGCACTTGGTAGCCAGAGCCTTGGATTACAGATGGAATTTTCTGCGCTATGCTCCTTCTCAGCCTGCACCGGAATGCTCATTGAGCAAACGCAAATCGAGCCTGCAATTCCAGTTAATCTCAAACCAGATAGAGTTGATGATTCAATCCAATACACACATAAGTGTGGAATATTTGGCTAATATCAAATCGCTATTGTCTCCTGCAGAGTGGCAGGTCATTGTCAATAAGATAATAACCGGATACAATATTATTGATTACCAGATAATGGCCAGTTATTTCCGCTCGATGGATGATATGCTCAAAGCTCCTGATTTCAACACAGGAGCGGAATATGAACTCGATGACGAGTCGATGCCACACAAGCCATACATCACTATGTTGAATCGGATAAAGAAATCAGCTCCTCTATATTCCTTCAGACCTTGGGCTATGAGTGCTGACGAAACTCTTGAGTGGATTCGGGTTTTGAGCGGTCTTCCCGGTGTCACCCCAGCTCATCTCAAAGGGATTCTTCATATTGACTGAAAGTGGGTCCGGGTGGATTGAAATCGCAATTGCCTGATATACAATGATATAGAATTTTCGTATGGGTGGTTTTCACCCATACGAAATTTTCAACACGTTGTGTATCAAGAGGTTATAATTCCACCTCAAGCTCCCGTGAATCCCAAAGCGATTTGGAACACCTGCTGTCAGCGACGGCGGAGGCCGGGATGTAGCGTAGCGGAATCGGTAGGCCGGGAGCCGCGGGGGTCATTCGGGGGCAGAGCCCCCGCAAACGAAGGACGTGTGCCCCTGAAAGGGGCTGTCAGCGTTAGCTGACTGGGGTTGAGAAGTTTGCGGCATGCAAATGCCGGCCGGGAGCGCGGGGATTATTTGTCCAGAACGTAGATGTTGAAGCCCGGGGTGTAGAGCACACGGCGGAGGCCGGCGTTCACATTGCCGACATTCTCAGTAGGCTCGAAGCGGAAATGGGTCTGCAGTCCGCTTTGGCTGAACTTATGCAGTTTGGCTGGCCAGCCCCGGCCGTAGGCGGCACAAATGCTCACGAAGTAACGCATAGTGTCGTAACCGTGGAAAGCGAAACTGTCGGGCTCGGCGTGGAAAAGAGCCCTGTAATTGCTCACGAAGCGTATCACCTCCGGAGTATCATAGTCCACATAATAGGTCACACTGTTGTGGAGGTAGGCATTGCACATCTCCTCCACATCGCTCGAACGGGTCTTTGCCGGACCGTAAATCGTCACATTGTGCTGGAGTGAATTCTGAAGATACACATTGCGGATAACATCCTTCACAAACACATCCCTCTCCGAAAGAGCCATAACTCTTGTGGCGGTATCTCCCAGATGGGTGTGCACTCCGAACCATTCGTTCATCTCCAGACCGTTAGCCATAGCGTAATCCACCTCGAGAAGATTCTCCTCTTCTTTGAGATTGAGGCTGTTGCGGAGCAGCTTCATTGAAGGGCTGAGCCTGACTCCGGCTTCCCTCACAACAATAAGGGTATCGGCCTCACCCTTCTCCTCCTTCATCCACTCCACGGCATCGAGCACCTGCCTGCTGGCAGGGGTGGCTGCAAGAATCACAGGAGAATCGACGGTGAGTTCCTCAGTTTTGGCATCCATAGGGGAGACCAGCATCTTGCCTTCCGGTAGCAGAGGAAGAGCCTTGGAAATATCTCCCGCACTCACAGGGCCGATTATCACGTCGCTGTCCTTGAAATCACGGGCTGCCTGAGCGAAAGCGTGGGGAGCCATAGTATCTATGGTAGTAATCTCCAGCTTGACACCCTGGTCGCTCAGGTCCTTGGCAGCCAGCAGTGCGCCGAAATAATAGTTGAGATAGCGCACATTTGCCGTGGTGTCGGCATCCATAGGAAGTAGCAGGCACACCTTGATGACTTCAGGCATATCATAGACGAAATCATCGTCCTCTTCAGGGTAAACCGCCGTGCTGTCTGAAACAACCAACAAACTGTCAGCACCGGCAATAAGGCTGGTGGAGGTGGCGGTCAAACTGTCGGCGGCAACAAGGCTGGAGGAGGTGGTGGCGGTCAAACTGTCAGCACCGGCCACGCTGTCCGTTCTGACCACAAGACTGTCGGCACGCTGCGATACAGTGCCGGCAAGTGCGAGTGCCTTCGAAGGCTCGGCAGGAGTGCCTGCGGAAGCAGCAGCTTCCTGCATCGCTGCGAGAGCCTTTTCGGTTGCCGGAATCAGCAGCACGTCACCTGCCTTGATAGGCCTGCGGTCAAGATTGAGGGAAGGGTTGGCATCGATGATATCCAGACTCGACACGCCATACGCCTTCCCTATGGAATAAAGGGTCTGCCTGTTGCGGACCACGTGGGAGAAATATTGCTTACCTTCAATTGTTACTATATCGCCGGACACCGTCACTTCCGAAGGACGGTAGATGGTCTGGGCATCAAGCGGAGCTGCAGCAAGCAGCACGCAGGCCAGCAGGGCAAGCAACTTTCTCATCTCAGTATTATTTGCTTGAGTTATACTCCTCGTTGAGTCCCTTGATGAGGTCCTCTGTAATGTCGAGAGCAGCGTCGCCGGTAACAACCGGAGTTGAAAGGAGAGCGCCCTGGGTTGCAAGCACGAGGTCGTAGCCCTTCTGAGCATTGTACTTCTGTACATACTCCATCACCGCATTTGCGATATTGTTGAGGATAACCTGCTGCTCCTCAGCAAGTTCTGCCTGCTTCTGCTGGGCATACTGCTGGAAGTCCGCAACCTTCTTCTGAAGCTCGTTGTACTTAACCTCTGCGGTAGAGCGGGTCATAAGTCCCTTGTTGAGCTTGTCTGCGAGATCCTTGTCCTCGTTCTCGAGTTTGGTGCGGCGGCGTGTCACCTCCTGGTCAACGCTCTTTGCCTTCTTCTCGAAGTCAGCCTGAAGCTTGATGGACATATCGTAGCGTGCAAGCACCTGGTCGAGATTGAAATATACGGTACCTGTGCTTACGGTCTCGACAGGCTCTCCGGTCTCGGCAGCAGGGGCTGTCTTTGCAGGGAGAACGAATACGCATACGAGAGCTGCAATAGCAGCAACCAGCGAGCAGATGCTCAGGATAAGTGGAAGATTCTTTTTCATTGTACTATTGTTATTTTGTTGATTTCAAATTGCTGTGTGCCTGTTGCAGATATCTTGCCACAGTCTCTTCAAGTCCCAGATACAGTGCGTCGCTTATCAGCGCGTGGCCAATCGAGACTTCGTCTGTCCAAGGGATTGTTTCGATGAAATACTGCAGGTTCTCCAGGCTCAGGTCGTGTCCTGCATTGAGGCCGAGGCCGCAGTCGCGTGCGGCCAGCGCCGTGCGCAGGTACGGCTCCACCGCCTTGCGCCTGTCGGCGGCGTAGCCTTCGGCATACGCGGCGGTGTAGAGCTCGACCCTGTCCGCGCCGCACGCCTTTGCGGCCTCGGCCATCCGCGGGTCAGGGTCTATAAAAATCGAAACCCTTATTCCCTTGGAGTGGAACAGAGTGCACATTGAGCTCAGGAACTCCTTGTGGGCAGGTACATCCCAGCCGGCGTTGGAAGTAATCGCATCGTGGGCGTCAGGCACGAGAGTAACCTGTGCCGGTACCACCTCCATCACCAGTTCCCGGAAGCGCTCTTCAGGATTGCCTTCAATGTTGAACTCCGTGTGCAACAGGGGCTTGAGAGCCCTGACATCACTGTAGCGTATATGCCTCTCGTCCGGACGCGGATGCACCGTAATGCCCTCCGCACCGAAACTCTCGATTGCCACTGCCGCCTTCTCCACATCGGGAACATTTCCTCCGCGGGCGTTGCGGATGGTGGCAATTTTGTTGATATTAACGCTGAGTTTTGCCATAAAGGTCACAAATATACTGTTTTTTTTCTATTTTTGGGGGTTGTATGAGAGCAGCATACTATATAAAGAAAAAAGAACTTGCCTGTGATGAGCAAATCACTGGTTTGGTGAACCGTCTGTCCATAGCCGGGATTGAGGTTTACAACATAGACGAAGGTCTTCGCGACAACACCGACCTGCTTCTGAGTTTCGGAGGTGACGGCACCTTCCTCAGCGCCGCCCATCTGGTATGCAGCGCCGGAGTGCCCGTGCTGGGCGTAAATCTCGGCAGGCTGGGTTTCCTGTCGGACGCCGAACTCCCGGATGTGGAGCAAGCTCTGGTTTCAGGGGACTGGAAGGTGGAAAGCCGCACTATGATTCAGACCAATGTCGCAGGAAAGCGCTTCTATGCCATCAATGAAGTAGCCCTGCGCCGTATAGCCTCAGGCACCCTCGGCGTTGATGTAAGGGTTGATAATGATATCCTTCCTACCTATTGGGCGGACGGTCTTCTGGTCTCCACCAGCACCGGCAGTACGGCCTATTCGCTTAGCGCCGGAGGCCCCATCTGCTCCCCTGAGCTCAAAGCCTTCATCATCACTCCTATAGCTCCGCACAACCTCAACCTCAGGCCTCTGGTGGTACCTCAGGAAGCGGTAGTCGAAATGTCTGCATACGACAGGAAGAACCGCAATGTAGTGCTTTCCATAGACAATATGGACTTCGAAATCCCGGCAGGGGAGCCTGTGCGCATCAGTTGCGCCCCTTTCCCCCTGCTCAGAGTAGTAACAGGCAAATCCAGTTTCATCGGCGCCCTGCGCTCCAAACTTCTTTGGGGTGCGGATGTCCGGAATACCCACTAGAATATGGCAGAAAGAATCATCCCCCAGCACATTTCCATCATTATGGACGGTAACGGCCGTTGGGCTAAGGCCCGCGGACAGCAGCGCGCCTACGGACACATCGAGGGCGTCGAAAGGGTAAGGGACATCACCACCGCCTGCGTCGAGCTGGGCGTGCGCTATCTCTCGCTCTACACCTTCTCCGAAGAAAACTGGAACCGCCCGGCAGAGGAGGTCAATGCCCTGATGGGCCTGATGATGAAATCCATAGAAGGCGAATATGACACGATGATGCGAAACGGCGTGCGCTTCCGCGTGCTGGGCAACCGCGCCCGTCTCTCAGATATCCTTCTCGAAGCCATCACCAATCTCGAGAACGCCACCAGCGGGAACGCCAATATGGATATGATAATAATGCTCAGCTACAGCGGCAAATGGGACATACTGCAGGCAGCCCGCAAGCTCATGGAAAGCGGAAAGCCGGCGGAGCAGCTGGACTATTCGGACATCGATGCGGCACTCGTCACCGCCGGCATCCCGGACCCGGAACTGGTCATCCGCACCTCCGGCGAAAAGCGCATAAGCAACTATATGTTGTGGCAAACGGCGTACTCCGAATTCGTCTTTACCGACACACTTTGGCCTGATTTTAGAAAGGAACAGCTCCTCGAAGCCATTGACGAGTACTCTTCTCGGGACCGTCGCTTCGGAAAAGTCAAATAATATGGCTATATTTGTAAGTTTTAAGATGCTTGTATGAAATCTAAACGGTTTTTCTCCATTGCTCTGCTTGCGCTTGCCACAAGCCTGGCCTTTGCGCAGGTTGAGGTGGACTATACCCGTCCCCGTAAATATATAGTAGGAGATGTGGCGGTTGAGGGCAATACCTATTTCTCATCCAATCAGATTGTCAGCCAGACAGGCCTTCTCAAGGGCCGCGAGGTGACCATTCCGGGAGATGATATCACATCCGCCATCAAAAAACTCACGACAAGAGGCTTTTTCGAGGATGTAGGAATCTATGTGGACCATTTCAGCCCTGCAAGGGATTCGGTCTATCTTACAATCAAGATAATGGAGCGCCCGCGCGTTTCCAAATATACCTATACCGGCATAAAGTCTTCCGAGAAAAAGGACCTCCAGGAGAGGCTCAACCTCCGAAGGGGCGGTGAATTCTCCGATTATGTCAAGGAGTCCTCAATAGGCATCATCAAGCGCTACTACGCCGAGAAAGGCTACCTTCTCTGCGATGTGGATGTCCAGACTCAGAAAGACTCTATGGTGCGCCACGCCATCCAGGTCAACTTCAATATCGACAAGGGACCTAAGGTGCGCATCAAGGACATCAACTTCATAGGCAACGAGCACGTGTCCGACTACACCCTCGCAAAGTCGATGAAGAAAACCAAGTCCAACAAGTTCTACAACTTCTTCAACAGCAAGAAGTTCAACGAAAAAGAATATCCCGAGGACAAGAAGAACCTCATCAGTGCCTTCAACGAGGCGGGATACCGCGACGCGCGCATCGTGCGGGACAGCGTATATCTCGTGGATGTGGTAAGCAAGAACGGAAAGGTCAAGAAGCGCATCTGCATTGACCTGGAGTTCGATGAGGGCAACAAATACTACTTCAGGGATGTGACCTGGACCGGAAACTCCGTTTATTCCGCAGAAACTCTCAATGAGGTGCTCAAAATCCAGAAGGGAGATGTATATGACAAGGTATCCCTTCAGAAGCGCCTGTACGGTGGCGGAAAGCAGACCGACTATGATGTTTCCAAGCTTTACCGCGACAACGGTTACCTCTTCTTCCAGCTCTCTCCGGTGGAGACCAATATCCAGAATGACTCCGTGGACGTTGAAATCCGCATCAGCGAGGGCAAGCAGGCAACCATAGGCAATGTCGTAATCAACGGCAATGACCTTACCAACGAAAAGGTGGTGCGCCGTCAGATTTACACCCGTCCGGGCTACCTTTTCAGCCAGTCCGACTTCGAACGTTCCATCCGTGAGATTTCCTCCCTGGGGCAGTTTGACCCGGAAGCCATAATGAGCGAAGGCGGCTACAGTATCGTCCCTAACCAGCTGGACAACACTGTTGACCTCATCTACAATGTCACCGAGAAGCCTTCCAGCCAGCTGGAGCTCTCTGGAGGTTGGGGTGGAAACACTTTCGTGGCCACGGTCGGAGTCAGCTTCAACAATTTCTCCACCCAGCGCTTCTTCGACAAGAACGCCTGGAGACCGGTGCCCCTGGGAGATGCCCAGAACCTCGCGTTCCGCTTCCAGACCAACGGTACATACTACACCGCCCTCACGGCAAGTTTCACGGAGCCTTGGCTCTTCGGCAAGAAGCCTACTTCACTCAACCTTTCGGCTTACTACACCCGTCAGACCAACTCCTATCTTGCTCTGAACATACTCAGTCACGACCGCCAGATGGAGGTATTCGGCTTCTCCGCATCCCTTGGAAAGCGCCTCAAGTGGCCGGACAGCTACTTCGTGCTCTACAACGGTCTGAGCTGGCAGACATATAAGCTTACCAACTGGTACTCAGGCTATTTCATCTTTGATGACGGTCTTGCCAACAACCTCAGCTACACGGTCAACCTGTCCCGCAACTCCACCGACCAGATGATTTATCCGCGTTCCGGCTCAGAGTTCTCCGCATCCCTATCGCTCACTCCGCCGTACTCCGTGTTCAGAAAGTACGACTACGATGACGAGGGCAACAAGTTCTCAGTGCCGAGCTACAAGGATGTTGACTACTCCAACTGGTCATCCCAGAACAGATACCGCTGGATTGAGTACCACAAGTGGAAATTCTCCGCTTCCCAGTACATCAAGCTCGTCGGAGACCTCGTGCTGATGGCCAAGGCCCAGTTCGGATATCTCGGATACTACAACAGAAACTGGGGTTACTCTCCGTTCGAAGGCTTCCTCGTCGGAGGTGACGGTATGTCGGGTTACAGCACCTACGGTTCGGATGTGATTTCGCTCCGCGGTTACGAGAACTACGCCCTGACTCCTTATCTGCCGACAAGCTACAACTCCAACGGTTACGCCTACGCCGGAAACGTATATGACAAGTTTACCGTCGAGCTGCGTTACCCTGTAATACTCCAGCCGCAGTCAACGATTTATGTGCTCGGCTTCCTCGAAGGAGGTAACTGCTGGTCGGATATACGCAAATTCAACCCGTTCCAGATTTACAGGTCAGCCGGTGTCGGCGTGAGGGTATTCCTCCCTATGGTAGGTCTTATCGGTGTTGACTGGGGTTACGGTTTCGACAGCAGCTCTAAGGGCGGAAGCCAGTTCCACTTCATCATCGGACAGCAATTCTAATGAATCAATATAATTAAGTAAAGAAATATGAAAAAAGCATTAGTATTTATCGCAACCGCACTTATCGGTGTTGCCGCAATGGCACAGCCAAAGTTTGCTCACGTAAGTCTCTCTGAACTCATCCAACTGATGCCTGAGGCAGATGATGCCCGTGCAAAGCTTGAGGCTTCCAGTCTTGAGGCTCAGGAGACTTTCCAGGCAATGGTTGAGGAGTATCAGGCAAAGTACACCACATATTCCCAGAAGGCTTCCACCTGGACCACTGCAATCCGTGAAAGCAAGGAGAAGGAGCTGATGGAAATCCAGCAGAGAATCCAGGACTTCGACCAGAGCATCCAGAAGGAGCTCTCCGAGATGCAGCAGATGCTGATGGCTCCTATCCAGAAGAAGGCTATGGACACCATCAACGCCCTTGCCAAGGAAGGCGGCTACATCTATGTGTTCGACAAGAGCACAATGCTCTACATTGACGAGGCCCAGAGCACTGACCTCACCCCTGCAGCCCGCAAGGCTCTCTCAATCCCTGAGGGACGCACCCTCGAGACTCTCCAGCAGGAGATGGCCGCACGCCAGCAGCAGCAATAAACAGCCAAAACATAACTAACAAACCACATACGATGCAACACAAGGTCATAGATGTCAGTGATGTTGTAATCAGATTTGCAGGAGATTCGGGAGATGGTATGCAGCTCACCGGATCTCTTTTTGCAGATATGTCCGCGATTTACGGCAACGGACTCTCCACATTCCCGGACTATCCTGCCGAAATCAGGGCTCCTCACGGGACGATTTCCGGAGTCTCCGGCTTTCAGGTCCACATAGGCAGTGAGAAGGTCAACACCCCTGGCGATTACTGCGATATGCTTGTCGCGATGAACCCCGCTGCCCTGAAGGCCAATGCCAAATGGTGCAAGCGGGAAGCGATGATACTCGTCGATGCCGACGCCTTTGACGACAAGAGTATGGAAAGGGCCGGTTTCAAGACCGGAAATCCTTTCGAAGAACTCGGAGTCGAGGACAGGGTCATTATCGCAGCCCCGATTACCACCCTTACCCAGGAATCCTTGAAAGACAGCGGAATGGACCAGAAGGCCATACTGAAGTGCAAGAATATGTTCACACTCGGTATGGCTTGTTACATATATTCCCGTCCTCTGGACTATGTCCACACCTATCTGGAGAAACGCTTCGCCAAGAAACATCCGGAAGTGATTCTTCCCAATATGAAGGTGCTTCAGGACGGCTTCAACTATGCTGCCGCCATTCAGGCGGTGCCGAATACCTACAAGGTAGAGTCAGCAGACCTGGAGCCGGGCCTGTACCGCAATATTACAGGCAACCAGGCAACAGCCTGGGGCCTGCTCGCCGCCTCCGAGAAGTCGGGCCTGCCGCTGTTCTGCGGCTCATATCCGATTACTCCGGCAACGGCCATACTCGAAGAGCTCGCGCTCCACAAGAGCCTGGGCTGCAAGACTTTGCAGGCAGAGGATGAGATAGCCGGCATATGCACCGCCATAGGCGCTTCCTTCGCCGGCAACCTCGCTGTCACCACCACTTCCGGCCCGGGCCTTTCGCTCAAGAGCGAAGCTCTCGGCCTTGCGGTGATGACCGAACTGCCGCTCGTCATTGTGGATGTGCAGAGAGGCGGACCGTCCACCGGCCTGCCTACCAAGACAGAGCAGACCGACCTGGACCAGGCTCTGTTCGGACGCAACGGCGAATGCCCTATGCCCGTGATTGCTGCCCATTCGCCGGCGCACTGCTTCGATGCGGCTTTCACAGCCGCCAAGCTTGCTCTTGAACATATGACTCCGGTGATGCTTCTCTCCGAGGGTTTCATCGGCAACGGAAGCGAGCCTTGGAAAATCCCCGCTATGGCGGATTATCCGGAAATCAAGCCTCCTTTCTTCCACGGAGCGCTTCACGACGGTGAGAGGTTCCGCCCTTATGAAAGGGACTCCGAAACTCTCGTGCGCCGCTGGGCTATCCCGGGCCAGAAGGGCCTGGAACACAGAATCGGCGGTCTTGAGAAGAATCACGACGGAGTGCTGTCCACCGACCCTCAGAACCACGAGACCATGGTCCGCGAGCGTGCCGAGAAGGTTGAAAGAATCGCAAACTGCATTCCTGAACTGCAGGTTGAAGGTCCTGAAAGCGGGAAATTGCTCGTTGTCAGTTGGGGCGGTACCTACGGCCACGTGCTGAGTGCCTTCCGCCAGTGCGGGGAGCCTGAAGTGGCCTTTGCGCATTTCGATTTCATCAAACCGCTTCCGCGAAATACCCGTGAAGTATTTGCCCGGTACGGGAAAATCCTCGTATGCGAGCTGAATTCCGGCCAGTTTGCAGGCTATCTGAGAGCCGAGCTTCCGGAGTTCCGTTATGAGAAGTACAACAAAGTCCAGGGCCAGCCTTTCCTCGTGTCTGAGCTGGTTGAGGCAATAAAGAACAATCTCTAGCTATGGCAGTACTTACAGCAAAGGATTTCAAGAGCGACCAGCTCGCACGCTGGTGCCCGGGATGCGGAGACCACGCAGTGCTCGCCGCGCTGACCAGAGCGCTTCCGAAGGTAAGCCAGACTCTGGGATATGAGAAGGAACGCTATGTGGTAGTATCCGGCATAGGATGCTCATCCCGCCTTCCATACTATATGGATACCTACGGCTTCCACAGCATACACGGCAGGGCTACCGCAATCAGCACCGGCATCAAGGTAGCAAACCCTACCCTGACCGTATGGCAGGCCTGCGGAGACGGTGATGCTCTCGCTATCGGAGGCAATCACTTCATCCACGCCATCCGCCGCAACATAGATATCAACGTAATCCTCTTCAACAACCAGATTTACGGTCTCACCAAGGGGCAGTATTCGCCGACCTCCAAGTTCGGCGCCATCACCAAGACCTCCCCTTACGGTACCGTTGAGCATCCGTTCAACCCGGGCTCCCTGGTGCTAGGCGCCAAGGGTACCTTCTTTGCCCGCAGTCTGGATGTGGAACTGGCTCTCAATGAGGAGATTATGACCGCAGCTGCGCTCCACGACGGCTGCTCCGTGATGGAGATGCTCACCAACTGCGTCATCTTTAACGACGGTGCCCACAAGTCTCTGAGCGACCCTGCCTTGCGCGCGGATGCAACCATAGTCCTGCGCCAGGGCGAGAAGATGCTCTTCGGCAAAAACAAGGAGAAGGGCCTCATTTTCGACGGCCACAAGCTGCGCGTAGTGCACGTGGGTGAGGGAGGCTTCACCCTCGACGACATACTCGTCCACGATGCCCACGCCGACAACATCGGCCTTCAGATGGCCCTGGTGGATATGAAAGGCCCGGATTTCCCTGTAGCATTGGGAGTTATCCGTGATGTCAAGGATATCACCTACGATGACGGCGTGAGGGACCAGCTCAAAGAAGTAATGTCGAAATCCAAAATCCACTGCGTGGACGACCTGCTGCGCAGCGGAAGCACTTGGGAAGTAAAATAACTATCACATAACTAACTGACCGACCAAAATGAAAACACAGGAAATCATCTCAAAGCTTCAGGCCAAATATCCTGGAGAAAACGAATACCTTCAGGCAGTGCAGGAGGTACTCGAATCAGTTGAGGAAGTTTACAACCAGCATCCGGAGTTCGAGCGTGCAAAAATCGTCGAGAGGATGGTTGAGCCTGACCGCATCTTCACCTTCCGTGTAACCTGGGTGGACGATGAGGGACAGGTGCAGACCAACACCGGCTACCGCGTTCAGTTCAACAGCGCCATCGGCCCTTACAAGGGAGGCCTGCGCTTCCACAGGGCTGTGACCCCTTCAATGCTGAAGTTCCTCGGCTTCGAACAGACTTTCAAGAACGCCCTCACCACCCTTCCTATGGGAGGCGCCAAGGGAGGTTCAGACTTCGACCCGAAGGGCAAGAGCGATGAGGAGATAATGCGCTTCTGCCAGGCCTTTATGACCGAGCTCTGGCAGTGCATAGGCCCTGACCAGGACATCCCTGCAGGCGATGTGGGAGTGGGCGGACGCGAAATAGGCTACCTCTACGGAATGTACAAGAAACTCGCCCGCGAGTACAACACCGGAGTGCTTACCGGCAAGGGCTCGACCTGGGGCGGCTCCATCCTCCGTCCTGAGGCAACCGGCTTCGGCGCGCTCTATTTCACCCAGAATCTGCTTCATCACGCAGGCAAAAGCATCGAAGGCTGCCGCGTAGCCCTTTCCGGCTTCGGCAATGTGGCCTGGGGCGCCGCCATCAAAGCTACCCAGCTCGGTGCCAAGGTCGTCGCAATCTCAGGCCCTGACGGAGTATGCGAAATTCCTGAGGGAATTACACAGGAGATGATAGACTATATGCTCGTGATGCGTGCTTCCAACAGGGACCGCGTTGAGGATATGGCTACCCGTTTCCCTGAGAAGGCCCGTTTCACCGCAGGAAAGAAGGCATGGAGCGTGAAGTGCGACATAGCCCTTCCTTGCGCCTTCCAGAACGAGCTTTCCGAGGCTGATGCCAAGGAGCTTGTGGATAACGGCTGCTGGTGCTGCTGCGAGGTATCCAATATGGGTTGCCAGCCTGGTGCCATCCACTACTTCCAGAGCCACGGCATTCTCTTTGCCCCGGGCAAGGCAGTCAACGCCGGTGGAGTTGCCACCTCCGGTCTGGAGATGACCCAGAACGCATCCCACATCAGCTGGAGCGGCGAGGAAGTGGACCAGAAGCTGCACTTCATAATGAAGTCCATCCACGAGCAGTGTGTCAAATACGGCACCCAGCCTGACGGTAGCGTGGACTATGTGAAGGGAGCCAACATCGCAGGCTTTATGAAAGTTGCCACCGCAATGCTGGAGCAGGGCATCATCTAGGCTTTGCTTATCTTCAATAGAATTCGTAAATTTGCGCCGCTTTTCAGCGACGCAAATTTTTTAGTATTAATTCTACCTATAATGAAAAATTCTAAGTTCAGCGTAAAACACTGCGTGCTCCTGCCGCTTCTTCTGCTGGTATCCATCGTGCTTTTCGCGATGCCTACCGAGTGGTTCGGAATCGAAGGACTGACAGTTGTCCAGCAAAGGACCATTGCGCTTTTCGTCTTCGCCGCATTTATGTGGATACTCGAGGTTGTACCTGCCTGGGCTACGTCCATCATTACGATGGTACTCCTCATCTTCACCGTATCCAACGGCCAGTTCGCTTTCCTGCGTACGGGTGAGAACCTCGGTACGCTCGTAAGCTACAAGGATTTTATGGCTCAGTTCGCAAGCCCTACCATTATGCTCTTTATGGGCGGCTTCGTGCTTGCTATCGCTGCCACCAAGGTGGGCCTCGACGTGGTTCTGGCAAAGGTGCTCCTCGCCCCTTTCGGAAAGAATCCCAAAACTGTGCTCCTCGGCATCCTGCTGGTAGTTGCGGTATTCTCAATGTTTATGAGCAACACGGCCACCGCCGCAATGATGCTCGCCTTCCTCGCACCGGTTCTCAAGAACCTGCCTGCTGACGGCAAGGGACGCATCGGCCTCGCACTCGCAATCCCTATCGGAGCGAACATCGGCGGTATCGGAACCCCAATCGGAACACCTCCAAATGTCATCGCTCTCGGTTACCTGAAGGAGAACCTCGGAATCGAAATCGGTTTCGGCGAATGGTGCCTCAGAATGGTGCCTTTCGTGATAGTGATGCTGCTTATCGCCTGGTTCTTCCTGCTTTTGTTCTTCCCTTTCAAGGCCAAGGAAATCAAGCTCGAAATCAATGCCGACCGCAAGAAGGATTTCCACTTCTGGGTGGTTGCTGCCACTTTCGTGATTACCATTGTGCTCTGGCTCATCCCTGAGAAGATTACCGGACTCAACTCCAACGAGGTTGCCCTCATTCCTTTCGCAATCTTCGTAGCTACCGGAGTCTTCTCCAAGAATGACTTCAAGGAAATCAACTGGGATGTGCTCTGGATGGTTGCCGGCGGTCTTGCTCTCGGTACTGCCCTGATGAAGACCGGTCTTGCACAGGTTCTCGTGGACACCATCCCATTCGCTTCTATGCCAGCACTTGTTGTCATCATCGTTTCCGGAATCGTGGGATACGCCATCGCAAACTTCCTCTCACACACTTCCGCAGCGAACCTTCTCCTTCCGATTCTCGCTACTGTTGCAACCGCAGTTGACCTCAGCGCATTCGGCGGCTCCGCAGCCCTGCTCATCGGTCTTGCCATCTCTACCTCAGTTGCGATGATACTTCCTATTTCTACCCCTCCGAATGCCATTGCATCCTCTACAGGATTGGTTGAGACCAAGGATATGGCCAAGATGGGCGTGATAATGGGTCTGGTCGGACTCGTGCTCGGCTACGCAGTCCTTATCTTAATCGGCTTCTGATGAAAAGGACTCTTACCATATTGCTTTCGGCAGTTCTGGTCTGCGCTTCCCACATTGCGGGAGCGCAGACCGCGCCGAAAATAGGAGGCTACGCCATCACCACCTTCAAGGCAAGTGATGCAGAAGGTGCGGGCGGAGGCGAAGGCTTCAGTGTGCGTCTCGTGCGTTTCTATGTGAGCGGAAAGATTCTGGAAAATGTGGACTACAAGTTCCAGGCTCAGCTCAACGGCACGCCGCATATGAGGGACTACTATTTCGAGTGGGTGAAATTCCCTCAGTTCAGAGTGAAGGTAGGACAGTTCAAGCGTCCTTTCACCTACGAAAACCCTTTCAACCCTTGGGACCTCGGCAATGGAGACTATTCTCTGGGTGTGCGCAGCCTTGCTGCCATAGCCGTTGACCGTTGCGGTGCCCCTACTGCCGGAGGACGTGACCAGGGAGTTCAAATCCAGGGAGACCTGCTTCCGCTTGGCTCGGATGGCCACCGTCTGCTGCATTACCAGATAGGTGTGTTCAACGGCAACGGCATCAATGCCGCTGACAACAACGCCGACAAGGACCTTATCGGAACTCTCCAGCTTCAGCCTCTCAAAGGCTGGTCAATCGGCGCTTTCGGATGGCTTGGCAATTGGACAAAAGACGGTATCACTGTGGAGCGCAACCGCTGGTCTGTCGGCACCAAGTACGACAGGGAGGGCTGGAGTGCACGTGCAGAATATATCAAGTCCTACGGTCACAAGCTAAGCGAATACAACACCGAGACCGGCAGCTGGTCCGGAACCGGCATCGCAGATGCCTTCTATGTGACTTGCGGTGTGCCTGTGAAGTCTTGGCTCAAGATGGCAATTGCCTACGACCAGTACAGGGATCAGGGCAATGAGCAGACCCGCCACAGCCTCTACTCCATTGCGGCCAACTTCCGCCCTCACAAGAATCTCCAGCTGCAGCTCAGCTACCGCTACCACGAGAACAAGCTACTTGCGGACCCGTACTACAACGAGCTCTGGTTCGAAGCATTCTTCAGATTCTGACAATTAGCGATATCGCTATGCTGAAACGGCGGCGCTTACCGCGCTGTCCAGGCTCTTGCCATAGACCACATAGCGCTGGAACAGGAACTCGGTGACGAGGTTCAGCACCATATTGAGTATGGTAGCTATGTACTCGTTCCACCAGAGATTTCCCGTAAGGATGTGCTCAATCCAGGTAGTAAGCGGGGTGAAGACAAGGTAATAGCAGAATACCAGTGTCATAGCCTTCGTTACATTGGCGGCAGAGCGGAAGGTGAACTTGCGGTTCAGGGTAAAGTTCCAAAGAACTGAAAGCACCAGAGCTACAAGGTAGCAAAACCAGTAGCTCCAGTGCAGTAATTCGTTGAATAAGGTAAAGGACAGGATTTGTATTACTCCCGCACTAATCGAGAACAATACGAATTTAAGTACACGTAAAGATTCTTTCATCGACTGATTCTGTACAATACTACGTCGTGAGAGGCGATTTTAAGGTTTTTGACCTTCTGGATTTTGCGGACCTTCTCCTTTGCATCCCACAGATTGCGGACCTTGCATCCTTGCGGGTCGAAAGTGCAACCGCTCACCTCGTCAGTGAACTTGAAGGAATCCCAGTCTAGAGTGACGGTCACATCTTCCTTGCCCCTGTTGAACGCGCAGAATGCCCAGTCCCCGCCCTCAAGAGGCTTGAACCAGTATTCCACATCACCGTCGCGGCGCAGCCTCAGTCCCTGCACTCCGAGAGGGTCCTGGTCGATGGCGATAACATCCTTGTTGAGAATGATGTCCAGGGTCTCCTGAGTCATGGTGGTAAGGTCGTTGCCGAGAATCAGAGGCGCAGCCATCATACACCAGAGGGTGAAGTGTGCGCGGTTTTCGGCCTCGGTGAGATTGCCGTTTCCGACTTCGAGCATATCCGGGTCATTCCAATGTCCCGGACCTGCGTAGGCGCGCAGAGGCTCGTTGATGTCAACAAGAGTAAGCACAGGTTCCCCGTGCCATTGTCCGTTGAACTCCTCTGGTATGGTCTCGAAGTAAGGCCATATGTCGCCCGTGGTACGCCAGGAGTGTGCAATGTCGGCAGCCCATTCCCAAGGCTTGGAGTGTCCCCATTCGCACATGCTGAAGAAGATAGGTCTTCCGGTAGCGGCAAGGGCGTCTCTCATTACCCTGTACGCGCTCTTCGGATTGACATCCTCGGTATAGCACCAATCATATTTCAGATAATCGATGCCCCACTGTGCATAGACGAACGCATCCTGGTACTCGTGGCCCTGGCTTCCTGCAAAGCAGGCGCAGGTCTTGCTTCCTGCATCGCTGTAGATACCGAGTTTCATTCCGCGCTCGTGCACATAATCTGCCATCGCTTTCATTCCTGAAGGGAACTTGCCAAGGTCTTCGTGGATAAATCCGAGACTGTCGCGCTGTCCGTGCCAGCAATCGTCAATGTTGAGATATACATAACCGGCATCCACAAGGCCCAGTTCGACCATCTTGTCTGCAGTCTCGCGAAGAATGCCTTCCTCGATATTGCATCCGAATTTGTTCCAGGTGCTCCATCCCATCTGAGGGGTTGCACCGAGTCCCTCGGCCTTCTGTGCGAATGCTGCTGTGGACAGCATCATCAGGGCTGAGGAGATGATAGCGATGTTCTTTTTCATAACTCCGTTATTTTGTTTCAGTGTTTTTCTTTTCTTCTGAAGAGAAGTATTTCCATTGGAAGAGAATCAGGTAGAAAGCTCCTACCGTGACGCAGCTGTCGGCAAAATTGAAGACAGGAGGGAAGAAGGTGGCGGAAAACATATCCACCACGCGGCCCTGCATAAGCGGAGCATAGTCCCAGATCAGACCGTAGAAAAGACAGTCCACAAGATTGCCCACCGCACCGGCAGCAATGGCCGTGAGGCCGATAAGCACGCCGGCAGGAGTATCAGGCTTCCGGACCAGCTTGCTGAGCCACCAGATGATTGCTACGGAAAGGACAATGCGGAAAGTGGTGAGTATGTATTTGCCCACCGCTCCTCCGAATTTCATTCCGAAAGCCATACCCTCATTCTCCACAAAGCACAGGCGGAACCAGTCCCCGAACACGGGGATGACTTCGCCAAGAGTCATATTGGTCTTGACCAGAACCTTGACAATCTGGTCAATCACGACAAGAAGGACTCCCAGAACTATGAGTTTACAGCCCTTTGATACTTTCATAAGGCTACTTCTTTCCCTGTTTGGCGAGCATCTCCTTGGCCTCTACGGTAAGGGTTGCGTGCGGCACCAGACGGAGCCTCTCCTTAGGGATGAGCTTGCCTGTCACACGGCAGATGCCGTAGCTCTTGTTTTCGATGCGCACAAGGGCTGCCTCCAGGTTCTGGATGAACTTGTACTGGCGCTGTGCCAGCTGGCTTGCCTCCTCCTTGGAGCGCATAGTCATACCGTCATCTTCAACTGTCTTGAAGGATGGGGATGTGTCGTCGATATCGTTGGCGCCGCCGCTTCTGGCAACTTCCCGAAGAGTGTTGTACTCTTCTTTTGCCTTTGCGAGCATGTCTTCGATGATGGCCTTGAATTCAAGGAGTTCCTCATCACTGTAGCGTGTTTTTTCCTCTGCCATAATTACTTTCTTTTCAAACTGATTATTATTGTGCCCTTGTCCCACTCGATTTCGCTGCCATCCGAAGGAGCGAGAGCCTTGTCCTCAAGTTTGAGGCTGAGGGAAAGGGTTTGGGAAGCCACATAGTCTCCGTAGAGGGAGAGTGCGTCCCCGATAGTGTTATAATTGTCGCCGTCGGCATAGATGACGGTCTCGATTCTGTCTGTCACCTCGAATCCGCTTTCCTTGCGCAGGGTCTGAATCGGGTGTATGAGCTCGCGGGCATTGCCTTCGCGTATGAGTTCAGGAGTCTGGATGATGTCCAGAGCAACGGTCAGCTGTCCTTCGGTAGCCACAAGCCAGCCCGGCATATCTTCCGAACTGATTTCATAGTCGCCCTTGCCCAGGGTCACGTCTCCTGAAGGCAGGTTGAGGGTATAACCGTTCTCGGCGCGTTCTATCTCACCGATTTGCTCTTGCGAGAGAGTGCCGAAGGCGGCTGCGATTTCCTTCATCTGCTTGCCGTAGAGCTTGCCCAGAGTCTTGAAGTTAGGCTTGATCTTCTTGGTGATGATGCCTGTGGTGTCGTGCAGGAACTCCAGCTCCTTGACATTGACTTCCGCGAGGAAGATGTCCTTGACTTTCTCCACGTGGGCTTTCACCTCATCGTCGAGCACCGGCACGAGCACCTTCGCCAGAGGCTTGCGCACATTGATGCCTACCTTCTTGCGCAGTGCCAGAACCATAGAGGAAGCTTTCTGGGCAAAGGCCATACTCTCTTCCAGAGCTGTGTCGATAAGGCTTTCGTCTGCCTGAGGCATCTTCTCGTAGTGCACTGAGTCTGCGCCCGGAACAAGGTCTGACCAGAGGCGGTCCATAAAGAACGGAGCTATAGGGGCGGCCATCAGGGCAATGTCCTTGAGCGCTTCCCAGAAGGTCTGGTATGCGGAGAGCTTGTCTTCGCCCATTCCGGAGCCCCAGAGGCGCTTCTTGTTGAGGCGTATGTACCAGTTGCTCAGGTCATCGCAGACGAAATCCTGAATCAGGCGTCCTGCGAGAGTGATGTCGTAGTCCTCGTATGCGGCGATTACATTCTTTGCAAGGGTGTTGAGGCGGCTGATAATCCAGCGGTCAAACATAGGCCTTTCGGCATAAGGAACGGCCGGAGCCTCAGGGTCGAAGTTGTCGATGTTGGCATACAGCGCAAATACCGAGTAGCAGTTGTACAGGGTGCCGAAGAACTTGCGGCGCACCTCGTCCACACCGGCCTCGTCAAACTTGAGGTTGTCCCAAGGCTGGGCATTGGTAAGCATATACCAGCGAAGCGCGTCGGCTCCGTAGGTATCCAGGGCCTTGAACGGGTCAACCGCGTTGCCCAGGCGCTTGGACATCTTCTCGCCCTTCTTGTCAAGCACCAGGCCGTTGGAAATCACCCGCTTGAAGGCAGGGGTGCCGCTGACCATAGTATGGATTGCGTGCAGGGTGTAGAACCATCCGCGGGTCTGGTCAACGCCTTCGGCAATGAAATCAGCGGTATTGCCGAAATCAGGAGTGCCGAGCCCGCGAAGTCCGGTCTGTGCGTAAGGCATTGCTCCGGAATCGAACCAGACATCAATGAGGTCGGTTTCGCGTTTCATCTTCCGCCCGCTCGGGCTTACGAGGAAGATGTTGTCAACATAAGGACGGTGCAGGTCTATGCGGTCATAGTTCTCCTTGGACATATCCTCAGGGTCGAAGCCCTTGTCCTTCAGAGGGTTGGAACTCATGAATCCGGCAGCTACAGCCTTCTCTATCTCGCTGTACAGCTCTTTGGCGGAGCCTATGCAGATTTCCTCCTTCCCGTCTTCGGTACGCCAAATCGGGAGCGGAGTACCCCAGTAGCGGCTGCGGCTCAGGTTCCAGTCCTGAATGTTTTCCAGCCACTTGCCGAAGCGTCCGGTGCCGGTAGCTTCAGGCTTCCAGGTGATATGGGTATTGAGCTCCATCATCTGCTCCCTCACGGCCGAAGCCTTGATGAACCAGCTGTTGAGAGGGTAATAGAGCACCGGCTTGTCGGTTCTCCAGCCGTGCGGGTAGGGGGGCACGTGCTTTTCTATCCTGAAGGCCTTGTTCTGGCCCTTGAGCATTACGCATATATCCACATCAAGGGTAGGGGCGTCAGGGGCAAGGCTCGCATCGTAGGCGTTCTTGACATAGCGTCCCGCCCACTCGCGGTAGAGCTCTTCGTTGACATTGGCCTGCACATAGGCCTTGTCGAGGTCTTCGAGGCGGTAGAAGCGTCCCTGAGGGTCAACCTGAGCCTGAGGATCCCCGTTCGCATCAGTCACATAGAGTCCCGGCACGCCGGCAGCCTTTGCAACCTTGGCATCGTCAGCACCGAAGGTCGGTGCAATATGGACTATACCCGTACCGTCCTCAGTGGTCACATAGTCGCCCAGGATGACGCGGAAGGCGCCTTCGCCCGGGTTGAACCAAGGGATGAGCTGCTCGTAGCGCATTCCTTCGAGCTCGGTACCCTTGAAGCTGCCCGGAAGCACTTCGTAAGGAATTTTGTCGTTGAACCAGGAGCCTACGAGGGCCTGTGCGAGGATATATGTCGCCGGAGCTCCGGTATATGGGTTGGTGCTCCTTACCTGTACATAATCAATGCCCGGACCTACGCAGAGGGCGGTGTTGCTCGGCAGGGTCCAAGGAGTTGTGGTCCATGCAAGGAAATACAGCTCCTCTTCTCCCACTACCTTGAACTGGGCGCAGCAGGTGGTGTCCTTGACATCACGGTAGCAGCCCGGCTGGTTGAGCTCGTGGGAGCTGAGTCCCGTGCCTGCGGCAGGGCTGTACGGCTGGATGGACTTGCCCTTGTAGAGGTAGCCCTTGCCGTAGATGTCCTTGAGAAGATACCAGAGAGTCTCGATGTAGCGGTTGTCATAGGTGATGTACGGGTCGTCCATATCCACCCAGTAGCCGATGCGCTCGGTGAGGTTGCGCCACTCGGCGGTATATTTCATAACCTCGCTACGGCAGGTAGCGTTGTATTCTTCTACACTTATTTTGGTACCGATGTCTTCCTTGGTGATGCCGAGCTTTTTCTCTACTCCCAGCTCGACCGGCAGGCCGTGGGTATCCCAGCCGGCACGGCGGCGCACCTTGTAGCCGCTCTGTGTTTTATAGCGGCAGATGGCGTCCTTGATGGAACGGGCCATCACGTGGTGGATGCCCGGCATTCCGTTGGCGCTCGGAGGTCCTTCGAAGAATATGAACTCGGGAGCGCCTTCGCGCAGCTCCAGAGATTTCTCAAAAGCCTGATTCTTTTTCCACTTCTCGAGGACTTCGTTTCCGACACTTACCAGATCCAGTCCCTTATACTCTTTAAAAGTCATTATTTTTCACTATTTTTGAACCGCAAATATAACGAATTCAATCGCCAATTACAAACGATGAACACACTGGACATAGTTATCCTGATTCTGATGGTTCCGGCAATCGTGAGAGGAATCCAGAAGGGTCTTATCGAGCAGGTGGTAGCTTTTGCTTCCCTTTTTGTGAGCGCTTATCTGGCATATCTGTTTGCCGACAATGTCGGGGACTGGCTCTCGCAGTACATTACCGTAGCTCCTTCGGTGCTCTACATATTGTCTTTCGTGATAGTCATAGTGATTACC
>SAMEA3663208__coassemble_239_pt1 | contig 22083 bp, 15 predicted proteins | sample SAMEA3663208__metabat2_low_PE_018 | metagenome-assembled genome bin SAMEA3663208 (sample SAMEA3663208) | pig gut metagenome | biome: pig gut; feature: pig-associated habitat; material: faeces | place: China | collected 2013
CTGAGGCTCCAGAGCCTTGCCCAGGAAATTCACAGCTTCCATATGGCTCCCGTCAAAAGTGGAAGCAACCAGATTCCAGCTCAACAAGTCCGCCTCCTCACGAAGAAAAGAAAACAGCACATAATCCGTCCCTGCCACATTCACAAAAGACACCGAATCCCTCAAAGCCTCGACCTTGAAAGGAGTTCCCACCTGCACGCAACCGCGCCGCAGGACTTTATAGGTATAAACCCTCGCTTCCTCACCGCAGAAATTAAGGCCGAGCAAGTAATTCTTGCCGGCCTTGGTAAAGTCATGATAAAACTCAAGAGTATCGCGCGGGTCCACCTGCTTCCGAGGATGTGCAAAACCTGGCAAGCACAACAGCAGAAGACTCAGGACAACAAAAAACTTACGCAAGTGCCTTGAATTTTTCGGAAGAAATCTTCTTAGGAGTAATCTTGATTTCGCTCCTGATCTGCTCGATGACCTTCTTGTCCTCAACCTGCTCAGCAAGACGGTCAATTTGCTTCTGATCCTGAAGCATACCCTTCACTGCCTCGGCAAGTACATCCTCCGGAACATCATTGATGCCGTACATAGCGTACTGATACTTCATATTGGCCTCAGCAGCTGCCTTGAGGTCGTCCATCTCAATCTTGAAATCGTATTTCTTCATCAGGAAACCGCGGACAAGCTGCCACTTGAAGTCCTCAAGGAAACCTGGGAACTCCTTCTCCATCTGCTCCTCGGTAACCTTTCCGGCATTTGCCTGAAGCAGCCACCTCTTGAGGAAAGCCTCAGGAAGTTCGATTCCGGACTTGGCAACATAGAACGCACGGATATCCTTGGTGAGTCTCCACTCAGCCTCGGCCTTGTAGTTCTCCTTGAAGCGCTCTGCAGCCTCTTTCTCAAGCTCCTCATCAGTCTTCTCGACCTTCTGGGCCTCGTAGTATTTCTTCAGATTCTCAGCCATCTCGGACTTCTCCTTGGCGGAAGTGGTGACGGTGTACTGGAACACCTCATCATCACCGGAAACCTCAACATTAACCTCAGGGGTAAGTGCAAGGTCGAAAACGAAGGTAAACTCCTCTCCGTCAACCCAACTGACCTCCGGCTGCTTCTCGCTTGAAAGAGGCTCTCCGAGAATGTGGAGATGCTCCTCATCTATGAACTGCTGGAGTCCCTTTCCTATAGTCTCATTGACTGCATCTGCAAGAATCTGCGGGCCATAAACCCTCTTTACCAGGGAAGCCGGCACATTACCCTTGCGGAATCCTTTGAAATCTGCGTTGCGCCTGCACTCTGCAAGCCTCTTGCGTGATGCCTCGGCATAATCCTCCGGTGCAATCACCATTGTAAGCTCGATGGTGAGCTTGTCGCTGTTTGTCTTAGTAAGTTTCATATCAAAAATTATCTGTTCTTTTTTCTTTCAGGATATTTGATTCTCTCGTGATTGATCTGTGAAATATAGGACTTCAGCACTCCCTTTATCGTCGCCAGTTCCTTCAGAGACAGGTCGGCTTCCTCCAGCTGGGCATCATCAATTTTGAACTGGACTATCTTCTCCACAAGACGGGAAACCGCTTCCGGACTGTGGTCCTTGAGGGTGCGGGATGCCGCCTCAAGGGAGTCGCAAATCATAAGTATGGCCTGCTCCTTGGTCTGAGGCTTCTTGCCCGGGTAGCAGAATTCCGGCTTCATCGCAGGATCTCCTCCCTCCTTGAGGAACTTGTCATAGAAATAGGTCACGCAGTTGGTGCCGTGGTGGGAAAGGATGAAATCCGAAACCGGAGCCGGCAGCTTGTGCATACGCGCCAATTCCATTCCGTCGGTAACGTGCTTGATAATCGCCTGCGCACTCTGCAGAGGAGTCAGGCCCTCGTGGTACTTCGCCAGTTCCGAACCTATGGACTCGTTCTCCACATAGCAGAGTGGATTCATAGTCTTGCCTATGTCGTGATACAATGCACCGGCCTTCACCAGGGCCTCGTCCGCTCCGATTGCACGGGCGGCAGCGGAAGCCAGATTCATCACCTGCAGCGAATGCTGGAAGGTGCCAGGCGCATTCTGCTCAAGGTCCTTGAGCAGGAAATTGGACATATCTTCAAGCTCAAGCAGGCGCGAAGTCGAAACGAGATTGAACACCCTCTCCATAATGTAAACGAGAGGATAGCACAGGACCTGAAGCAGAGATGCTCCGAAGAGCATTGCCAGAGTCCAGTATGTGTCATAGTTCACGATTCCGCCCATCTTCAGGGCAAGGAAGCCCAGCGCTAGCACCAGGAAATTCACCAGAGCGGCAAGGAACTGCTTCACACCCTTGGAGAAGAACCTGAATACATAGAGGGTAACAGTAGCCGAAGCCACAAAGAGCAGGAAAAGCGAAGCTCCTCCCTCAGCAAAAATCAGCAACGGGAAGAGAGATACGAGATAGACAGGATAAATCAGCCTCGTCTTGAAGAAAGAGGCCAGGAAAATGGCGCCTACAGGGAAAGGAAAGAGGAAAATATAGTCCGGAGCGAAGCGGATAATCAGCAGCTCGGAAACAGCCATAATGGTGAACACTGTGAGCAGGAACATATACCTGTTCCAGTCATTGAACACCGTAGGGTTGGAATAATAAATCGCAAAATACAGGCAGACCAGAATCAGCAGCAGTATCAGAGCATTGCCCAGCAGCGGGAGCACTCCCCCGGCAGCCCTGGACTGCTTCTGGTACTCCATCTTGTAGGAATCAAGAATCTGGGCGATTTCTGCGGTAACCATCTCCCCTTGCGTAACGATAACCGTTCCGCTGGTGACATAGCCGGCAGTAGTGGCAATCTGGGTTCCTCCCTGTTCGTTCACCAGATTGGTGAGTTCTTCATCCAGATTGAGGTCCGGCATAACCAGATCAAAGACTCCGTAAGCCCTGAAAATCGAATCTACAGGATACTGCGGAAGTTCCGAAATGGTATTGAACAGCACCGCATTGCGCGCCTCCGGAAGAGAGAACACTTCGGTTGAGGGAACCTTCTCCGCCCTTTTTCCTTTCTGAACATAAATGGTCGGAGATGAAGTGATTGCTTCCGACACTATTCCCTTGTCATAAACCAGGGCAAGGGACGAAAGCAGTGCAGGCTGCAGTCCCGGCCACTGGGAGAGGTCCAAAGCCTTGGCCTTGCCGAGGTTCTCGGCAAATATGTTGGAAGAAAGGCGATAATACGGAATCAGGGATGCCGCCTTTTCGGCCTTCTCCCTTTCGATCTGGGCCTCAGTTTTGAGAATAGGGAAAGACATCGAAGCCGTCAGGGTTTCATATTTCCATTCGGACCCCTGACGGTATTCATAAGCCCATTTCGCAGTCCCGGGCATCAAAGCAACGAGGGCTGCGAAAATTATGGCTAAGGGTATGATAACCTTTGTTTTCAAGCTATGCGTCGATATTGGCGTAGTGTGCATTCTCTTCGATGAACTGCCTGCGTGGCGGTACATCGTCGCCCATCAGCATTGAGAAAGTACGCTCAGCTTCTGCTGCATTGTCAATGGTAATCTGACGGAGACGCCTGCGGCTCGGGTCCATAGTGGTATCCCAAAGCTGGACATCTGACATCTCACCGAGACCTTTGTACCTCTGGACGGTATAACCCTTGTCGGAACCCTTTCCGAGGCGCTGTGCTGCCTCTTCACGCTGCTCCTCGGTCCAGCAGTAAACCTCTTCCTTGCCCTTCTTCACAAGATACAGCGGCGGAGTAGCAAGATAGACATAGCCGTTCTTGATGAGGTCGAACATGTAGCGGAAGAAGAAGGTCAGGATAAGGCAGGCAATGTGGGAACCGTCCACATCGGCATCGGTCATAATGATAACCTTGTGGTAGCGCAACTTGCTGAGGTCCATATGCTTCTCGCCGGACTCGTCCTCCTGGGCCACGGTAACACCGAGGGCTGTGTAGATGTTCTGTATTTCCTGGCTGTCGAAAGCGCGGTCAACAGCAGCCTTCTCCACATTCAGAATCTTACCGCGAAGCGGCAGGATAGCCTGGGTCTTGCGGTCGCGGCCCTGCTTTGCGGTACCGCCTGCGGAATCTCCCTCGACGAGGAAGAGCTCGCACTTCTCAGGGTCCCTTTCGGAGCAGTCGGCCAGTTTGCCCGGCATTCCCGCACCTCCGAGATAAGTCTTGCGCTGCACCATCTCGCGGGCCCTGCGGGCTGCGCTGCGGGCTGTTGCTGCGAGAACTATCTTCTCGATGATAATCTTCGCAAGCTTAGGATTTTCCTCAAGGAAGATATCCAGAGCGGCTGCGGTAGCCTGCGATACGGCTGAAGTCACCTCAGGGTTGCCGAGCTTGGTCTTGGTCTGTCCCTCGAACTGAGGCTCTGCCACCTTGACTGAAATCACTGCGGTAAGGCCCTCACGGAAATCTTCCGGAGCAAGAGGGTCCTTGAGCTTTGCAAGGAGATTGTTCTTCTCCGCATAGGCCTTCAAAGACCTGGAAAGACCCATCTTGAAGCCCTGGAGGTGGGTACCGCCCTCAATGGTATTGATATTGTTTACATAAGAGTAAATCTTCTCACTGAAGCCGTTGTTGTACTGCAGGGCAATGTCGATAGGAATTATCTTGCTGGAAGTCACGCAGATAGGCTCAGGAATCAGGGTATTTGCACCCGCATCGAGATACTCGATGAACTGCTTGAGACCCTCCTCGGAGTAGAACTCCTCGCTGCGGTAAATCTGCTTTCCCGTAGGCTTCATGTTGTCGTTCTCGTCAACCACATATTCGTCCACAAGCTCACGCTCGTCGGTAAGGGTGATGTGTATGCCCTTGTTCAGGTATGCAAGCTCGCGGAGACGGGCTGCAAGAGTATCGTACTTGTAAACCTGGGTCTGCTGAAAAATCTCGGCATCCGGATGGAAGGTAATTATGGTTCCGGTCTGATCGGTTTCTCCGACCACTTCCACCGGAGTGATAGGCTTGCCCTTGGAGTACTTCTGCACGAAGACCTTTCCTTCCCTGTGCACCTCTGCAACGAGCAGGTCCGAAAGCGCATTCACGCAGGACACACCCACACCGTGGAGACCTCCGGAAACCTTGTAACTGTTCTTGCTGAACTTACCTCCGGCGTGGAGCACGGTAAGCACCACCTCAAGGGCGGAGCGGTGCTCCTTCTCGTGCATTCCGGTAGGGATACCGCGTCCGTTATCCTCTACCCTTATGGAATTGTCGGCAAGAATCCTCACGTCGATGGTATCGCAGAAGCCTGCCATAGCCTCGTCTATACTGTTGTCCACAACCTCATAGACAAGATGGTGGAGTCCCCTCTCGTTCACATCTCCGATGTACATTGAAGGCCTTTTGCGAACTGCCTCAAGTCCTTCCAGCACCTGTATGCTATTGGCGGAATACTGTTCCTCCGCCTGCTTCATCTCTTCGTTCTCTATCATTGTTTATCTCTTGATTTCTAAAGCTTGCAAATATACAAAAAATTTAGCGTAAATCCATCCTGATTCCGGCACTGAAATACATCCCGTTTCCTATTCCCCTTTCAACTACACCGGGAATCCTTTCGATGCGCTGATTCAGAAGGTTGTCGCCGCGCAGCCAGACTGAAAGCCAGTCGCTGGTTTTCATTTCGAAAGACAGTCCGAGGTTGTAGAACGGGTCAATAGTATAAACATCGCTCGCGCGCGCCGTTGCCATCTCGAAGGAAACTCCCGCGAAGAAGCGGCGGTGCCAGTTCCAGACAAGGGAGGCATCAGAGCTGAGCACCGGCAGGGTAAGGGCGAGAGCCTTGTCTATGTCTGTCTGTTTGAAATGCAGCCCGAGGCTGAAGTCCACAGGATTGGTAGCCACAGTGGTCGAAGCATCGATATAGTCCATACTGTAGTTTCCGAGCACCAGCGAAGCATTTCCCCAACGGTCAGCCGCGAGCAGGGTGTCCGAGCCGATTTTGGAGTGTCCTGCCACCACATTGTACTGGAAGAGAGAACCGATACTTCCGCCTAGACCGGCAAAGACATCATAGAACTCCCTGGTGCAGCTGAGAATCTGCTCCTGCCCGGCAGCTGCATAGCCTGTGTTGAAATGATGGTTGGCAGCCTTGAGTGAAGAATAGGAATTGAGCCTGTCCCCTCCCTTCACACCGGCAAAGACATCCAGTCTGTCATTGAACAGGCGAAGGTCCATCCTCACATCGGGATAGATATGCATAGCATAGCTGTCCGCACTGCTCAGGTACGAGAGTATAGCGCCCACGCTGAAATGCAGTTTCCATACATCGAATCGGAACACAGGATTGGTCTCGATACTGTACAAGGCAGCATCCATAGCTCCGAAATAGCCCCTGTAGCCGGTATTGAAGCCAAGCAGGAACTGGAGATTCTCATACTGAAGTGAAGGCGCAAGAGTTCCGTAGAGCAAAAATTCATTTTCAGTCAGAGGAGAAGGACCGGCAAGTTCGCGGGAAACATTGTATGAAGCCATGACATCGTAGCTCATCCAGTTTGCGGCCATATCGGAAGAACTCAGCCTGACACTGCCTCCGAAGCGGTGGAACATCCCGCCAGTCAGGACAGTATCCCTAACCGCGATTCCGTTGTAATGGAGGTCGAAAAGGAAATCGAAGGAGTCCTGACGGAGACTGCCCCTGATGCCGGCCGTTTCGGTCAAATCGTACCCGCTGTACCTCTCATAAGCACCGCTGTAGCCGGTCAGGTCCTGATAAAGGTCAAGCGTAAAACGTCTTCCGAGCCTTGGGGACACAACTGCCGTCAGCACCGGATGCAAACCGTAGCCCGCCCCGGCATTGAGGTAAAGATACGGACGCTTCAGGCCCGCGTCATCGGGAATCAGCATCACATTGTAGGGAGTGAAGTTGTATGAACCCTTGTACGGCTTGTTAAACACCTCATAATCGAAATTGAGGTTGAAGCGTGTAAGCGAATCCGGGATGGTCGGCTTGAGTTCAAGTTTCTGTGCATCAGCCATTTCGGATACAAAGTCCTTTGTAACTTCAACGGTAGGGTCATAGTTCTGGGCCTTCGCCAAGCTGAAGGCGAAGACCAGGGCTGATGCCGCAATCAATCTGCTGTATCTCATAAGAAGCGTTTTCTAAAGTGATTGAAGTTTCCTTTCCACTGTCTCAAGGATGTCATCCTGCTCGCCGTAAGGCACATAACCGTCACGTATGCTCTGCAGGGTCATAACAGCCTGTTCGAGCATACCCCTTTCGGCAAACGAGTCGGCGAGGATGATATAGGAGCGTGCAAGCCAGTATGACTGGTTTCCGCAGGCAGACGAGAAGTCATATACCTTATTCTCCACATCCTCGAAACGGCCGCGGTCGAAGAGGTCCTGAATCAGGGCTACCGTAGCCTCAGCTCCCTCAGCAGTTGCCGGAGCCTCGGCAAGCAGCACGAAAAGCTTCATGGCCTCGTCACGGCGGCTGGTGGACATATAGGCCTTTGCCATATCGTAATTGGCTTCGCGCACATAAGCCTCCTCGGTGGTCCTGCGCAGAATCTGCTCGGCAGCAGCGAGAGTCTCCTTCCACATCCTTCCGCGGTATGCGGAGCGCAGCACACCCAGATAAGGGTCAAGCCCGCGTGCGGATGCTGAAGCTGAGCTGCAAATCTGCTGATAAGCGCCGTAGGCATCAGCATAGCGTTCCATCTCGAAGGTCAGGGAAGCGTAGGACATCTGCGCAAATTCGGCAGAAGACCCGCCAAGACCCTCATCCAGGGCCCTGCGGTAGAGTTCGCAGGCCTTCTCCTTCTGTCCCAGCTGCTTGTAGGAAGCGGCGAGGTAGTAGTAGGCATCGGCGGTATGCTCCCCGCTCGGGTACCTCTTGAGGTATTCTCCGAAGGAAGATACTGCACCGCTCCAATTGCCCGCAAGGTAAACCTGCTCGGCTGTGGTGTAATACAGACGGCGGGTGTCAGCCGTGCTTCCGGTGCTGATATTGTTGGCCTCCACATACTCCAGATACTTCTCAGGAGTCTTGAGGGAAGTGTAAATCGACTGGATGGAAAGCAGTGCATCGCTTGCGAATTCGCTGCCCGGCATCTCGCTCACTACGGTCTTGTAGGCAGCAAGGGCATCCTGCATATTGCCGGCATTCCTGTAAACCATACCTTCACCAAGCATAGCCCTGGTCCTGAAGATGGCGTTCGAGCTGGTATTGCGCAACTTGTCGAATACGGTCAGGGCCTCGTCATACTGCCGGACATCCGCAAGTGCCCTGCCCAGCTCGTACATCGCCTCATCATAGTAAGGGCTGCCCGGCTGGGCATCCATTACCATTGCAAGAGCCTGCACCCTGCGCTGTTTCTCCCCCGTAAGGGCATAGGCAACACCGAGATGGTAGTAAGGATAGATATTGCCCGAATCCGGATATTCATCCAGGAGCTTGCGGTAGGAGGCTGCCGCGCTGCGGTAATCCCTGCGTATGAAATCGCAATCCGCGCGGCGCGTAAGGGCATCTTCGCGCGCCAGCTTGTCGCCGCTCTTGATGTAGGTGTCGAACCACTTCGCAGCATCGGTATAAGCACCTGCCTTAAAGTAGCAATAGGCTATGTTGTAAGGAATAAGCCTCCCCTCCGGGCGGTTCTGCAGGGCGGAAAGGTTGTAAAGCTCCATATAGGTCTTGCGCGCATCGGTCCAGGACTCGATGCGGAAATAGGTATCCGCCAGCTGGTAGCGCGCCAGCTGATAGAGAGGGTCGCTCTTCGAGCCGAGCTGGGCAGCATAGTAGGAAGCCGCCTTAAGATAGCGCACGGCCGAAGAATATGAGCCGCTGGCGAGCAGCTGGTGGGCGCGCAGGAAGTTGGCCTTCATATAGTTGCTGTACTGCCCCGCATCCAGCTCCTCTATCCTGTCATAGGCATCCACCGCTGCCGAATAGTCTCTTTTCGAAAGGGCGGACATCGCAAGGTAGCTGTAAATCATCTCGCCCTTGCGGGTGGTGCTGTATTTGCGCAGGTAATCAAGGAAAGCCGAATCATCGCCGTTCAGGTCGAAGGCGAGCTTGGCGTAATTGAAATATGCATCCTCCCTTATCGCATCGTCATAGCGCAGCACCGAGGCCTCCTTGAAGGCGTTCATAGCCGCAACCTTATTCTTGAGCTGAATGTAGGAATTGCCCATCTGGTAGGAGGCAATCTGGCCGAGCGAGTCACTGCGGTTTTTCATCATCGAGAAATATTTCACCGCTCCGCTCCAGTCCTCGCCCGCATAGAGCACGGACGCCGCGTGGAACACATCCTCGTCCGTTGCGGTCGAAGCGTTCAGATCCTCGCGTCCAAGGTATTCCCTGGCCTTGGCGGCATCGCCAAGTACGAGATAAGCCTCCGAGAGCAGGCGGGAAAGATGGCCCTGTCTCTCCTGGGGCACATTGCCGAACAAAGCCTCGCCGACTTCAACCACATATCTGTAGTCCTTGAGCATAAAATGGCAGTCCACAAGATAGAAGCGGCTGAGTTCTCCGAACTGCTCATCCTCCGCACTCCTTTCGAACCAGCTTGCCGCCGTCTTGAAATCCTTGCGGCCATAATAGATGCTGCCTATCCCGAAACCGGCGGCGATGTCGTACTCGGAAGGATTGTCGAGAGCCTTGAGATAGCAGCGCTCAGCAACATCGTGCTCTTCCCTGTTGAAGTGGCAGAAGCCCTTCTTGAACCAGTACTCACCCCTGGCGCGACGCGGCAGGCTCTTGGGAGAAACCTTTTCAAACTCCTCTGCGGCACGGGTATAATTGCCCTCCGAATATAGGAGCTTGCCGTATTCGCAGTGAATCTCCGAATTGAGCATAGTCTTCGGATGCGCTCCGTCCACATTCTCGACAAGCCGGCCGCAATCCTGGGTCTTGAGCTTTACGGCACAGAGCACGGCGTAATCCGCGCACAGGTCATCGCCGGACATCTGTTCGAAGAGCACACGGGCACCGGCATACATTCCGTTATCATACAGTTCCTTCGCCTTGCCGAAAGCCCCGTCCGGACCGGCTGCAGCAGGAGCTGCGAGAGCCAGACCGAGTGCAAGTGCTGCCGCAAGGGCGGAATACCTAAGTTTCAGCATATCTTTCAAAATAGTATTTACCAAGCCTACAAATTTACTGAAAAATACCCGTATATTTGTAGTCTGAGCACAAAAAATCTCAACAAATGAACCAAGCCGAAAAGCCCCTGGTAATCTTCGAAGGAACAGACATCAAAGGAGGTGACGAAACCGTCATCTATGACCTTCAGATGCGCATTTCCAAAGGAGATTTCGTCTATATCACCGGAAGGGTAGGGTCCGGAAAGACCTCCATCATACGCACCGTCACCGCCGAAAACGAACCAGGCTCCGGAAGGGCGGAAGTTTGCGGATATGACCTGAGCAGAATCAGAAGAAAGGACATACCCCGCCTGCGCCGCCATCTGGGAGTCATCTTCCAGGACTTCCGTCTGCTGTCCGACCGCAGCGTGGAAGAGAACCTGGATTTCGTACTGAGGGCAACCGGGTGGAAAAACGCCAGGTCCAGGGAAACGCGCATCTCCGAAGTGCTTGATGCCGTCGGTATGACCACCAAGCGCCACCGTATGCCCCACCAGCTGTCCGGTGGCGAGCAGCAGCGCATCAGCATAGCCAGGGCCCTGCTCAACTCCCCCGAACTGATACTTGCGGATGAGCCTACCGGGCATCTGGACAGGCAGACTGCCGACTCCATAATGGAGCTGTTCTGCCGCATCAACCGCGAACAGGGCACTGCCGTGGTGGTGGTAACCCACGACGCTTCCCTGCTGGAACGCTATCCGGGCAAGGTCTATGTCTGCGAAAACGAAAAGTGCCTTCTCAAATGACAATAAAAGACCGCTTTGACGGCATCCTGCGCTACTTCCGCGAGAACGTCCCCGTTGCCGAATCCGAGCTTCATTTCGAAAGCCCCTTCCAGCTGATATGCGCCGTGGTGCTTTCAGCCCAGTGCACAGACAAAAGGGTCAATATGGTTACTCCACGGCTCTTCGAACTCTATCCTGACGCACGAAGTCTTGCGGCAGCCACTCCCGAAGAGGTTTACACCATAGTCAAATCCGTATCCTATCCCAATTCCAAGGCCGCACATCTGGTGGAGATGGCCGCTCAGCTGCAGGAACGCTTCGGGGGCGAGGTACCTTCGGACATAGACGACCTTATGAGCCTGCCCGGTGTGGGCCGCAAGACGGCAAATGTGGTAGCCTCAATAATTTACGACAAACCTGTCATTGCCGTGGACACCCACGTTTTCCGGGTATCCCATCGCATCGGACTCTCTTCAGGCAAGACCCCAAGGGAAGTGGAGCTGGACCTTGAAAGGCATATTCCTGAGCTGGACAGGCCTATAGCCCACCACTGGCTGATTCTGCACGGGCGCTATATATGCACAGCCCGCGCACCGAAATGCGCGGACTGTCCTCTTCAGAAATGGTGCAGGGAATTCTCTAAGCCAGCTCTATAATCCTCGGCTCGTATTTTTTGTAATTGTAGGCAATATCCTTCTTCTGCTGCTCGGAAGCAAGGAGGTGAACCAGCGCGAGCACCTGCGCATCGAGAGGGTCAGCTGTCTTTACGATGCTCAGGCGGCGGCTTTCGTCAGTGCGGCCGGTAAGCGGGTTAAGGATATGGCCGGAGCGCTCGGGAGTATTGCCGCAGATTGCAAGGCACTCGCCGCTCAGCTCAATTTCCTCAAGTTCGTCTTCGGTCCAAGGGTCCACGAGGGTAAACTTCCAGCAGTCCGAATAAGGCTGCTTTCCTATTGCCATCACCAGGCTGCCTCCGAAATCGGCAAAAGCGTCCTTAACCTTAGCGCTCTTGAGAAGGACAGCAATTCTGCGAAGGGCATAACCCTTGGAGAAGCCGCCGAAATCCAAATCTTCGCGGCCACCCCGGGAAATATCGAAAAGTCCCTTCGTGCCGATAAGATACGATTCGCACATATTGAGCGCCTGCTTGAAATCATCTGAGGTCTGGATATCCACCTTGGAAGCATTCAGCACGGACACTTCGCTTTCCGGGTCATCGCCATTGAATATCTTGTCCAGACGGGCAAGCTCTTTGGTGATGTCGCCCCAAAGGGCATAGGCCTTTTTCTCGGGCACCCCGGCGAAGCGCAGGCTCAGACGGCTCCCGAGCACATCCAGAGCCAGGCCTTTGAACATCGATGTACTGCTGGTATATGTACTCTGACTTTTCATATTCTATTTCTTTAAGAAGAATCCCATTACCGACCCGACTGCACGGTCTTCAGTAGCGCCGGAAGTGTTGCTTTCGTAGGAATTGACCCTGTTGCCCTGCACCAGCATTGCAGTGGAACCGCCTCCGTCGAAATTGACTGCACCCACGCAGCCGAGTCCCTTCATAATCTGGGCGGCTTCGACTATGCTTGCTCCCTTGCTGGCCTTGATGCGGCCGTCGCAGACAAAGAGTATGATGCGTCCGTCTTCGGTATAGCCCACGCAGGTGCGGTCCGGAGTAACGGTGTCATCATTGAAAATATCTGTCCATACACCTTCGTAGTTGCGCACGAACACTCCGTCTTCCTTGGTAACATCCGGAATCACCTTGCCGTTCTTCACCAGCATTGGACCGGCGGCCATAGCGTAATATGGAGTTACGCTCACATTAGGCCAAGGATAATTCTCCGCGCAGGCGCCATAGATGCTGCTGTTGCCCAGATTCATCTTCGGGTGCTCGTAGAAATACTCCACTCCGTCCATTCCCTTTCCCGCCCAGAGCGCGAAAGGCTTCTGATCGGCATCCACACCAAAGGTACCCTTCGGATTGCCCTCTGAAGTGGAAGGAGTTACGACTCCCCTATCCACGAGGTAGTCTCCGCTGGTACCGGTGGACATATTGAAATAGCCCGCATTGGTAAGCACATAGGCGGTCTCGCCAGCATCAAGGTTGTTCTGATAGAAGACGGACATCTTCTGAGCCTTCTCCACAAACTGCATACGGAACTCCACATTGCCCTTGGACACATCCGCGATGGCATACCAGGCATTGAAGGCTCTGCCGTGCAGAGGGTCTGTGGTGTAATATACTTCCACATCTTCGTGAAGGCCCTCCACCTGCATTCTGGTCCAGTTGAAAGTAACTGCCGGGACTTCTTCGCCAAGGCTCACTTCCACCTCATTGGAGTAGCTGACTCCTTTTGAGCATTCCACCCAGCAACGGACCTTATAAGTCTTGCCGTACTCCAGAGCGGACACCGGGATGGCCTGGCGGAGTATCATGGAAGTGGCGTTCGGACCGTGAGCCCAGGTATCTTCGAGGGTTGGAGTATGGTCTGCACTCCAGCACAGCCCCCAACGGCTAATCTCAAAATCCGCAGATTTCCTGAACTTGTAGTCCAGAGCTACACTTGACGGGGTAACAACCACATCCTCAAGGAGTTCTGCAGAAGGCAGACGGCTCCAGTCGAATATGTTGATTTCCTTGTAGATGATGGCGGAACTGAGCTTGTCTTCCGTGCCGCGAGCCTGCACGCCTATGCTGTAGCTCGTGCCGGCGACAAGGCCCGATTCAATCAGATAGTATTGGGAGTCTGCCGGAAGTTCAGCCAGAATCCTGGCTGGAGTCACCCCTGACTTGAGCCAAATTGCATATCCCAGCTCATCACTGGCATTATCCTGCCAGCTTACACTGACCTGACTGGTCTGCCCGAGTTGCTCAATCACTACTTTGGTAGGATTCGGCTGAGGCTTCTGATAAACCGGCCCATTATCTTTACCGGAACAACTGCAAAGCATCAAAGCTGTTGCAAGAATGCTGACAATACTTTTCATACTCCGTATATTTTTAAAGTCTCTTCGCACTATAAGCATCCACCCTGGCCTTTCTTCCGTCAGGAAGAGTCACCTTGATGGCTTTCGGACCCATATTCACAAGTATGCAGGCTGTATCTCCGTCCACAGTTTCCCACTTCGCGCCCATCACCACAGGATAGGTTTCCGAGTCGAATACTGTAAAGTTAGGAATTTTTCCTTTCAAATCCAGCTCACAGATGAAGCGTCCGCCGTAAAAAATGTCGTGATTTGCCGCTCTGAAGCGTCCGAGGTCAAGCAGAAACTTGCGCTCAACCTCACACTTCGCGTCAAAAAGATACTCCGGCTGTATCCACCCCAGTTGTGCTCCCCAAAGCAAACTCCTGCCGTTGATATACAGGAAATGGCCGTCCCACAGCTCAGGATGGTAGTAATTCAGTCCGCTGTAAACCACCCTGTCCGAATAAATCAAAGGGAAAACCGGCAGCATCCTGACCTCAGCACTGTGCGGAGTGTTGACGATAAGATACATATCGAACAAATCCAGATAGCACTCGGCATTTTCTTCGGTGGTTATTGCCCTGTCAGGGCCAAAAACGTCGCTGCGAAGGGTCTTAAGCAGCTTGCGGTACTGCGCAGGCCACCAGGAGCCGGCTCCGGGAGCGTGGTTGTGCTCGGTCGAATAGCACGGCTCACTTGCAGCAGCACCTACCTGGTCAATATAGACCCCGGCAGTGCCGTATTCATTCACAAGAGCCGAAGTGGTTTCCTTGATTATCTGCTGCCATATCGGCGAGCCCGGGCAGGTAACGGTATTGATTACCTTGGAAGTAGGATACAGCTCGGTATAGAGCGAGCCGTCCATCTTGCGGCAGCTCGCCCGGGCACCGTTTCTGCTTTCATACCAATCATTTGCCGGGTCCCAGAGCCTGCCGTTGATATAAGGGGTCACGTGAGCTCCGGCAGCCTGGACTTCGGCAACCATCTCCTTGAAGCCTGGCTTTGCAGGGAAATACTCCGGATACATTGTGTCATATTCGTGATGGTGCCAATGATACCAGTGTATGCCCAATCCCCTGTCATAATATGCCACCGCCTTTCGAAGACTCTCCAGCACTTCGGGGAACATATTCTTCGGCCTTATCCACACATCCGCATCCCTTACCCAAGGGACGATTTCCTTCTCTGTGAGAGGCTTCGAGGCCCATTCGCATTCCAGCACAAAAGGCCTGTACCACTGCAGCAGAGTCTCATCCCAACTCCTGTCGCTGAAGGCAAAGGTAGTAGTCCAGGGGAGGGTGAACTCTCCGTCCCTGGTCCACCCGAAAGACGAAGGCACCATCTGGGTAAAGACAAGCTCATCCGAAGTGCCGTCTATGTAAAAATACTTTCCGCTTCCTTCCCTGTCACGGGCTGCAAAATAAAGGCATCCCTGAGGACTGTGGGTCATAACGAACTCCATTCCTCCGGTAACCGAAGGATAGCGGCTCTCAAGCCTTCCGCCCACCGGAATCCCGAACTCCGCTCCGTATCCCATCGGAATGATGGCCTTCGAGCCTTCCGGACGCGCAACCCTGACAATCGGGAACTGGGTCTGAGTCACTGTCCACCCGAGGGGCAGACTCGCACTGAAAGACCATTGAGGCAGGCCGTCCTCCATCTCAACAGCCACCCGCACTGTCCAATCCCAGCTGCGCTCAATGTTTATGTTCCACACGAACTCGGCCCTGCCGCCGTCGGCGGAAAGGGTGCAGCCGCGGTATTGCGCGAAATCCGGCATATACTCCGGGCACTCGCCCTGAGGGCCTGCGAGAGTCATCTTCCACATAGGAGCACTATCCCCGACAACCGCCTTTACATCAGGGTTATCGAGGATAGGTAATACGGACAGCAATGCTGCTGTCAAAGTTGATATTACAGATAAAAGCATAGTCTAGCGTCTTCCGCCCTTCTTCTGCTGAGCTCTGAGCTGCTGCTCCTGCAGTTTCTGGGCTTCTTCGAGCCTCTGCTGCCATTTGCTCTTAGGGAGTGGTTTGCCCTTGCTCTCCTCAACCTTTGCAATAACGGCCTGAGGCTTGACGCACCACTTGCGTATCACAAAGATCTGAATGATGGAGATAATTTGAGAAATGAGGTAGTAGTAGCTCAAACCAGATGAGAGGTTGTTGCAGATGAAGAACATCATTATAGGCATCATCCATACGCTCATAAACTGCATAGACTTCGCGGTAGGGTCGTCTGAGACGGTCTGCTGGCTCATCGTAATCTTGCTGTAGCCCCACATCACCACGGCCATAAGCAGGGCGAAGAGACTCAGGTGGTCTCCGAGCAGAGGTACATTGAAGCCGAAATCAACGATGGAATCGTATGCGCTGAGGTCCTCAGCCCAGAGGAAGCGCTGCTGGCGCAGCTGTATGGAGGCCGGGAAGAAGCGGAACATCGCCCAAAGTATAGGGAAGGTCAGCAGCGTCGGCAGGCAGCCTCCCATAGGGCTTACTCCCGCCCTCTTGTAGAGGTCCATAGTGGCCTGCTGCTTCTTCATCGCGTCATCCGGGTTAGGGTACTTCCTGTTGAGTTCCTCCATATAAGGCTTAAGCGCGTTCATCTTGGCGGATGAGGCGTAGGACTTGTAGGTGAAAGGAAGCACTACAGTCTTGATGACCAGGGTCATTATGAGAATAATGAGTCCGAAGTTCGCGATGTAGCGGTGCAGGAAGTCGAACATAGGGATGATGAAGTACCTTGTAAACCAGCCTACGAGCCAACCTCCCAGGGGGATAATTTTCTCGTACTTGTGGTCCAGGTGCTTCAAAGTACCGAAGTGGTTCGGTCCGAGATAGTACTCGATAGGAATTGTGATATCCCTGCCCGGGTTGATGTCCACGCGCATCGATGCATCGCAGCGCATCAGGTTGTGGTCAGGGTCGTTCTCACCCAGGAAGTTCAGAGACAGGTTGCCTGAGGCGAACTGGCCAGGGGCACGCACTATCATCGAGAAGAACTGCTGCTGGAATGCAAACCACTCCAGATTGCTCGAAATCTTTTTGGAGCCGCTGCGGCCACCCTTTGCAAGTTCTTCAGGCTTCTTGTCTCCGGTATAGTAGAAATCCAGCTTGGAGTACTGGGACTCGTTCTTGTAGCCCTTCTCCATACGCGGAATCACCGTATTGAAATCAATGTCCACAGAACCTACATTGCGAGGAATGCAGTTCATCCCGATGAACGAAAGTTCACTCTTGAGCTCGTAGGAGCCCGGCTGCAGACGGTAGCTCTGCTCAATGTAGCCTCCCGAAGCGAAAGGCAGGCGCATCACTACGCTGCTGTCCGTCTTCTCGGCAAGCTGGAATACGAAATCTCCGGTGGAGATGTATTCACCGGCATACACATGCACATTGTACGAGTTGCCGCCCTCCTTGAAAAGATAGAGCTCGCTTCCACCATAGTTGGTGTAATCCTTGAGCCTTGCGCTTACAGGCTGGGCACCCTTGGTGCTGAAAGCAAGGGCAAGGACGTCGTTTTCGAGATAAACGGTCTGGGCTTCTGCATTGCGGGCATCGTCCAGGGCCGCGTCCTTATATACCCTTGCAGGCTTGGCAGCTGAAGCAGCCTCTGAAGTCTGTTCTTCACTTACCCCTTCAAGCAAGGCAAGTTCTGCCTGACGCTGGGCTTCAACCAAGGCGAGAGAATCCTGCTGCGCCTGGTATATTGCATACTGTTTCTTGGATCTGTCCGCCTGATAGAAAGTAAACCCGAACAGGAGTAAACCCATCAGGACAAATCCGATAATCGAATTTTTGTCCATTATTACGATTCAGCCTCTTCCTTGCGGATCTGCTCCTCAAGCTGCCTGAGTTCTGCCTTCGCATTGTCAATTCTCTGCTGCATCTGGGCTACCAGGGCTGCAGAGCCCTTGGAATTGGAGAAGAATCCGATATTGTTTTCGTAAGTTATGATATCCTGCTGGAGTGCATTGTACCTGCGGATGAGGTCATTCTTTCTGTTTACAGGTGCAGCTGCAGGAGGGAATGCGGCACGCATAGCGTCCTTGAATTCCTTGGCAACAGCTTCCTTTTCCTTGAACGGAACGAAGCCTATGGCCTTCCAGCGCTCATTGAACTCTGCCTGGGCCTTGGCAGGGCTGACACCCTCTGAAGGCTGCCACTGACTGATTTCAGCTATCAGAGCCCTCTTTGCCTTGAGATTGGCATAGAAATCATTCTCCGGCTTGGCGTTCTTGTCCCTTTCGGCAAAGAACTCATCGCAGGCGGCACGGAAACGCTTCCAGAGCTGCTCGGACTTCTTGCGCGGCACAGCCCCTACCTCCTTCCACTGCTTCTGCAGGGAGATGAACTGGTCGGTAGCCTTCTTCCAGTCAGTGGAAGTCTTGAGCTGCTCGGCCTGGGCGATGAGAGCTTCCTTCTTCGCGATATTGGCATCCATGCCGTTCTTGATTCCGAGGAAATATTCCCTCTTGGCAGCGTAGAACTTGTCGCAAGCCGCGCGGAAACGCTCGTAAATCTTCTGATTGGCGCTCTTTGTGGCAAAACCTATGGTCTTCCATCTTGCCTGGATTTCCTCAATCTGCTTTGAAAGGGCATTCCACTCTCCGGCATCCTTGATATCCTCGCGGCAGGCGATAGCCTCAACCTCTTCGCAAAGCTTCTCCTTGGCTTCAAGATTGGCGGCAAAGGACTCCTTGAGGGTCTCGAAATGAGCCTGATATGCCTTGTTCACCACAGCGGTTGCCGCTTTGAAACGCTCCCAGATGGCCTCTCTGTACTCCTTTGCGACAGGGCCGTATTCTTTCCACTGCTCGTGGAGTTTCTGAAGGGCGGCAAATGCAGCTACCACATCCTCGCTCTGGGCCAGTCTTTCAGCGTCTTCGCAGAGCAGCTGCTTGGCTTCCAGGTTCTTGCGGAAATCAAGGTCGCGCAGGTCGTGGTTGATCTGCACCATATCGTAGAATTTCTCGACGAGGAACTGGTAAGTGTCGTTGGTATCCCTGAAATCGCTTGCCGGCACAGGACCGATTTCCCTCCAGCGGGCCTGAAGTTCCCTGAGGGCAGGGAAAGCGGCCTGGATGTCATTGAGGTTCTCTACAAGGTCCTTGAGCTGGGCTATCACTTCCCTCTTCTTCACAAGGTTTTCGGCACGCTCGACGTCCTGGGCCTTGTTGTACTCGGCCTTTTCCTTGCGGTAATCCGCATATACGGACTTGAATTCCTCCTCCTGGGACGCGAATTTGGACGAAGCATCTTCGCCCGCTTCCTCAGCCTCAGCTTTCAGCTTGCCGAGAAGTCTGTAAAACGCAGATTTGATTGCGTCAACGTCCTTTCCACGCTCCATTCTGTCCTCAGATGCGCCTATCTGGCGAAGAGAGATGATGAGCTCTTCCAAAGTCTGATTCTCAAGTTCAATCATTAGTGTAAAATTTTTAATCTTACAAATATAGCAATTTTTGCAAGAGTGACAAATAAATCTTTATAGCATACTTGCCTCCAGATCATAGAGGTCGGCACCCGTGATGCGCACCTTTATGAAATTGCCGACAAGCGCTGAGGCGTCCGTTCCGGCAGGCAGGTGAACTATGATTTCGCCGTCCACCTCCGGGCTTTCGTATTGGCTGCGGCATACCAGGCTGTCACCGGCAACGCTGTCAACCAGCACCTCCACTTCGCTCCCGACCCTGCTTTGGTTGAAGGCAAGCGATATTCCGCTCTGGCGGGACATAAGTTCATCCCAGCGGCGCTGCTTTTCCTCCTGAGGTACGGAATCCTTGAAGTGAAGGGCACCGTATGTCCCCTCCTCCTCGCTGTAGCAGAAGGCTCCAAGACGCTCGAACTTGGCTTCTTCGCAGAAATCAAGCAGTTCGCGGAACTCCTTTTCGCCCTCTCCCGGATGGCCCACTATCATTGTTGTACGCAGCACAACGCCCGGAACTTCAGCGCGAAGGCGGGAGATGAGGGACCGGGTCCAGGCCCCGTCGACCTGGCGGCGCATATTCTTCAGAACCACATCCGAGATATGCTGGAGCGGAATGTCCAGATACTTGCAGACCTTAGGATTGCTTGCCATCTGCTGCAGCACATCCTCCGGAAAGCCGTCCGGGTACGAGTAGTGGATACGAATCCATTTGATCTGCTCTATCTCGGACAGCCGCTCTATGAGTTCAGCCAAAGCACGCCTGCGGTAGAGGTCAAGACCGTAATAGGTGGTATCCTGGGCAATCAGCACCAGTTCCTTGACTCCTCTTGCTGCAAGCTGACGCGCCTCCTCGACCAGCTCTTCCATAGGGACGGAACGGTGGCGTCCGCGGATATTCGGGATGGCGCAATAGGAGCAGTGCCTGTCGCAGCCCTCGGCAATCTTGAGATATGCCGTACCAGGGCCGCAGTCGGTAGGGATGCGGAACTTCTTCAAGCTCCCGTCCGGGGTAACCTTAAGCCACTTGAGTATGGGGTCGAAGTCGCGAGCCCCGAACCAGGCGTCCACCTCAGGGATAAGCTCAGGCATTTCCTTGGAGTAGCGCTGACTCAGGCAGCCGAAGACGGCTATCTGCCCCACCAGGCCCTGCTTTTTGAGTTCAACCGCTCCCAGAATGGCATTTATGCTTTCCTGCTTGGCGTCACCGATGAAGCCGCAGGTATTCACCAGAAGCACATCCGCAGGCTCCGAAGAGTCCTCCGGCAAAACGACAAACCCGCCGCCCAGTTGGGCGACGAGATGTTCGGTATCCACTCTGTTTTTCGAGCAGCCGAGGGTTAATGTCCTAAGCCTGCGCGTTTTGCTCTCCATCTTCAGTTTCGAAGTCAAGGGATGCATACTTCTCAAGTTCGGAGTACCAGCCCACTACCTTGCGCATATGGGAGACGTGGAAACGGTCTGCATCATAGTTGGGCACAGCCTTGTCGAAAAGCGCCACGAGTTCAGTATCCGCAGCCTTGGCAGAAGGTGCAGCCTGTCCGTCGAGAGTTTTCTGCAGTGCAGTGAAAACCTCAGCGAGCTTAAGCTCCTCCTCATTGGTATAAATCGCGATATCGGCGAGAGTGGTAATGCGGCTGTGGGCATCAAATACCGTTCTCCTGCCAGTCTCAAGGGATTCTGCAATGACCCCGTTGCGGGCCTGTGCAACATAGCGGAAAAGGCCGTGCTGGCCAGTCACCGCAAGTATTCTAGAGAGATCTGTTTTCATAAATTCAATTTTTGTATCATTTTGTCCGCCTCGGCCTCAAGTGAAGCAAGGTCGGAATTGTTTTCGATAATATAGTCTGCCTGCAGGGGCTCGCTTTGAAGGGCATTGCGTCCCTCCGCTTTCGGGTTGCGCTGCAATCTGAGTTCGTAATCGGCCTTCACCAGCACCGTGACATCAAACAGGTCACGGAAAAGAGGCTTGGATGATGCCACCGCCGATTCGAAAATCACCGTAGGTGCTCCACTCTCAAGGGCAAAGCGGTGGAAGTCCTCAATCACCAGAGGATGGACCAGAGACTCAAGAGCCTCGCGTTTGGCGGAATCTTCGAATATTATTGCCAAATCCTTGAAAGTAATGCCGAGAGTCTCCTCTATCTTTTCCTTCAGGCCGGGCACACATTCGTAGAGCGCCTTGGTTCTGGAATCGGAATCATAGACCGGAAAGCCCCTTTGGGCAAGGAAGGAGCAGAGTGCGGATTTTCCCGAGCCGATAAGGCCTGTCACAAGTACCGTCTTCATCTTGAGTAAGTTTCAAAACATTCGCAAACCTCGGGCGAAACCCTCCAGTCCAGAAGGGTGGACGGGAATCCGTCTGCCTTCACCACGCATCTGCCGCCCTTGGACTCTGCAAAGTCGGAATAATCTACATAGAACTCGGCAATTGACTCGGAAGCATTTGAAACCGGGAAGATATACCTCGCGGTAAGCTCCACGGAAGACGGAAAAACTGCAAGCTGCTTGCCTTCAGGGACATTGCGCACCCCGACATTGACCCTGCTGCTCACCTCCACGAAACGCGTTGCCTCCAGATTGTAGGAAACATTTGAAGAGGAAAGCCTCAGACCGGCAGGGGCCTGAAGAGGCACCTTCTGCTGATGAATGCCGTGACTGTCCACATCCCTTGCGCTGATAAGCGAAGTCAGAACCTTGTCGATTGCGGCAACGGAAGCGGGGTCTCCGTAAACATCCACCGAATCAGGGACAATGCGCACTTCCTTTGCCATATACTGGTCCTTGTAGCGTATGGCAGTAACCGGGACCACAGGGACCCTCTTGTAGGATTCTTCCTGGAAACGGACGGGATACCTGTCGGAAGTGAACCAGTTCACCTTCACATTTTTGCCGAAAATTTCGTTTCCGTGGCCAAG
>SAMEA3663208__coassemble_254_pt1 | contig 20551 bp, 16 predicted proteins | sample SAMEA3663208__metabat2_low_PE_018 | metagenome-assembled genome bin SAMEA3663208 (sample SAMEA3663208) | pig gut metagenome | biome: pig gut; feature: pig-associated habitat; material: faeces | place: China | collected 2013
TATCAGGTCTTTCCACATCGAAGACATAGAGTCCTGCTCGCCTACGAACCAGCCCGAAAAGACCAGCAGCGAGAGGGTAGCCGGTGCGGCCCATATCCTTATCAGGAAATATTTCTGCGCAAGTGCCGTGACTTCCTGCGAGGCGTGGGTGACCAGGGTCGCGAGTTTGAGGAAGGGCCATTGGAGAATAAGCAGGACTGCCGCCACAGCGAGTGCGACGCCGAGCCCTCTCCACAGCATCTTGGCCGCTGTACGGTCATCTCCCGCTCCGTATGCCTGGGCCGTCAGTCCGCCGGTACCGGCGCGCAGGAAGGCGAAGTTCCAGTAGAGCAGCGACAGAAACATAGAGCCGACCGATACGGCTCCAATGGCCGCAGCGGCGCTTACTCCGTACAGATGCCCTGAAATGGCCGTATCGACAAAGCCCACGAGGGGCACCGATATGTTGGCCAATATGCTCGGCAGGGACAGGCGGAGTATCTCACGGTTAAGTTTCTTGTCCATCATTGTCTGAACTTGCTGTCTTCTTCCAACATTCCGAGATATGAGTTATACCTTTCGGCAGATATTGCGCCTTCTTCCACCGCCTGCTTCACCGCACAGCCCGGCTCGTGGGTGTGGGTGCATGGCACAAAGCGGCACTGGTCCGCAACGCGCAGCATTTCGGGGAAATATTTCGCAATCTCCTCCTTTTCGAGGCCATATAGCCCAAAGCCCCTAAGTCCCGGGGTATCAACTACATAGCCTCCGCTTCCCAGAGGATACATCTCATAGAGGGAGGTGGTATGCTTTCCCTGAAGGTGGGCCAGCGATATCTCTCCGGTCTTGGGGTTGAGAGACGGGTCTATCGCTTTGATTAATGAGGATTTGCCTACTCCGGATTCGCCGCTGAACAGCACAACCTGCCCCTTGCAGAGCTCGCGAAGGGTCTGAATGCCCTCACCGGTTCTCGCCGAGGTTTCGATGACCTGATATCCCGCGTCGGTATAGATGTGCTTGAAGCGTTCGACCTGCTCCGGGGCTTCATCCCGGTAGAGATCGACTTTGTTGAGGACTATGGTTGCAGGGATTCCGAAGACAGCGCAGCTCACGAGCTGGCGGTCGAGGAAAGGAAGTTTGATTTCGGGAAAATAAAGGGTGACGACAAGGAAGGCCCTGTCCAGATTCGCCGCGATGACATGGGACTGGCGCGAGAGGTTGGTGGACTTGCGTATCAGGTGGTTTTTCCTGTCGAGAATTTCGGTGATTACAGCAGGATGGGTCTCGTCAGGCTCCTTTTCGTACTCGAAGCGGACGCGGTCTCCGACAGCAACCGGATTTGTCGAGTTTCCGGCCGCAAGACGCACTTTACCACGGAGAACTGCGGGAAAGAGATTCCACTCGGGAAGGCAGCTCAGCATAAAGTGACTGCCCGCATTTTTAACAACTGTGGCGATTCCTTGTATCATTTCGGGCAAATATAACTATATTTGTCGGGATAATATTATCGGTTATGAAACATCTGCTTACAGTTTTGGCGGTTTTGTTCGGCTTTTGCGCACAAATGTTGGCGTTCAATCCGGACCCCGCGAACTTGAGCCGCAAAGCTCTTGGATTTGAAGGGAATGTAAGCAAGGCGGTACTCAAGGAATATACGGCCCCGGACAAGACTGTCCTCAAGGGCACCACGACTTATGTGTTCAACAGGCAGGGAGAAATCCTGACGGTCAGATATGACAACGCCGCCGGGACCTATTCGAGGCTGCTTTTCTTCCAGAGGGACGGGAATGGCGCGCTGCAGCGTCTGACCATCGCCGAGAACGGAAAGCTGGACAGCTATGTGGTCTATGGCAAAGGTGTGGAATCTCTCTATGGCAGAGGGGATTATCTGGTATCGCTTACCGTTGATTACAATGGCGAGAGATATATGTATGACGCTACTGAGAAAGACAATTACCTCAGTCATCCGGAGAGGTATATTTCCCGCAGCGAGCGCCATTGCGATTCTTTCGGGCGGCTGGTGAAGGAAGTGGTCTATACTCTCGGCGAAGAAGCTGAGCGCAAGGAGTTTACCTACGATGTTTTCGGTCATCTTGTCCGCACGGTTTCCTACCTTGACCGCGAACTCGAATCCGTCACCGAATTCACCTGCGACCGCAGCGCCACCCTCACTGTCGATGCCTCAGGTCAGGTCCTGAAATTCACCGCCATCTCCCTGGAGTATTTCGAGTAATCAGGTATCAGTCCACCACAAGTTCGAAGTCGAGAAGGCGCTGGTCGAGATTGGCGCGGGAGACGCGGATGCGCACCGGGTCACCGAGGCGATAGACCTTGTGGGTGCGGCGGCCGCGCAGGAGGTATTTCTCCTCTTCGAAGACAAAGAAATCCGTCTTGATTTCCCGAAGGGAAACCATTCCCTCAATGTGGGTAGGCTCGATTTCCACATACATTCCCCATTCTGTCAGTCCGGAGATATGACCGTCGTACTCCTCGCCCAGGTGTTCCTGCATATACTCCACAAGCTTGTACTTGACACTGGTGCGCTCGGCATCCGCTGCTACATTCTCGCGCACGGAAGCGTGGTCGCACTGCTCCTGATAGTAGTCCTTGTCCTCACTCTTGCCGTTCTCCAGATATCCCGCGAGCAGGCGGTGAACCATAAGGTCAGGGTAACGGCGGATAGGAGAAGTGAAATGGGTATAGTCCGCGAAAGCGAGACCGAAGTGGCCTATGTTGTCGGTGCTGTATTTGGCCTTGGCCATGGAGCGCAGGGCAATCTCCTTGAACGGAGCCGCCTCAGGCTTGCCATCGGACTCGGAAAGCAACTTATTGATAATCACCGCCGATTTTGCTCCGGTCGGGTCCTTTTCCATCTTATAGCCGAAGCCCTTGGCGAAATTGCGCAGGCCCTCGAGTTTCTCCAGATTAGGCATATCGTGGATACGGTAAACGAAGGTCTTCCCCGTTCCGCTCACAAACTCCGCAACGCTGCGGTTCGCAAGCAGCATAAACTCCTCGATGAGCCAGTTGGCTTCGAAAGAGTGCTTCTGATAGATTTCCACCGGGCGGCCGGACACATCGCAGCGCACCTTCATCTCCGGACGGTCGAAATCGATGGCTCCTGCCTTGCGGCGGCGGCCCTTGAGAATCATAGCCAAAGCATTGGTCGTGCGTATTGCCTCAACCAAAGAGGCGCTGAAACCGGTGGAGGAAGCAATCTGTTCATCGGTACCCTCCGCCTTGATTACGGCCTGGGCCTGGTCATAGTCCAGGCGCCAATCTGAATTGATGACCGTACGGCCTATCCACTTCTTTCTGACCTTAGCGTCAGGAGTGATTACAAAAACCGCTGAGAAAGTAAGCTTATCCTCGTGCGGACGCAGGGAGCACAGCTTGTTGCAGAGCTTCTCCGGAAGCATAGGCACGGTCCTGTCCACCAGATAGACAGAAGTGCCGCGCTCCTGCGCTTCCTTGTCCACCGGAGTGCCCGGACGCACATACCAGGACACATCGGCAATATGCACTCCCACTTCGTAATTGCCGTCAGGCAAAGCCCTGAAGGAAAGTGCATCATCGAAGTCCTTGGCATCGGACGGGTCAATAGTGAAAGTCAGGACATCCCTGAAATCCTTTCTGCCTTTCAGGTCGGTCTTTTTTATCTTTTCGGAAATCTTGTCCGCGGCATTCTCCACCTCCGGCTCGAAACGGTACGGGAGGTTGAATTCTGCAAGAATTGCGTGCATCTCGGTATCGTTGTCCCCCGGCTCTCCGAGCACATCGACTATGTGGCCACGCGGACAGTTGTCTCCCCTGTCCCAGCGGTCCACCAGGGCAGAAACCTTGAAGCCCTGCTGCGCTCCCATCTCTTCCGCCTGAGCAGGATCCACTTCTATGTCATAAGGCATATTGCGGCTCTGCATCAGTACCCAGGCACTGGCTCCAACCATATGGAATATGCCCACAAAAGGCTTGGTGGAGCGCTCTATGATATCTACTATTTCGCCTTCCCGGCGGGACGCCCTTTCACTGCGGGCCTTGGAGCGTCCTTCGCTTGTTACGGCCACACGCACGGTATCCCCGTTCAGGGCTCCCCTGGTCTTGGAAGCGCGGACAAAAACATCTTCCTGCTCGCCTTCGATGATGACGAAGGCAAATCCCTCACGGGTCATCTGCACCTTGCCTATGAACTGGGGGAACACTTTCCTGCCCTGCCTGCGCCTGCGCTGCTGGGGCTTCTTCCTCTGCTGCTTTTTAGTAATTTTTGTTTTCATTTTGACTTCGCAAAGATAAGAAATAGAGTTATATTTGTAAAATACAGAAAATACCGGATATGAAAAGAATTTACCTGTCACTGCTTGCTGCAGCCGCAGCAATCGCAGCCTTTTCCTGCACTCCGCAAAATGAAGACGGCAAGCAGGATGAAAAACCGCCTATAGACATCAACGAAGGAGGGAACGAAGAGGAGGAAGAAGAATGGACCGGCGATTATCCGAAAGGAGTCAGCGTCGAGCCTTTCAGCGATACCTTCAGCGATGGAAAAACAGTTAACGGATGGGTTGCCACCATAGATTTCAAAGCCAATCCGAGACTTAAGTTCAACACCCTTCAGGGTTCCAAAAGGAAGGCTCCTACCGAGTTCTTCAGGGACTTCAACCCGGACAAGGGAACGCCTTACATCTGCGTGAACGCAGGTTACTTTGCCGGAAGCACCTCGGTGAGCCTGTGCATCATCGACGGCAAGGTCAGGTCGATTTCCTTCGTGGATATGAACTGGCCCAACGACGAGAACTGCGAAAGGGTGATTCACCCTGTGCGCTCCGCCCTCGGCCAGCAGGAAGACGGCAGTTTCGATATCGAGTGGGTGTTCTGCACCAACAAGCCTGCAAGGACCCAGACCGTCTTCCCCAACACTATGGGCAACAACGAAAAGACCAGAACCTTCATCGAAGACCCGCCTTCAGCCGACTACCCGGGAGCCTATACCTGGACTCCGCAACAGGCAATCGGAGGAGGTCCGCGTCTGCTCAAGGACGGCGTGGATGTTGCCGTGGACAGCTACTGGGAGGAATGCCTCGACTCGGGAGGAACCGCAGGTCTGAGCCGTCAGCCGCGCACTGCAATGGGTCTTACCGAAGACGGGAAGCTCATAATTCTCGTCTGTGACGGACGCGGAATGGGCGGCAGTGCAGGAATGACACTCAAGGAGGTGGCTGCGAAGCTCAAGAGCCTGGGAGCCGTCGATGCGATGAATTTCGACGGAGGAGGCTCATCCCAAATTGTAGGTTTCGAAGGCAAGATTCTCAACCTGCCGAGTGATGCCGGAGCTGGCAGCACCGAGATAGTGGAACGCAAGGTTGTGACAGCCGTTGTCATATCCGAACTTCCTAAAGGAAATCAATGATTTTTTGACTATCTTTGCGCGATTGTATAAGAACCTGTTCCTATGTCCGAATATCACAATCCCGTCCTCCTCTCCGAGAGTGTGGATGCCCTTGTCCAAAACCCTGACGGCATCTACGCTGACGCCACTTTCGGCGGCGGTGGACACTCGCGTGCAATTGTGGAGAGACTCTCCGGGAAGGGACGGCTGATTGCCTTCGACAGGGACGCCGATGCGGCAGCGAACGCCATTGACGACAAGAGGTTCAAACTCATCCGGAACAACTTCCGTTTCATCCACAACTACACCCTTCTTGAAGCTCCGGAAGGGCTGGACGGGGTGCTTGCCGACCTGGGCGTGTCCTCCCACCAGTTCGACACTCCCGAAAGGGGTTTTTCCTTCCGCTACAGTGCTCCGCTGGATATGAGGATGAACACCCGGGGAGGAATTACGGCAGCGGAAGTGGTAAACACCTATTCCCAGGAGGAACTGGAGAAGATATTCCGCCTTTACGGCGAGGTTGACAATGCACGCAGGGTGGCCCAACTGATAGTCAGTGCAAGGGAGGCAGCGGCAATCACGACCACCGACGGACTGGACAGGGCAATAGCCCCGGCAGTACCTTCCTTTGCGGAGCACAAATACCTGGCAAAAGTATATCAGGCCCTGAGGATAGAAGTCAACAGGGAGATGCGCTCTCTGGAGAAGTTTCTGGAAGGTGCCACCAAAGCCCTCAAGCCGGGAGGCCGGCTGGTCGTCATCACCTACCACTCCCTTGAGGACAGGATGGTGAAGAACTGGATTAAGGCGGGAAACGTGGAAGGAATACTCGAAAAGGACATCTACGGACGTTCCCGGGCCCCTTTGCAGTCCATAGGGCGCAAGCCGATCCTGCCGGGAGAAGAAGAAATATCGTCCAACACGAGGGCGAGGAGCGCCAAGCTCAGGATTGCGGAGAAAAGCTGATATGGAGGAGAAAAAGAAGTTCCGTTTCAAGGATTTGTGGTCACTTCTGAAAAACAGTGTCCAGGCCATACTCAAGGGGGAGTTCCTGCTCCGCCTCAACATAGGACGATACTTTATCCATATCGCGTCCTGTTGCACCGTGGTAGCTCTTACGATTTGGATAAGCCTGCTGATCGACAGCACCTTGACCAAGGTTCAGAGAAACCGCAAGACAATCGAAGAGCAGCAGAACGAGATAGCTGTGCTCACTTATGAGCTGTCCAAGGCGACCAGGCGCACCGAAGTTGAAAGGAAATTGGAAATATTGGGGTCGGACCTTAGGGATGCGACCAAACCGGCAAAACAGCTCAAATAATGGCAAAGATGAAGTCAAACAACAGAGGAAGGGTAGGAATGGTACTGTACGTTTTCTACCTGTGCATACTTGCCGTCAGCCTGTTTGTCATTGGCCGGGTGCTGTATATCCAATACGGCTGGAAGCCGAACCCGGAGATTGCGGGCAAGCTTACCCAGCCGGTCAAGCCGGTTATCCTTGAGCCTGCACGGGGAAACATTCTTTCGGACGACGGAAGACCGCTTGCCCTGTCCTTCCCCCGCTACCAGGTCTATATCGACTGCGGAGCCCGCCAGTCCGAATTCGCCAAGCTGAGCGCGGAGGACCGGGCAGACAGCATAGCTGCCTGGAAGCGCAAGGCAACGCGTCTATCCAAAGGTCTTGAAGAGGCTTTCGCCCCTACGGGCAGGAGCGCCGCGTGGTTTGAACAGAAGCTTTGGTCTTCCTTCGACAAGGGAAGCCGCTACCTCAAACTGGGCAAACCGATAGAAAAAGAGCAGTGGGATAAGCTCTCGACCTATCCTCTCGCCAACGAAGGAAAGTTCAAGGGCGGAGTATGGGCAGAGCCCGTCCCGACACGCAGATACCCATACGGTGAACTTGCCCGCAGGACATTGGGCAGCGTAGTGGAGAACGACGATAACAGCTACTACAGCGGAATAGAAGGCAAATTCAACTACGCACTCCACGGCACCCCTGGCAAGTACTACATCAAGAAGAGCGACAGGGGCTACATACGCGACTACGACAGCACCTTCGTGGCATCGGTGGACGGCAATGACATACGCACAACACTCAACATAGATTATCAGGACATTGCCGACAAGGCACTGCGCCGCTACGTTCTCGACGAACAGGACCTTGAAGCGGCGTGCTGCGTACTGATGGAAGTGAAGACCGGAGCCGTAAAGGCTATGGTAAACCTCCAGAGGGACACGATAACGGACAGATTCTCCGAGTGCAACAATGTGGCGGTACTCAGACGCGGAGAGCCCGGTTCGGTGTGGAAAATCACCACCCTGATGACAGCTATCGAAGACGGCACCGTCAAGTCCCTTGACCAGACCATACCCTGCAACGACGGCTATGTCAAGGGCTATGAGAAGGTCTATGGTCAGGACAAGCATCTTCTGGACTACAAGAGGGAGCATCATACTGAAAACATACCCCTGCGCTACTGCGTGGCCGTTTCCTCCAACAACGCCTTCCGTCAGCTTGCAATTTCAGGCTACGAAGACAAGCCGGAGGAATTCATAGGCAGGCTGTTCCAATACCAGCTCGGCACCTCCTTCGACTTTGATGTGTACGAACAGATTACCACCCCGAGCATACGCAAGCCTTCGGACAAGGGCTGGAGCAAAGTCGATCTCGGTCAGGTAGCCATGGGATACGGAGTAGGAGTAACACCTATGCATCTTCTGACTTACTACAACGCCATCGCAAACAAGGGAAAGATGATGAAACCCTATCTGGTGGAGGACATAGAGAAGAACGGCAAGGTGCTCCAAAAATTCGGACCGTCAGTGCTCAATCCCTGCATATGCAAGGAAAGCACGGCGGAAATGATCACCGAAGCGCTTTCGGCTGTCACCGACAGGGAGGGTACTGCCTGGAGGCTCAAGAACGCAAAATGTCCGGTTTCCGGAAAAACCGGCACCGCATATATAGCCGTAAAAGGAAAATACCAGAGCCCTCAAGGCCACAAGCAGCAGGGTACTTTCGTGGGTTTCTTCCCTTCCGAAGACCCTCAGTACACGATAATCTGCACCATCTACTCCAAGATGACCAAAAAGGAATTCTACGGTGGAGTAATCCCTGTAAAGGTGGTCAGGGACATAATAGACAGTATTTACGACATTGACCCGTACTGGAATGAGAATATCTGACATAATAACGGGAAGCAAGGCTTCCCTGCTGTGCGGTGAGCCTCAGACTGAAGTCAGCGCTATTTGCTGCGACTCCAGAAAGGCTGTCCCGGGGTCCCTGTTCATCGCAGTGAAGGGAACTGCGGCGGACGGACGCAGTTTTGTGGGCGACGCGCTCGCAAGAGGAGCCGCAGCTGCCGTAGAAACCGACCGTGAGGGCCTTGCCCGTATGGCAGACATTTTCTACGGCCACCCGTCACGGCAGCTCAGGCTGGTCGGGATAACCGGCACCAACGGCAAAACCACCACCGTAACCCTGCTCTACCAGCTGTTCAGGGCAATGGGCTACGAATGCGGGCTGCTGTCCACAATAGCCAACTATGTCGGCACCAGGGAAAGCGAAGCGCTCAACACCACGGCTGACCCCATCACCATCAACTCCCTTATGGCCGAGATGGTTCAGGCAGGATGCGAATTCTGCTTTATGGAGGTCAGCTCCATAGGAGTGGAGCAGCACCGCACGGACTTCCTGGACTTCAATGTCGGAATATTCTCCAACCTTACCCACGACCACCTCGACTATCACGGCAGCTTCGCCGAATACCTCAGATGCAAGAAGCTTTTCTTCGACCGGCTGCCTAAAGGCGCCGTTGCAATTGTCAACGCGGATGACCGCAACGGTATGGTTATGGTCCAGAACACTGCCGCAAGCGTCGTGAGCTATTCGCTGCGCAGGGCAGCGGACCACAGCGCACGCGTCGTGGAGCAGAGTATGGAAGGGATGCTGCTGCGTCTGGACGGCACCGAGGTATGGACCAGACTCATAGGCGAGCACAACGCTTACAATATTCTTGCGATATATTGCGCCGCCCTGGCGCTCGGGGCAGACAGGGAGGAAACTCTGGTCGGCATCAGCGCCCTGCGTTCCGCCCGGGGCAGGCTGGAGACCCTCGCCGGCCCGTCCGGCAAGACGGTAGTGATTGACTATGCCCACACTCCGGATGCCCTGGAGCACGTGCTTCAGACCCTGCGTGAAGTGGAGCCGGGACGGGAGCTGGTTTGTGTCTTCGGCTGTGGAGGCGAGCGCGACCGCAGCAAACGCCCGGAGATGGCCGCCATTGCCGAAAAACTCGCGGACAGGATTATTGTCACCTCCGACAACAGCCGCAGCGAGAAAACGGAAGATATTATGGCCGAAATCTGCACGGGATTCTCCCCTGCCGGAAGGGCCAAAGCCATCTGTATGGCCGACCGCAGGGAGGCCATAAGGGCAGCGCTGTGTTTTTCCGCTCCCGGTGCGGTTATTCTGCTTGCGGGCAAGGGACACGAGACTTATCAGATAACGGAAAAAGGAAAAGAGCACTTCGACGAAAGGGAAATTTGCGCCGAAGTGCTTAAACAAATGAGCAATTAGGATATGCTATACTATCTTTTCGAAAAACTCAAGGATTTCGACATACCTGGACAGGGATTGATGAACTACCTGTCCTTCAGGGCTATTGCAGCCAATGTGATTGCAATGCTGATGGCCCTGTTCTTCGGCAAGAAAGTGATTGCCTGGCTTCAGCGCAAGCAGATAGGAGAAACCATACGCGACCTCGGACTGGAAGGCCAGATGGCGAAGAAAGGCACCCCTACGATGGGAGGTATAATCATTCTCGTTGCCCTTCTCACTGCGGTGCTTCTGCTTTGCGACCTCGGCAATATCTACATCCAGCTGCTGCTCCTGACCACAGTCTGGTGCGGAGCGCTGGGTTTTGCCGACGACTACATCAAGGTCTTCAAGCACAACAAAAACGGCCTAAGCGAGGGGCGCAAGCTTGCCGGCCAGTTTCTGCTCGGAGTAATCGTTGCCGCGACCGTATGCTTTTCACCCAAAATCGTAGTGCGCGAGCAGGTGACACAGGCTTCGGCTGATGAGCAGACCGAAGTGGTGGAAGGCCAGACGGTGCAGGAGGATGTCATCAAAAGCACCAAGACCACAATCCCTTTCGTGAAAAATCACGAATTCGACTACAAGTACCTGTCCCCGTTCAAAGGCACTCTCGGATGGTACTGCAAATGGGCTATCTATGCTCTTGTCATCATTTTCATCCTTCTTGCCTGCTCCAACGGAGCCAACCTCACGGACGGCATGGACGGTCTGTCTGCCGGAACATCTGCTATAGTGGCGGTAGTCCTGGGTATTCTCGCATGGCTCGGAGGCAATGTGCTCAACGCCTCATACCTCAACATAATGTACATACCGGCATCAGGAGAGATTGCGGTATTCCTTTCCGCCTTCGTCGGAGCGCTTGTCGGTTTCCTGTGGTACAACACCTACCCTGCCCAAGTCTTTATGGGTGATACGGGCAGCCTGATGGTGGGCGGAATCATCGGAGTCAGCGCCGTGCTCATCAGAAAGGAACTGCTGCTGCCTATCCTGTGCGGCATCTTCCTGGTGGAGAGCGTTTCCGTCATTCTGCAGAGGAGCTGGTTCAAATATACAAAAAAGAAATACGGAGAAGGCCGGAGGCTGCTGCTGATGGCACCTATCCATCACCATTACCAGAAACAGGGCATACCGGAACCGAAAATCGTAACCCGTTTCTGGCTTGTCGGAATAGTGCTGGCTGTCAGCACGCTTGCTTTATTGAAAATCAGATAAAAATGTCCAGAATAGCAGTACTTGGAGGAGCAGAAAGCGGCGTGGGTGCCGCTGTCCTCGCAAAAGTCAAAGGCTTCGATATTTTCCTTTCAGACAACGGGAAAATCAAGCAGGAATACAGGGATATCCTCGACCGTTGGGAGATTCCCTATGAGGAGGGCGGCCATACTGAGGAACTCATACTGAGCGCAGATGAGGTAATCAAGAGCCCGGGTATTCCCTACTCCGTTCCCATTGTGAAAAAGCTTGAAGCACAGGGGACACACGTCATATCCGAAATCGAGTTCGCGGCGCGTTATGACACCGCGAAGAAAATCTGCATCACCGGGTCCAACGGCAAGACCACCACTACTTCCCTCATCTACTATCTCCTGCAGCAGGCAGGACTCAATGTAGGCCTGGGAGGCAACATCGGCAAGAGCTACGCCCTTCAGGTAGCAACCGAGCACCACGACTACTATGTTCTGGAAATCAGCAGTTTCCAGCTGGACGGATGCTTCGATTTCAGGCCCGACATCGCAATCATCACCAACATCACTCCTGACCATCTGGACAGGTACGACTACAATCTTGAGAACTATGTGAAATCCAAGTTCCGCATCATACGCAACCTCGGACCGGATGACTGCTTCATCTTCGACTCCGACGATGCCGTGACGATAGGACACCTGGACAAAATCATCACTCAGGCTAAGATGCTGCCTTATTCCCAGGAAAAGGAAGTGGAGCAGGGCGCCTATGTGCAGGACCGCAAGATTGTGATGAAATACAAAGAGGACGAGTCGGAGATTTATCTCAACGAACTCGCCCTCGGAGGAAAGCACAATCTCTACAATTCGATGGCGGCCGCTCTTGCAGCCAAGGCTGCGGGCATAGGAAGCGGAGTGATACGCAACTCCCTGAAGACCTTCCAGCCTATCGAGCACAGGCTCGAACCGGTGCTGAGCATCAAGGATGTACTCTATATCAACGACTCCAAGGCAACCAATGTGGACGCAGCCTGGTATGCCCTTGACTGTCAGACCAGACCTGTGGTCTGGATTGTGGGCGGCACCGACAAGGGCAACGACTACAGCGTGCTGAACGAGCTTGTAAGACAGAAGGTCCGCAAGATAGTATGCCTCGGAGTTGACAACAGGAAAATCCACGAGGCCTTTGAAGGCATAGTAGGTGCAGAAAACATAGTTGACACCCGCTCTGCCGAGGAGTGCGTGAAGACCTGCGCGAGTCTCGCAAATCCGGGGGATGTCGTGCTGCTCAGCCCTTGCTGCGCAAGTTTCGACCTGTTTACCTGCTACGAGGACCGCGGAGAAAGATTTAAGGACGCAGTACGCAATCTGTAGAATATGACTAGCTCAGCATCAAAGAAAATATGGAACTTTATGGACCACGTCAAGGGCGACAAGGTGGTATGGATTATCGTGCTGCTGTTGATGCTCCTTTCCGTTGTGTTCATTTTTTCATCTTCTTCCCGTCTCACAACCGATGAAATCAGCAGGCTTGACATAGTCAAGGACCAGCTGCTGGTAATGCTGATCGGACTGGTGCTGCTTCTGCTGACCTATTTCTTCATAGGACCGGACTTCCTCAGAAAATGGTCCTGGCTGGGCTTTGTGCTGTCCGTCCTGCTGCTTCTGATTCTGGATATGGAAGGAATAGGCCCGATTAAGGCCCCGAAAATCAACGGAGCTGTGCGTTTCCTCTCCATCGGAGGCAAACAGCTGCACGTGTTCGAGGTGGTGAAGGTGGCGATGGTAATGTATGCTGCCTGGGGAGTGGACAAACTGAAAAACGGGCAGTGCAAACTGCTCGACAAACTCTCGGAGCTGAAGAATATGGCCTGGCTCAAGAATGGCTTTGTGCGCAGGATGATTTTGCTTTACCTTCCGCTGGGCATTATCTTCGTAATGGTAATGGAAGGTTCCAACTCCGCAGCTGTCTTTATCGCCGGCATCCTGCTTGTGACTATGGTAGTAGGCACAGGAGAATGGAAAGAGGCCCTGCTGATTGTCGCTGCGCTGGCTGCGCTTGTTCTTATAATGTTCGGTATCAACAGAATAGCAGCCAAAGCAGGTATGGAGAACCCTCCTTTCGGCCGCATCAACACCGCGATTTCACGACTGACCCCTCACAATTACGAAAAGGAATACCTGCTTGCTACCGATGCCGAGACCAGAAAGAATGCCAAGGACAAGCTGCATCAGCCTTACAGTGCCAGAATAGCCATTCATCAGGGAAGGGGGCTTGGCAAGGGCCCGGGACAGAGCACCCAGAGATATGTGGTGCCGGATATGTCCGAGGACTATATGTTCAGCTTCATAGTGGAGGAATACGGCATATTGGGTGGACTTATCGTGATGATACTCTACATCTCGCTTGTGGCGAGAGGCGTGCTCATTGTCAAGAGCTGCGGCAACAACCTCTTCGCGCAATGTGCGGTGTTCGGTCTGGTGCTGCTGATTTCGGGGCAGGCATTTATGCATATCCTTGTGAATTGCGACCTGGGCCTGCTGACAGGTCAGACCCTTCCTATGCTGAGCCACGGAGCTTCGGCCTTCATCTGCTTCAGCATAGCCTTCGGCATCATTCTGTCCATCAGCCGGACCACTTCCAAGAAAGTTGACCAGATGACCAAGAACGCGGATCCTCTGGTAAATCTGATTTCCGATCTTGAGGACCAGCTCCTCGAAAAAGACGAATACAATGGAATATAGGAAACTGAGAGTAATAATAAGCGGTGGCGGCACGGGAGGACATATCTTCCCCGCCATCTCGATTGCGAACCGCTTCAAGGAGGTGAATCCGGAAACGGAAATCCTCTTTGTGGGCGCGAACGGCAGGATGGAAATGGAAAAGGTTCCTGCTGCGGGCTACCGCATCGTAGGTCTTCCGATTTCAGGACTGCAGCGCAAGCTCAGCCTCAAAAACATACTTCACGACATAGCCCTGCCTTTCAAAACCCTCTACAGCAGGGCCAAGGCCCGCAAACTCATACGGGAATTCAAGCCGGACATAGCCGTAGGCGTGGGAGGATATGCGAGCGCCCCCCTGCTGATGGCTGCAACGCGCGCCCACATTCCGTCCCTGATTCAGGAGCAGAACGGCTTTGCCGGGCTCACCAACAGGATGCTCGGAGGAAAGGTGGACAGGATTTGCGTTGCCTACGAGGGTATGGAGCGCTTCTTCCCTGCCGATAAGCTGGTGATGAGCGGCAATCCTATCCGTTCTTCGATACGTCCCGCTACACCGGAAGTCAGGGCGCAGGCTCTTGCATACTACGGACTGGATGCTGCGAAGAAGCATCTGCTGATAGTAGGCGGCAGCCTTGGCTGCGGCACCCTCAACCGCACCTTAATGGCCTGGATTGAGGCCGGATGCCCTGGAGGCGAAGATGTGGAGATACTCTGGCAGTGCGGCAAATATTACGAGAAGGAGGTAGCCGCCTTTATGCAGGGACGCGAGCTGCCTGCCATCCGCTGGTCCGCCTTCATCGAGAGGATGGACTATGCCTACGCTGCGGCAGACCTGATTGTTTCGCGCTCCGGCGCTTCTTCGGTTTCGGAAATATGCGCCTGCGGCAAGGCCTGCATCTTCGTACCTTCACCTAATGTGGCCGAAGACCACCAGACCCACAATGCAATGGCCCTGGTGAGCAGAAGTGCAGCCGAAATGGTGCGCGACGCAGATGCCCCGAAGCAGCTTATGGACAAGGCTCTTGCCCTCGTGCACGATAAGGCTCGGATAGCAGAAATGGAACAGAATGCATTCGCGATGGCATTGCCGGACGCAGCGGCGACCATCGTGGACTGCGCATACGGGATATTGAGATGAAGCAAGTATATTTCATAGGAATTGGCGGAATAGGGATGAGTGCCATCGCCCGCTACTTCAAGTTCAAGGGGCTTGAGGTGTCAGGCTACGACCGCACCCCAAGCGAACTTACCCGCGAACTTGAGAAGGAGGGCATTGCCGTCCACTATGAGGACCGCCCGGACCTGATTCCAAAGGATAAAGAAGGGACCCTGGTGGTCTATACCCCTGCGATTCCCCAGGAGCTCGGAGAGCTGCGCGCTGTCCGGGAGGGCGGCTACAAAGTGGTGAAACGCTCGCAGATTCTGGGCGAAATCACCCGCGGCCAATGCTGCCTGGCGGTTGCAGGAACCCACGGAAAGACTACGACATCCACTCTGGTGGCGCATATTCTCACCTCCTGCGGTGAGGGCTGTTCGGCCTTCCTCGGAGGCATTTCACGCAACTACGGCACCAATATGCTGATGAGCCACAATCCCGTGGTTGTAGCCGAAGCGGACGAGTTCGACCGCTCCTTCCACCAGCTCCACCCGCAGATTGCAGCGATTACCGCTATGGACGCAGACCATCTCGACATATACGGAGACCTGGAGCACGTGCAGCAGGCCTACAGGATTTTCGCCTCACAGGTAAGCGATGTGCTGATTCATAAGCTGGACCTGCCTTTGGAGCGCAGCGTCACTGCGGCAAAGATGTACAGCTACCATCTGGACGACAGCAGGGCTGACTTCAGGGCAAGCCGTCTCAGGCTCTCAGCAGACGGACACTACACCTACGACATGGTAACACCGGGCGGAGTCGTGGAAGACATCAGGGTTGGAACTCTCGGCAGGCTCAATGTGGAGAACAGCATAGCTGCCGCAGCCATAGCCCTGTGCCACGGAGTGGCTCCGGAGGATGTGCGCAAGGCCATTGGCAGCTATATGGGAGCGAAGCGCCGCCTGGAGGAGTATGTCAACTCTCCAAAGCTGACCTTCATTGACGACTATGCCCACCATCCGGCGGAACTTGCCGCAAGCATCTCCTCCATCAGGGAAATATTCCCGGGCAGGAAGCTGACAGCCATCTTCCAGCCTCACCTCTACACCAGGACAAGGGACTTCGCACCGGAATTTGCCCGCGCCCTCAGCCTTGCTGACAGGGTAGTTCTGCTGGACATATATCCCGCAAGGGAACTGCCTATAGAAGGTGTAAGTTCGGAGATGATTTTCAAAGATGTGACTGCCCCGCAAAAAGTGCTGCTCTGCAAAGAACAGCTGCTCGAATGGGTTGAGCAGGACAATCAGGCTGATGTGGTGGTGACCTTCGGTGCCGGCAACATAGACAGGCTGGTGGAGCCTATAGCAGAAATACTCCGAAAAAGGATTTAGCTTATGAAACGCGCAGTCAGAATCACATTGCAGAGTCTTTTCTTCCTGGTGTTCCTGGCCGGGATGGGCACCCTTCTGTACTTGTCTGCACAGAAGCGGCACCGGATTTCCTGCTCGGAGCTGCGCGTCAACATAGTGGATGGCGAGAAATTCGTTACCGCGCAGCAGATTGACGCTTTCATTCTCCGTGCCTACGGCGTATACCGCGGTGAAAGAATCGATTCCATAGGACTGGACAGGATTGAGCGCCTGATTTGCAGCAGAGACGAGGTGAAGGGATGCGAAGCCTGGGTTACGGAAGACGGAGTGCTCCACGTGGATGTGCTGCAGCGCACTCCGGTGATGCGTTTCAACAAAAATGGAGAAGGCTACTATGTTGATGCCGAAGGCTATATCTTCCCTCTCGGAGACAACTACGAAGCGCCTGTGCCGGTAATCGACAGCGACCTCAAGAAAGGCTTCGACTCGGACTGGCTTCACAGCGCCATTGCTCTGGTTACAAAAATGAGCGCAAGCCCGGTGTGGAAGGACAGAATCGTGGGCTATGAGGTGGATGACCGCGGGGATTTCATACTCCGTTCGGAGCAAACCTGCTTTATATGGGGCGATTTCTGCGATGGCGCCCGTAAACTCTCCTGTCTCGAAAAATATTACAACCGCATACTGCCCGGATGCAGTGCGGATGAACCATATACTACCGTGAATCTAAAATATAAAGGACAAATAATATGCAGGAAAGATTAATTGCGGCTGTCGATCTCGGGTCTTTCAAGACCTCCTTGTCCGTCAGCAAGGTCGAGAACGGCGGAACCCAGGTTCTCTATTACAGGGAACTGCCTTCGGAGGGTGTGCTCAGGGGCAATATCTTCAATCCGAAGAAGGCGTGCGGACCTCTGCGCACGCTCATTGCCGATGCGCAGGAATCCCTCGGAATCAACATCAGCAGCATTGCAGTGGCGCTTCCGAGATGGAATGTAAAGGCGGAAAGCGTGGAGTTTTCCACCGACAGGAGCGATGCTGACGAGTTTATCAGTGAAGAGGAAGTTGCTGCCCTCAAGGAAATGGCACGCAACGACTACAGCGGGAAGCTGCCTGCCGACTGCCAGGTCTATGGGGCTGTGGCCCAGTCATTCTCTACCGAAGACTTGTTTCAGGTGAGCGAAGATGATGTAGTAGGCGTAACCGGAGCTATGCTGACCGGACGCTTCCTAATATTTTCCGGGCCAAAGAAGCCTATCAGCAATATTGACAAGCTTGCAAACGAACTCGGACTCGCCGTTTGCGAAGAGCTGTTCGTACCGGAAATCGAGGCCGACTGCGTGCTGACCGAGGATGAAAAGGAGCACGGAGTTGCCCTTGTGGAGATAGGAGGAGGCATTACTTCCGTTGCCGTGTTCTACCGCGGCATAATGCGCAGCTATGCGGCCTTCCCGTTCGGAGGCAAGTCCATAACCAATGACATACGTCAGGAATGCGGCATTCAGGAAGCCCTTGCGGAGAACATCAAGCTCGGCTACGGCGGCTGTATGCCTGACAGGCTGCTCTCCCTTGGTGAAAAAATACTCCAGATTGAAGACGGCAGGACTGGCGACTGCCAGCAGCTGCCGGTGAAATATCTTTCCGAAATCATCGGAAGCCGTATGCACGAAATTGCGGAGGCCGTCCTGCACCTGATTGGGGAAAGCGGCTATTCCGACAACCTGCGCGGAGGCATAGTGCTTACCGGAGGTGCGAGCGAACTGCTCAGCTGCTCTTCCCTCTTTGCGGACATGTCGGGAGTGAACTGCCGCATCGCATACCCTCACGGCAACGGAGTGCTGACCGAAGGCTGCGAAGATATCGAAAGCACCTCGGCTGCAGCCCAGATGGCAATGGTTTCTGTGCTTAAGGACTACACCCACATCAACTGCGGTGCAGAGCTGAAGGAGCAGGAAGAACCGACTCCGGCCCCTGAAATCAAGGAGGTTGAAATAACTGCCGATACCGGGGACGGCACCCTTTTCCAGCACGATGAAGCCTATCAGGAGGCGAAGGTCAATAAGCCTGAGAAAAAGGATGTCAAACCCAGGAAGAAGCCAAATACAAAAAACCGCGTAGTCAACTTCTTTGACAAGTTGGCGGGAAATGTGGGCTCAATGTACGACAACATGGGAAAATCCAGCGAAGAACAAGAGGAGAAATAAGCTATGACAGAAGACAATATAATGATAGCTCCGGTTGATTGGCCTACCTCTGATGCAATTATCAAAGTGCTCGGAGTCGGAGGAGGCGGCTGCAATGCAGTCAACTATATGTACCGCAAAAACATCCAGGGATGCAGTTTTGTGGTCTGCAACACCGACGCCCAGGCTCTCGGACGCAGCGATGTCCCTGTGAAGGTGCAGATGGGCAAGGGTCTGGGAGCAGGCACCAACCCGACCAAAGGTCGCAATGCGGCCATAGAGAGCCAGGACGAAATCGCCCTCAAGGTGCTGGACGACAACACCAAGATGCTGTTCATTACAGCCGGAATGGGAGGCGGCACCGGCACGGGCGCCACACCTGTCATCGCCAAGCTGGCCAAGGACAAGGGCATACTGACCGTAGCCGTTGTGACCCTGCCTTTCCGCAATGAGGGTCGCGAAGTGCTTTCCAGGGCTGTGGACGGCATACACGAGCTCGAAAAGAATGTGGACAGCCTCATTATCATCAATAATGAGAAACTCTACGAGTTCTTCGGAGACCACCTGATTCAGGACGCCTTTCCGAAGGCCGATGAGGTGCTCGCAACGGCAGTGAGGGGCATCATAGAAATCATCAAGAAGCCGGGCTACATCAATGTGGACTTCGAAGATATCCAGACTATGATGCGCGGCAGCGGAATGGCCCTGATGGGCTGCGGTACCGGAAGCGGACCGAACCGCATCGACGATGCCATCAAGCAGGCTTTCGAGTCTCCGCTCCTCAACGACTTCGACCTGAAGACCGCCAAGAATGTGCTTATCAACATCACTTCCGGCAACAATGAGAAGGGGCTGACGATGAACGACCTGAGCCAAATCAACGAAAAAATCGCAAGCTACACCGGAGGTGCCAACAATTTCAAGCACGGTCTCATCTGGGATGACGACCCTGAAATAGGGGATACGATTCACATTACCGCCATCGCAACCGGCTTCAGAATCAATGCAGTGCTGGGCCCGGATGTGGATGCCGGAACCATTATTTCAATTCCTGCCGACTATGTTTTTGACAAGTCCGGAGGAAAATCCGGAGAGATTCCGCTGGACACTACTTCACACATAGGATTCAATACGGCTGCCAACAAGTCCAGGTTCAAATACGACCCTGAAAACCCGCCGGTACTTCTAACCGGTGAGGAAAGCAAGCTCAACGAACTGGAAATCACACCTGCAATCAGAAGAATACAGAAATGAGAAAGACAAGAGTAAGATTTGCGCCATCCCCGACCGGACCTCTCCATATGGGAGGTGTGCGCACCGCACTTTACAACTACCTGTACGCCAAGCAGAACGGAGGCGACTTCATCATCCGTATCGAGGATACGGACTCACACCGTTTCGTGCCGGGCGCAGAGCAATATATCATTGAAGCACTTGCGTGGTGCGGCATCATCCCTGACGAAGGGGTTGATGAGAACGGCAAAGTGGTTGAAACACCGAGCGAGCGCCATCCGCACGCTCCTTACCGACAGAGCCAGAGGCGCAATATCTATCGCAAATATGCCGAACAGCTGGTGGAGGCCGGTTGGGCATACTACGCTTTCGACTCCTCCGAAGAGCTGGATGCAAGGCGCGCCGAGGCAGAAAGCCAGGGTCAGACCTTCATCTACAACTACGAGTCCCGCAAGAGCCTTCGCAACTCCCTTACCCTCCCTTCCGAAGAGGTGGAAAGGCTGCTGGAGGAGAGCTCCGACTGGACCGTGCGCTTCAAAATGCCTGAGGACAGGGTTGTGGCTATGGACGACCTTATCCGCGGCCACGTGGAGGTAAACACCTCAACTCTGGACGACAAAGTGCTGTGGAAGAGGGCCGACGAGCTGCCTACCTACCATCTTGCCAATATCGTGGATGACCATCTGATGGAAATCACCGAGGTAATCCGCGGTGAGGAATGGCTGCCGTCACTGCCTCTGCACTATCTGCTCTATGAGGCTTTCGGCTGGCAGGATACTATGCCGCGCTTTGCGCACCTCCCGCT
>SAMEA3663208__coassemble_280_pt1 | contig 18681 bp, 19 predicted proteins | sample SAMEA3663208__metabat2_low_PE_018 | metagenome-assembled genome bin SAMEA3663208 (sample SAMEA3663208) | pig gut metagenome | biome: pig gut; feature: pig-associated habitat; material: faeces | place: China | collected 2013
CTGCCGACCCGTCGGAAGTGGATGAAGTTATCCGTGTAGAATTCCGGAAAAGCTTATAATCCATCTCCTAATCTGCCCTTTCTGCGCACGTATGACGGGGCTCACCGCGGTTACTGCGCAGAAAACAAAAAAGTCATCCAAGGTACTGGACGACGACATATATCGGAGTTTCAGAAGTCCCTTTGTAATCGGGAAAACTGTATGTAAGAAAATTTGTAGCGGGGGAAGGACTCGAACCTCCGGCCTCCGGGTTATGAGCCCGACGAGCTACCAACTGCTCTACCCCGCGATGTGGATTACAAAGGTACGAATAATTTCCGAACCTGCAATACAATTTTTAAAATATTTTCAAAAATTTTCCTAAATCAACAGCAGTACCACCCCAACCACGGAGATAATCCCAAGCAGCCGCCGTCCGCGCAGTTCGGTATCTGCTACAAGTTGTGAAGGGTCCTGCTCCGAAAGCTGTGAGAGCTCTGAGGCTCCAGGCATTGAAGCATTGGTCCATTTGCGGACAATCTGCCCGTCAACCAGCAGGCTCGCGCCTCCGTTGGAACGGTTGAGGGACATCAGAGTCTTCTTGTCGGAGCTATATATTCCTCCTTCTCCCGCATACACCACTACCGGACGGAAACCCGCAGCGCGTGCAAGGCTGCGCTCCTGATAAATCCTGTCCATCTCCTTCTCCGTCAGGCGCTCCGGGTCATATACCGAAAACAGCAGTACATTTCCATCCAGCAGCACTTCGTCGTGATACTCCCCATCGTCTCCAAGCAGCGGAATACTCCCTTCCGCCAGTTCGGTGCCGATGCGAAGATCCGTAAGGTCAAGGGCAGGAAGCGTGCGAAGCGAATGAACCATAAGCCAAAGGCTGGCGCACATAACGATGCCGAAAGCTGCGTAGCGGTGTTTGCGCTGCGGCACCTGCCTTTGCACCGGGAAGAAAGCCAGCGCCCAGAGCAGCATCAGCACTATATTTTTGAGAAAACTCTGAAGGTGAGTGAGGTGAACCAGTTCGCCGAAGCAGCCGCAGTCCATAGAAGGGTTCACTATCAGCAGAGTAAGGGTCAAAACGGTATAGAACAGCATCAGAACTCCGGTAGCCGCACCGGCAACCAGCGGGAACAGTCCTGCAACCAGGGCGGCTCCCAGCACGCACTCCAGAAGATTGAACACCAGCGAAAGCGCTCCGGCTGCAAAGTTCAGGAAGCCAAGGTGCATGAACCTCAGATATGACTCCATAACCAGCTGGCTGCCAAGCGGGTCCATCAGTTTGACCAATCCTCCGAACAGCAGTACGGCACCCAGCAGCACGGCCCCCATCCGTCTGAAGAAACTATGCGCGTCCATCTACTATTGCTTTGATTTTTGCGAAAATCCTGTCTGAAGGAAGCATACGGCCCTGCTCGTCGGAGCAGTCAACGACCTGCAGCGAAGGGTCTTCCGCTGCCTGGCGCAGATACATATCCTTCACTCTCTTCTGGAAGGCAATGGAAGACTCGTGTATATCCTGCGAGCCGGCAAGGTAGTCCCTGTCCTCGCCCTGCCTCTGCTTGCTCAAATTGCTCTCCACGAAGTCAATGGGCACGTCGAGGAAAATATTGATATCCGGCCTCGGCTCCCCGAATACTCCGAATTCAGTAGTGAAAATCCACTTGCGGAGCCTGTCGGCTTCGGCATCATCGGCAAGCTTTGCACACTGATAGGCGATATTGGAATATACATACCTGTCCAGCAGAACGGTCTTGCCCGCATCAAGTGCCTCGGAAATCTGAGGCACTGCTCCGTGGCGGTCCTCCGCGAACAGCAGGGCCACCAGCTGCGGATGAACGGAGCTGTTGTCCCCGAAATCCCCGCGCAGAAAACGCGAAATCAGCTCCCCGTAGACAGGAGCATCGTAGCGCGGGAAATGTATGTATTCCAGTCCTCCGTCGCGGGAGGCGAGATATTCTTTGAGCATACGGACCTGGGTGGATTTGCCTGCCCCGTCCAGTCCTTCCAAAACTATCAGCATAATGCGCAAAGATACCTATTTTTCCCTATTTTTGTCCTATGATACAATTTATGGGAATAATCAACCTTACGCCGGACTCCATCTGGGCGCCGAGCAGGTACAATATGGCTATGCTCAGCAGCCGCGCGGATATCATTGACGTGGGCGCCGTTTCAACCCGCCCGGGAGCGGCGGACGTGAGCGTAGAGGAGGAATGGCGCAGGCTCGAACCATTCCTTAAGGCCTGGGACAACCCGCGCCGCCTCTCAATAGATACCACCAGCAGTGAAATAGTGCGCCGTGCCTACGACTGCGTGGGCCCCTTCCTTGTCAATGACATCAGTGCAGGTGAGGACGACCCCGCGATGCTATCCACGGTAGGCCGGCTGGGCCTCGGCTATGTAGCAATGCATAAAAAGGGTAACCCCCGCACTATGGATTCCCTCTGCGAGCCGGACTGCGACATAATTGAAATGCTTAACGCATATTTCGCCGAATTCAGCATCAAAGCCGAGTACAACGGCATAGGGCAGTGGATACTGGACCCGGGCCTGGGCTTCGCCAAGACTGCGCAGCAGAACATAGAAATCATAGAGTGCCTGCCGCAACTCAACAGATACGGCCGCCCCGTGCTTATTGGAGCGGCCGATAAGAGGTTTACCTGCGGTAATACGGAGAAGTATCACCTTATGGCCTTACGCGGTGGAGCTGACATCCTCCGTGTCCACGACGTTGACGCGGCTTATCGCACGTACACTCAGTATCAGAACGAGTGCGCAAACGGCAAAGACAATCCAGAATAGCTCGGGCGACAGCACATCCATCCAGGTATTCATATCCTTCAGCGAGTCAATCTGCCCCAGCACGACAGCCAGCGTATTGTTGACGCAGTGCATCAGCATAGTAAGGCTGAGAGACTTCGTCTTATAGTACACATACCCGAAGAGGCAGCCCAGCAAGAAGGCCGGGATGGCTTGCCAAGGGTTCATATGAATCAGGGCAAAGAAGGCGGCTGAAGCGACAATGGCCCACACCGGCTTCACTCCCTTGTGGAGCAGTCCGCGCAGCACCATACCCCTGCACAACCACTCTTCGAAGAATGGTGCGAAGATGGAAACGCACAGCAGGTTAATCAGCACATTGCCCTGGACCATTGAGTTAAGCGCCTGTTCAAGGAACTCCGGCATAGGCGGCAGCAAGGTAACTATAGGATCTGCAATATATCCCGCCGCAAGGGTAATCAGCGTAACCAGCAGCGCGCAGATCGCAGGTCCGAGAGGAGCGAAATGTCCCTTGTTCAGAGGCTTGGGAGCGCGGCCCTTCATCTCGCACTTTATGCTCTTGCTCCTGGCATAGAACATAGGCGGGAGAAACATTACCGGATAGGCGATGACAGTGCTGTAATCGGCAGCCCAGGCAGGCCCGAGCAGCATACCGAGCAAAAATACCAGCACGTTGCCGATAAGGGCTCCCACAAAAAGCCAAAGAAGGAGCCCGAAGACTCCTTTCCAGCCCGGGGCCCAGTACTCGAACCCCGAGAGTATCTTGAAATTACCTTTTTTCATACAGAGGCGTTGGATATACACCGGTTGCAGCCAGCTGGGCAAACTTCGCAACAACTGCCGGGCGGTCCTCCTTGAAGGTGACTCCGAACCAGTGTGAAGGGGTTCCGAGCACATCGCAGGCAGCAGTGCCGGCCTTGACCATAGTGTCAACTGCATAAGGGATATAGTATTCCTTCTTAAGCTCATTGATGTTGGCCTGCAGGAAGTTTACGAAAATATCGGCGCTGGCCTTGAAATAGTCAGGGGTAAAGCACCACATATTCATAGAGCAGAGGTCCTTAGGCTGGAGCTCGTGACGCTCTCCGGTGATGGAGTTGTCTCCGCGAAGCACTCCGTCCGCATCGAACATCACATTATGGTGCTCGACAACATCGGTAAGATGGTTCTGGGCATCATAAGCGCAGATTCCGCGGGAAACACCGCCGGTCTCGGAAAGGGTGTGGTCGACCTCGAATCCCACAATAGCATAGACGCCCTTGCTGTTTTCGTGTGCACGGCACCAGTCACCTGCAATCCTGAAGGACTCCTTTCCGTAGAAGTCATCTCCGTTGATTACCACAAAAGGTTCGTGAATGGCCTGAGCTGCCATAAGCACTGCGTGAGCGGTGCCCCAAGGCTTCTGCCTTTCCGGATTGAGGGTAAACCCTTCGGGGATTTTGTCAAGTTCCTGGGTGACGAACTGGAACTCGAGCGGACTGCCGTCAAGGCATTTTACTGATGAATATTTCTGGCGCACGGTCTGTTCCATCTGCTCGCGGAAATACTCGCGGACAATATAGACTACCTTGCCGAATCCGGCCTGGACTGCGTCATAGATTGAATAATCGATGATGGTTTCGCCTGATGGTCCGAGTCCGTCCATCTGCTTGAGTCCACCATAGCGGCTGCCCATTCCGGCAGCAAGTACAAGAAGTGTTGGTTTCATAACCCGCAAATTTAGTCATTTTATGCTAAATGTCTGTCAATCTCGACTCCAAATATGCTCTCATATCCTCCCATCTGTAGTATGGGCCTTCATAAACAGGGCAGGAAGGTCCTACGAGCACTTCCTGCTCGTTGTGCAGCACTTTCACAAGCACTTCGCCCTTGCGGTTGCGGTAGAAAATCAGCTGAACATTGGTGCACATACATAAGTTCCTGTAGGCAGGCCACTCGTCCGGGGCTTCCCATATGTGCAGGTTCTTCGCATAGTCGCCAACTTCCAGCAGGCAGAGCAGGGGAGCAACGCCCGAATCGTGGCCAAAGCGGAAATCGGCACAATGGTCATTGCCTGCGACGGCCTGGTCAGCGGTACGCAGCATATCCCTTATTATCGGACGGCCTACCGCGGTATCTATGCATACTCCTCCTTCTTTGCTGTGGATGAACCAGGTAATGAGCTCGCAGTTGTACAGGCGTCCGCAAGCTACAAGGTCGTCAGTGGAGAAGAGGGAGAGCGGGTCGTGGCCTTCGATATCGTCCATAGTCTTGAGTATATGGGTGGCTACGAAGAGATTGTATTCGAAGGCGGCTGCCGTTTTGCCGGTAAGTTCCTTCACTGCCTCTAAGTCGGTGAAGAAATCCTCCGGATGGAGCTGTGCCTGATAGACTCCATAAAGGGAGTCAAGCACTTCGTTCATCCTGGCCTTTTCCGGGCGCTCTATGCCCTTGGTGCTGTGGCAGAGCACATCCCAATAACGGTCACCGGTGAGCTGGGTCATCACAAGGTCAGGCTGGCGCCCTTTGAGACCGAGATTGAAGTTGCCCATAGACTGAATCACGCGATGTACATTGGTGGAGCGGCTGGTGACAACCTTGCGCTCTTTCTGTCTGAAGATTTCGGGACAGCGGTCGTACAGCCTTTCGGCTACACCCTGCTGCTCGAAGCCTCCACGGGCGGTGAGGGTGCCTTCCGCACCTTTATGTTCCTGCTGGAGCCATATCATCTCATCGCGGAGCTTCTCTCCTTTTTCGGTCAGAAGCCCATTCTGTCCGAGCTCCACCAGCCAAGGGGTGTTCTTGCGGTAGAATCGGTCGGAGGTCTGGTAACGCGAACCGTGGCGCCCGTAATGGGTCACATAGAAAGGCTTGAAGCCTTTCGGAGCCGGGGTGTCGTGGATCTCGGGAACAATGTAAGGATGGTGAACACCTGCAGTGAGGTAAGGATTCTGCTCTACAACTTCCTTTGTAATTTGGGCGCTTGAGCGCGTGCATACAAGACTCAGAGCAAGAGTCAGGGCGGCAGCTGCCGCGGTGGTTATCAATTTGCGCATAGGCAAATTTAATTAAAAAATACCCTTCGTGTGCAAAAAATGCTTATGTTTGCGGCAATAAATAAATGAAGAAAATGAAAAAGCATTTCACTTTGTTGGCCATTTCGGCTTTGGTCATCAGCTCCTGCGGAGTAGCTTCCCGGACTGCGGATACGGCAGGAGATGTTGCAGTGGTTGCCCATCGCGGCTTTTGGGACTGTGAGCAGGCGGGCTATGCGCAGAACAGCATAGGAGCGCTCCGGGCAGCACAGCAGGCCGGCTTCTGGGGCAGTGAGTTTGACGTGCAGCTGACTTCTGACGGAGTTGTAGTAGCAAATCACGACAAGGAATATGGCCCCAAGAAGATGGTAATAGCGCAGCATACCTACGAAGAACTGGTGCAGTACCCTTTGCCTAACGGCGAGAAACTGCCTACACTTGCCGAGTATCTTGAGCAGGGTAGCAAGAGCCGGACAGTACTGGTACTTGAGTTCAAGGAGCAGAAGACCGATGAACTGACTGCCAGGCTTGTGGACAGCAGTATGGAAATTATCCGTCAGGCAGGTTTGTATGATCCTCAGCGCATTTGTTTCATCAGTTTCAGCCGCTTTGCCTGCGACCGTATCGTGGAAAAGTACCCGGGATTCAATGTGCAGTTCCTTTCTATGAATCCTTTTACCAGGATAGGTGCCGCTGAGGCCCGCAAGGCCGGTTTCGAGGGGCTTGACTACTGGATTTATCTCTATAAGCTTTGCCCGAAGCTGGTCTCCGACCTGCACGCGGAAGGCCTTAAGGCGAATGTCTGGACGGTCAATAAATCAAAGGATATGGAGGCTATGTTCCGACTCGGAGTGGATATGATTACCACCAACGACCCTCTTGAGGCCCGCCGCCTGCTCGGTGAGAGGGAATTGAAGCCTGAAAAGTAATTTTTTTGTAAAAATTTGTGGTAGGGTTATTGCGGATTAAAATTTTATGATTACCTTTGTATCCGCTTCTAACGGAAGTACCACAAAAGGTGCGGTAGTTCAGTTTGGTTAGAATGCCGGCCTGTCACGCCGGAGGTCGAGGGTTCGAACCCCTTCCGCACCGCCAAAAACGCCTCTCACACTCGTGAGGGGCGTTTTTCAGTTTCCGACTCTCTCCCGGCTCTCTCCCGGCTCTCTTCCGACTCTCTCCAACGCCGGCAGACCCCTCCTTTCCGACTTGCCCGGCCTACTCGTGCATCTCAGATTCCCCCGTCCACCTATTCCGTGCGCAGGAAGGGCGATTTTGCGCACCAACCGCAGAAAAATTGTCGTCCGTGCGCAGGAAGGGCGATTTTGCGCACGGACTACAGGAAAAGCGGCATCAATTGAATTCGGCGGAGGCCTGTCCGGATAGTTGAGGATAAAACCAAAAAACGCCACTCACATGCGTGAGGGGCGTTTTTCAATCGAATATCAGCGATTACTTAACCGCTTCGAATACCTTCTTAGGCATTTTGCACTTAGGACATTTCCAGGTGGCAGGAAGTTCATCGAATGGTGTTCCGGGATAGATACCCTGGCTTGGATCTCCCTTCTCAGGGTCGTACTCGTAGCCGCAAACGCCGCACTTGTACTTTGTTGAATCAAACTCGTCGTACATAATATTTGTTGTTTAAGGATAATCTTTCCTTTGCAAATATACTCTTTTTTCTCAAAGGTAGAACTCAATCAGGCGTCGGATTGCATCCTGGCACACCGGACAGAACACCGGAGCCGCATTGGTCTTCATCCTGCAGTCCGGATAGCCGCGATATACACCTTTGGACTGGTAGCCGCCGCCTTCATATATGCCCACAAAGGATGCCGGGTCGGCTCCTCCGGCAATCTGTTTCCACAGGTCTGCCACCGGCGCGGTCGGCACAAAAGCCTCCAGGTCAAGCGAATCCGTCTCGAAAGCATCCCGCTCCGGCTCACAGCAAAGAAGGTGCTGCCACTTGGAAGGGAAGTCGGCAAGAGTTGTGATATTCGGCTCCCAAGGCTCGATTCCCGGATAGTACTGCTCCGAATACTGGTCATCGTAGTAATACTCGTCGCCCAGACCCGCAAAACTGTGCCCGAACTCGTGCACTACCACAGGACGGAAATAAGGATTGTGGGTAGTGGTGAGAGTGTAGGAATTGTAGATCCCGCCCCCACCATAGGTTTCGGTATTTGCAAGTATGATGATATGCTCGTAAGGCAGTCCCGCAAGCAGGTCGTGCAGTTTGAAAAGGTGCAGAGTGGTAAGGTAGCGCTCAGTGTAGAAGGTGTCGAACGAAGCGCCCACTGCAGTCTCCTTCCATATCCCTTCGGAAGGTACGCTCACTCCGCTATGCTTGGATGCGGGAGCCACCGCAATGAAATTGAAATGCCCGCGAAGCGCCCGGAACGGCTCGTGTGAGAGGATTTCATTCATTGCAATGCCGGCATCCTGATAGAATAGTTCCGCCTCTTCAGCTGTATAGCCTTCGGCAACAATGGCTACATCAATGCAATCCTGCGCAGAGCCGCTCACCAGCAGTTCGCGGTAAGGAACTTCGCTGACCGGCCTTTGGCGGATAAGTATGTCGGACGGGTCAACGGTATGCTCGAACTCGGCGGTAATCTCTCCCTTGAAACCGAAAAGGGTAACGCTTACCACTGCCTTTTCGTGCGGCATCGGGAGCAGAAATACATTCTCAAAGGATTTTCTGAGTCTGGTTGCCTCCTCTGTGCACTGCCACTCCTGAAACAGGGTGGAGAAGGAGGTCATATAGAGCAGCTCCTGACTCTGTGCGTCCCTCATCACAATCTGTCCGTTGCCTCTGAGAGGGACGCTGTCCATATTGTGCCTGCGTCCGGCCCAGCCGTCGAAGGAAGAAAGCTCGCATACGGCGATTTCAGTGGATGTGGCGGTTCCGGAGAAGATATAGTCCACTCTCAATGTGCGCTCATAATCCGCACTCAGTGCGGTGGCGCTGAAGGCGAATAGCATCAAGGCTATCGTCAGGGTTTTGGTACGTGTCATATTAAATCAAAAAAAAGAGGCATATAACAGCCTCTTTAGTCTAGTTCCTTGGGAAAGTTGCCGGATTACCAGCGGTCCTCTGAAGAAACGGTGAGCTTCTTGCGGCCGTGACGACGGCGTGCGTTAAGTACGCGGCGTCCATTGGCTGTTGCCATACGCTCGCGGAATCCGTGCTTGTTGACTCTCTTACGGGTTGATGGTTGGAATGTCCTTTTCATATCTTTACTTTTTTAATTTTCGCAATTGGGAGGGCAAAGTTAGTTTTTTCTTATTTGAATTACAAATTTTTCGGAGAAATATTCGTCATCAAGCCAATTATTTATTGCCCAGGCTGATACTTTCGACGGGTCCACCTTGCATTTTCGGCACATTTGTGAGATTTCTTCGACTATATCTCCTCCTTTGAGATAGAGAATGCCTTCGGTGAACTTGCCTTTTACCCAAGGATAGAAGCAGTCCAGGGATGTCACAGCCCTCGAAACCACCCAGTCGAATTGTCCCTCAATACTTTCAGCCCTCGCATTTACGCAGTGCACATTTTCCAGTCCGAGTCCGTCCGCAACCGCCTGAGCAACCTTAACCTTCTTTCCGATTGAATCGCAAAGGATAAACTCGCAGCCTGGCATCATCATCGCAAGCGGAATGCCAGGGAAACCGCCTCCGGTGCCGACATCCAGAATGCGCAGGCCGTCCCTGAGCTGCCCGCTTTCCTGAAGGTATTGCCATATTGCCAGGGAATGCAGTATATGGTGCTCATACAGGTTGTCTATGTCCTTGCGGGACACAACATTTATTCTGGTGTTCCACTCCGCGTACAGTGTGCAGGCCTTCTCAAAAAGCGCTTTCTCAGGAATCCTGTTCATTTTTCATATTCTCTATCAGTCCCTTTGCCCTTCTGATTCGGGTGCGGACCGTGTTCAACTCCATTCCAAGTTCTTCTGCTATCTCCTTGTACTGGAGGCCTTCGATTAGCCTCTTGCGGGCAACCTCCCTGTACAGTTCAGGAAGTCCGTCTATGTATTTGTTGGTCTGCTCCTCGTCCTCGTTGCGAATTATGGACTCGAGAGGGGAGTCAATCTGGTCTTCTATGTTTTCGCCAACGGCCTCCTGACCCTTGCCGTCAATGGATACCATCTCACCCATAGCCCGGTTCTCGGCGGCAACCACATCCATAGCAGTATTGTGTGCAATCTTGCGGAGCCAGGTGGAGAACTGGCTCCGGGAAGGGTCGTAGCTGCTGATTTGGCGGAATGCCTTTTCGAAGCTGCGGGAACAGATGTCATCAATGTAGAAGTCGTCCATATTCTTGAGCAGTGACTTCAAATAGGACTTCAAACTGTCTATGTTGGTGTCCCACAGGGCTGTGAAGGCTGTGCCGTCTCCGATAATCGCACGCCTCACCAGTTCATCAATGGGCTTCGAGCCAATTCTTGCCATAATTGCATTCAACGGTTAGAGGAACTTTGAGGGAGACCACATTCTCCATCTGTTCCATAAGTATTCTCTTTACAGGCTCAATCTCCTCGTTAGGAACCTCGAGCATCAGTTCATCGTGTATCTGCAGCACCATCCGGCTCCTGAGCCCCTGTTCGCGAAGGGCGCGGTCCACTCCTATCATCGCCAGTTTGATGATATCCGCCGCGGTGCCCTGAATAGGAGCGTTGATGGCATTCCTTTCGGCCATAGCGCGCACATTGCCGTTGTTGGCATTCACGTCCGGCACATATCGCCTGCGTCCGAACAGAGTCTCGACATATCCCGTCTTGCGTGCGCTTTCGAGCGTAGAGTCAAGGAAGCCCCGTATGCTCGGGAATGAGGCGAAATAGTCCTCAATGATGCGGGATGCCTCGGAACGCGAGCAGCGCAGCCTTTGCGAAAGGCCGAAGGCGGAGATGCCGTACATAATGCCGAAGTTCGCGGTTTTGGCAACGCGCCTGTCTTCAGCGCTTACATCCTTGAGAGGCTTGTGGAATATCTTCGCAGCCATAGCGCTGTGCACATCCTGCCCGGCCTTGAAGGCTTCTATCATATGCTCGTCCGCGCAGAAATGGGCCATAAGGCGCAGCTCAATCTGCGAGTAGTCGGCGGACATTATCACGCTTCCCTTAGGGGCGGTGAAGGCCTTGCGGATTTCGCGACCCTCCTCCGTGCGTACCGGGATATTCTGCAGGTTAGGATTGGAGCTGCTCAGGCGTCCCGTAGAGGTAAGTGCCTGATTGAAAGTGGTATGCACCCGTCCGTCCGTGCGGCTGATATAGCCTGGGAGAGGGTCGATATAGGTCGAAAGCAACTTCCTCATTCCCCTGTACTCCAGTATGGCTTCAATGACGGGGCTGCGGTCAGAGAGTTCCAGAAGCGTCTCTTCGTCAGTCGGCCAGTTGCCCTTGACGGGACGCTTGGCCTTAGGGTCGAGCTTCAGTTTCTCAAAAATCAGTTCTCCCACCTGCTTGGGCGAGCTGACATTGAAAGCCGGGTTACCGGCGATTTCCCGTACAAGCGCCTCCTTTTCTGCCATTCGCTTGCGAAGGCCTTCTGCGAATTCGTTAAGACAGCTCGGGTCAATGCGTACGCCCGCCTGCTCCATACGCGCAAGCACATGCAGCAGAGGCTCTTCAATTTTATCATACAGCTCTGCTTCACGGCCGCCCGCAAGCTCCTGATCCAGTTTCTGCGCAAGCATAAAGATAGCAACCGCCTCATTGGCTTTACTCTGGCGGCAGTTGCTTTCCTCCGTCTGGTCGAATAGCGAAAGCACCTGGGCCGGAGCCTGAGCAGGAGACAACTCCACTCCGAGATATTGCTTCGCAAGCGCTTCGAGCTGGTGGCTGCGCTCAGGGTTCAGGATATAATGCATAAGTTCCACATCCAGAAGCCTGCCTTTCATTTCAATGCCCTGCGATGCGAGTATGTTCATCTGGCGTTTGAGCGAATAGCCGCATTTGCCAATGCTTTCATCCTCAAGGATTTCCTTGAACTCCGAAGACTTGCCCGCATAGCTGAGGCTGTCGGTGGATACCGTAATCATATCGGTATCTGCCACTATCGAGAGCCTGCCTTTCTGCTTTGCATCGGCAATGACACCGGCAGCATCGCTCTCGCTGTAGCTGAGGTGCTCGCATACCGGAGCCTCGGCAATTTCAGGCATCAGCTCATCTGCCGTATCCGTTGTATGGGTTTGCGGTGCAGGTGCAATTCTGACTGCCGGCAGTTTCCAAATTGAAGCGAGAACCCTCTTGAGCGAACGCATTTCGTATTCGTCTATATAACCGAGGATCTCCGGACCAACTTCGCTTTTCATCTTCATCTGAGCAGCGCTGACCATAAGAGGAATGTCAGTCTTGATAGTGACCAGCTGCTTGGAAAGGCTGATGTGCGGCAGCGCTGCCTTGAACATCTCCTGCTGCTTGGCACTCAGTTCGCTGAGATGGGCGTAGATATTTTCGACTGTTCCGTATTTGCCCAGCAGTTTGGCTGCACCTACAGGGCCCACTCCCTGTACGCCCGGCACATTGTCCGATGCATCCCCGCAAAGGGTAAGCATATCGATAATCTGCGACGGGCTGCTTATTTTGTACTTTGCGCAGAGTTCGGCAGGACCATAAACTTCCTTCTCATTTCCGCCTTTGCCCGGCTTGTACTGGAAAATATGGTCTTCGATGAGCTGTCCGTAATCCTTGTCCGGTGTCACCATATAGACATCCATTCCTTCCTCCGCGCTGCGTTTGGCCATTGAGCCGATTACATCATCAGCTTCGAAACCGCCTACCATCAGGACAGGAATGCCCAGCGACTTGACAATATCGCTGAGAGGCTGAAGTGCATCTATTACCAATTGAGGTGTCTCCGCACGGTTCGCCTTGTACTGGGGATACAGCTGGTTGCGGAAGGTCCCTCCCGGAGGGTCGAAGGCTACTGCAATATGGGTAGGCCTTTCCCTGGCAATCAGGTCGAGGAGGTATTTGGTAAAACCATAGATTATGGAAGTGTCCTGCCCCTTGGTATTTATCATAGGCCTGCCCAGAAAGGCATAATACATCTTGAAAATCAGGGCGTGGCCGTCAATCAAAAACAGTCTCATCTCTATTCTTCAGGAAGGAACATAGGGTCCCAGGCAGGGAGCATTACCGGCTTGAGTTCAAGATAGCCCCTGAGGTCCTCAGGGATATAGTCTCGCTCCACAACGAGTCGGAACATATATTCGTCAAACCATTCGTCTGTCATAATCAGGCAGCCCTTGTAGCCGCTCTCACGGCCCCAGCTGTTTTCCACCATCCACTTCACAGGCTCTCCGTCCCTGATGTCCACGGCAATCAGTGTCATTGCGTGGGAAGAGCCGCTGGCGTGGGTGCTGATTCTCTGCTTCTTGTCCATAGTGAACTCAACGCCGAGCAGCGACTCGTAGTCGTAATTGGCAAGGTCCAGAGTTCCGTTCTTGCGGTTGAGGAACTTGCCCACATCACAGCTGAAATACATAGCGTCCCCTCCCTTGATGGAAGCAATGGCGATTTCCTTTATCCTGTCCATAGGCAGGTTGAGGTAGAGCCAGTTGTCTCCGTCGTAGAGGTGGCGGTCATATTCGATTTCATAGGTCTTGTAGTACTCCCGGCAAGGGTCGTTCATCAGCATCACATAGCCCCGGTTCAAATCGAATCCTACGAATTCGTTGTAGAACTCCTGCGGAGTATAGGTCTTGCGGCTCACAAACTCTCCGGAAGCATCGTACAGGCTCCATTCGAATTCCCTCGGCGGCTCTCCGTAGGCAAGGCAGAGTATGCGGTATATTTCGCTCAGCATCTCCACCTTCATACCTGCGGCCTGCTTGTCGGTTTTGGCTCCGCGCAGTTTAAGCGCGTCCTGGCGCAGGAGGGTCTTGAGCTGGCCAGAAAGGGCAGAAGTGTTGTTCGCTATGAAAGACTCCGGCATCACCTCGGCAGGCACCACTCCATATTTCATCACGAGATTGGCAACTCCGGTGAAGGTGCCTCCGTCGCTGAGCGGGTTGCTGAGCAGCCAGTCAACTTTGCGGTCATCCAGAGGCAGTTTGCGAGTGTCTATGATGGCCTGCAGGAAAAGGTTGGCCTTCTCGAGCTGGTCATAGAAGAAACAATAGCTCTGGGAGAACTGGAATTCGCCCATATTGTGCGTGCTGATGGCTGCGGCACGCAGCACGTTAAGCCCTGTGAACAGCCAGCACCTTCCGGACTGTTTCTGGTTGGTAATTCCCTTGGTAGGGACCTTGTCCGAGAAATGGGTGTCCATCATCGCCTGGTTTTCGGCATTTTCTGCCAGAACATTGAGCGAGGTGGTATTGAGTGCATTGCGTATTGCCTTGTCGGCAGCATTGTTCTCGTACCCCTTGCGGATTTGAGTCAGCAACTCTTCGCTGATGCCTCCTTCCGTTTGGGCCCAGGCAGCTACGCAGCAAAGGACTGCGAGCGCTGTCATCATTCTTCTAATCTTCATATTTGTCGATATTTTTAATTCCTATTGCCGAAACCAGTGCACCTATCAGGCCAACGCCTGCTGCCGTAAGCAGAATGTCCGTAAGCTTGAGCTTCACGGGATAAGCCTCCATCATACCGTTGCCGGGCATTGAAATGAAGCCGAAATGCTGCTGAAGCAGCACAACCGCAATGCCTATGAGCAGTCCTGCGGCTGCACCCGTCCAGGTTATCATCCAACCTTCCGTACGGAAGATACGCTTTATCATCTGAGGCCCGGCACCGAGGCTGCGCAGGGTAGCCCTGTCCTGTTTTTTCTCGATAATGAGCATAGAAAGCGAGCCGTAGATATTGAAGGCCACTATCAGCACCACAAACATCAGAATCAAAAATATAGCAGCCTTTTCGTAAGTCATCATCTTGTAGAGTGCCGGCTGCTGCATGATTCTGTCCAAAACCTCGAAATCCGCCCCGAGCAGGGCGTTGATCTGCTTGAGCGAAGGTCCCGGTCCCGCATCGCAGCGTATTTCGAAGGCGCTTACTTCGCTTCCGCAGTCCAGCAGTTCGCGGGCTTTGGCCATAGGCAATATGACACAGTTCCCTTCGATGCTTGCCACCTGCCTGGGTCTCAGGCTGATGCTTCTCAGCGAGGCCTCGGGGTTAATCATCGAGATTTCCGAATTTCTGGAAGGATAATACAGTTCTAGCTCGTCGAAAAAGGCTGTCCTGATACCAAGCTCTGAGGCAAGAGAGGAACTCACACTGCATTCGTATGCAGCATCCAGTCCCCGGACTTTGGCTATTGCCTGATTGCCCCTGTATCGCACTGCAACCATTTCCTCCAGAATAGGGTAGCAGTCTGTGACTCCGGGGAGTGCAGCAATTCTGTCGAAATCAGCTGTATTGCAGTTGAAAGTTTTGCCTTCAACCGGGCGTATCAGAAAATCGGGATCGCTGTTTTTCAGGTTTTCCCGGATGATTGAGTCGAAGCCGTTATAAACGGAAAGTATGATGATGAGCGCGGCGGACCCTACAGCCATACCGGCAGCACTGATTCCGGAAATCCAGCCCGTAACGCTGCCGGATTTTCCGGAAAAGAGATATCTGCCCGCTATTTTGCCCCAGACGCTCAAATGGACTACATTTTAAGCAGCTGTTCAATGTGCTCAGCGTAATCGAGCGAGCTGTCGAGATAGAAATCGAGCTCGGGCACTATCCTGAGCTGCTTTGCAACCTGCCTCCCGAGTTCGCCCCTGATGGATTTTTTCTCCTGCTCGAGGGTCTCCATCACTTCCTTCTGCTTGTCGGAAGGGAATACGGAAACATAGACCTTGGCTATGGATAGGTCCGGGCTGATGCGTACCTCGCTGACCGTCAGCATAGCGCCTCCGAAAGCAGCCATTCCACGGCTCCGGATAATCTCTGCAAGGTACCTCTGGAGTTCCCTTGCGACCTTGAGCTGTCTTGTTGACTGTCCTTCCATAACTATTTGATGTTGATGATGAAGTAATCTTTCTTGCCCTTCTGTACGAGTATGTACTTGCCGTCAATGATGTCGCTTTCTGTGACTGTGCGGGAGATGTCGTTCATCTTCTCCTTGTTGATGGAGAATCCGTTGCCCTGAATCATCTTTCTGGCCTCACCCTTGGAAGGGAATACCCGGGTCTCCACTGCGAGAAAATCGAGTATGCCCATAGGAAGTTTCTCCTTCTGCACATCGAAGGTAGGCACCCCGTCAAACACAGCCAGGAAGGTCTTCTCGTCGAGACTGCGAAGGTCATCGGCAGTAGCCTTTCCGAAGAGCATCTGTGAGGCACGGATTGCGTTGTCAAGCTCGGACTGTCCGTGAACCATCCTTGTAACTTCTTCTGCAAGAAGTTTCTGTAGGGTGCGGCGTCCGGGATCCGTGCGATGCTCGGCAATTGCGCTCTCAATGGTTTCGCGGTCGAGCATAGTGAAGATTTTGATATATTTCTCAGCATCCTCGTCAGACACATTGAGCCAGAACTGGTAGAACTGGTAAGGGCTGGTACGCTCGGCGTCAAGCCAGATATTGCCCTTCTCGGTCTTTCCGAATTTGCCACCGTCAGCCTTGGTGATGAGAGGGCAGGTGAGGGCATAAGCCTCGCCTCCGCAGGTACGGCGGATAAGTTCGGTACCGGTGGTGATGTTGCCCCACTGGTCTGCTCCTCCGAGCTGCAGCTTCACGCCTCTGTTCTCATAGAGGTAGAGAAAATCATAGCCCTGAAGCAGCTGGTAGGTAAATTCTGTGAAGGACATTCCTTCGGAAGAATCACGTGAAAGGCGCTTTTTCACGGAATCCTTGCTCATCATATAGTTTACCGTAATGAGCTTTCCTATGTCACGGGTGAAATTGATGAAGGTATAGTCCTTCATCCAGTCGTAGTTATTTACGAGTTCGGCCTTGTTGGGCGCATCGGAATCGAAATCCAGAAAGCGTGCAAGCTGGGCTTTGATGCATTCCACATTGTGCGCGAGGGTCTGCTCGTCCAGCAGATTTCTTTCCTGACTCTTCATCGAAGGGTCTCCGATCATTCCGGTGGCACCTCCCACGAGTGCGAAAGGCTTGTTGCCGCACGCCTGGAAATGCTTGAGTATCATAATGCTGACGAGGTGCCCGATATGGAGGGAGTCCCCTGTAGGGTCAATTCCTACATAAGCGCTCATTGGTCCTTTTGCCAGAGCTTCCTCCGTCCCCGGAGTGATATTGTGAATCATTCCCCTCCAGGTAAGTTCTTCTACAAAATTCTTCATCGTATGTTTTTATAAATGCTTACAAATTTAACAATTAATTGCGTAAATTTGCGCCGCAAACAGAAAACATAGTACAAACACTTCAAGTAATATGAGAAAACACATCGTAGCCGGCAACTGGAAGATGAATACTACAGTTCCGGAGGGCATCGAGCTCGCAAAGGCTGTTGTTGCAGGTGCCGCACAGGTCCCTGCTGACGTCAAACTTATCATTGCAACCCCGTTCACCCACCTCTATCCTGTTGCTGAGGTAGTAAAGGGCACTCCTGTTGCTCTTTCTGCCGAGAACTGCGCAGACAAGGAGAAGGGTGCTTACACAGGAGAGGTTTCTGCTGCAATGCTCGCATCCGTGGGCTGTGAGTACACCATCCTCGGTCACTCAGAGCGCCGCCAGTATTATGGAGAGACGGATGAGAAACTCGTCGAGAAGACCAAACTTGCGCTTGCAAACGGACTTGATGTCATCCTTTGCGTAGGCGAGAACCTTGAGGAGAGGGAAGCCGGAAAGCATTTCGATGTATGCAAGGCTCAGACAGTGAACGTGCTCTCACACTTCACCGCCGAGGATATGAAGCACATCGTTATCGCTTATGAGCCGGTTTGGGCAATCGGAACAGGCAAGACCGCCACTTCCGCTCAGGCTGAGGAAATCCACGCCTTCATCCGCGAGACCCTCGCAGGTTTGTTCGGAGCTGAGGTCGCAGAGGAGACCACCATTCTCTATGGCGGTTCCTGCAAACCTTCAAATGCCAAGGAACTCTTTGCTCAGAAGGATATCGACGGTGGACTCATCGGTGGCGCTGCCCTCAAGGCTGAGGACTTCATCGGCATCGCACTGTCATTCTGATCGATTCACGGCTGTTCCACAGCCACGCTATGTCACCCTCGAGTTTCACGACTTCGAGGGTGATGTTTTTTCTTGTCTGGTCGGTTCCGGACGGGTTGGTCCAGACAAGACTCTCGACAGTTACGCTTTCACCTTCTTCGGAAGGCATTGAACTGAAGCGTATGATGAAGTATTCCGACATATTGTCGGTATGCATCCTGAATTCGCAGCGGTGCAGATTCAGCGCTGTCTGGCAGGTGATGGGATTGTAGGTGAGTATCTCCTGTTTGCCCACTTCCATCCTGAGTGTGCTGTCGGTGAGGAACTCGGGAGTGTAAACCGTTTGCGGCTCGCATCCCACGGGGAGTACGAGCAGGGCAAGCAAAGCCGCTATGTAAGGTATCCTTCTCATCTTGCAATAATTTCTTTGGCAATGATATCGCAGCTTCCGTCCTCATAGAAGACTTCAGCCCTGAGAGTTCCGTTGCCTTCGACTACAAACAGGCCCTCGTCGTTGAGTTTGGGCTCCTTCCCGTTGAAGGTCCATCTTATTTCCTCTGCTCCAAGGGAGTTATATACATAAAGAGGGAAGCTGCTGCCCAATTTGAAACTGCCGTCATCGTTCCTTTCCGCACCTCCGAGGAAAATGAACGGAATAGTGTTTCTGCTGTCTTTGTTCAGGGTGGTGATATGCCTGTCCAGAGAGTAAACCGTTGCCTTGGTGTAGATGGAGAACACTATATTGTAGTGAGTCCCGGGCTCCAGCCCATCCAAAGTATGGTAAGCCTTGCCGGTCTTGCCTGCACCGATTTGCTCCCGGACTATTTCAACTCCG
>SAMEA3663208__coassemble_287_pt1 | contig 18198 bp, 10 predicted proteins | sample SAMEA3663208__metabat2_low_PE_018 | metagenome-assembled genome bin SAMEA3663208 (sample SAMEA3663208) | pig gut metagenome | biome: pig gut; feature: pig-associated habitat; material: faeces | place: China | collected 2013
GACTGGCAGTGGCATTGCCTTGGAATGTTTGACATCCCGGGCTCAATCAACTGGCTCTTCAACTGGAGATATGCCCAGTATCTGGTGATTACCATTGTGGGAATGAGCGTGGGCGACCTTCTGATGAAGGCAACGGACGACAATGCAGCGCTCTGCGCAGAAGCCGGCAACTGGAAAACCATTGTGGCCGCGAGCCTTTGCGCCCTGCTTACTCCGGCAATGCTCTGGGCGTTCTACACACGCCATATCTGGGCTGCGCTCGACATCACTGCAATCAGCGCCATCGTATTTCTCTTCCTTACCAGAGGCGACAGGACGGTGTGGACTACCATCGCGAGGATGGGCTTCGCCCTGCTTGCTCTGGGCATTGTCTTCGACCCTATTGACGGAGGCATCACGAAGGACTATTGCAACCTCAGCTACATGCTGTCCACCTCAGGTCTAGCGTGCCTGCTTACCGCTTTCCTGCTCTGGGGAGAGACCCTCGCGCAGAAGCACGGCAAACAGATGTGCAGAGCCCTGGCTATGACAGGACAGAACCCGATGATAGCATATACTATCTCCGGGTTCATTATCCTTCCTATCATAAATCTGATTTTGAGCATCATCCCGGGAGGGACCGACTGGCTGAACAATCTGACAGCGGGACGTCCGCTTGTCGGACTGCTTTACGGCATCTTCCTCACCTGCCTTATGATGCTGGGAACAAACTTCTTCACGAAGAAGAAACTGTTCTGGCGAAGCTGATTATTGTTGTAGGGCGAGGTTGATTCCTTGCCCTACTTCTTCCCAGCGGTGGGCTTTCTTGAGATGAATCATATCGAAGAGGAAGTAGCCGTCGCAGGCGTCATAACAAGCCTTGACCGAATTGACTACCGCCTGGTCTTCAAACTCTTTGTCATATAGATTCTTCGGGTCCCAGTTGCCCACATCAGGGCCTCCGCACACAATCGGGCAGGCATCTCCAATTTTCTCCTTGGCAAGGCGGCAGAAGCCTTCCATTGTCCACTCCTTATCTCCATATACGGCTGCAGGTGAAGCGTAAGCGCCTATCAGCATATGGTCGCAGTGGTCGGCATAGCCGTATCTGCTCAATTCCTCACTTGCCCACATAGGGAAGTCCTTTGCGGCATCATAGTCCGGGCTCGCCCAGTTGACACCCACATCGAAGTACTGGGAATACCAGCCTCCTACATACACTCCGAAGGTGATGTCCGGATGCACCTTGTGGGCGACCTTTGAAGCCTTCTCCACGAAGTCGTGGATTACCTTTGCGCGGTAGGCGCACCACTGCTTGAAATATGGCCCGTGGTTCTTCACATCAAGAGCATCCCAATAGGTAGCACCGGCAGGCAGCACATCTTCAGGCCAGCGGATGCTGTCAACTCCCATATACTCCATAAATTGCTGCTTTGAGAGCTCTGAGAAGTCGGCATTGAGACCGGCATAACGGCAACGGTCAAGCACTATGCCGTCCAGGTCCTTGTAGGCCGCAAGCTCTTCGATGAGTTTGAGCAGATACTGCTGAACCTCGGGATTGGCCGGATTGAAGAAAGCAAACATCTTGCAATCCAAGGCGTTGTGTATGCCGTCCTTGAGGCTGTAGCAGGTAGCCCAGTCCCTCTTGTCGGCGTCGCGGAAAAGCAGGCCGTTGATGCCGAGAGAATCTTCATCTCCCGCCATAAAGGTGTTGAAACCAGCGTGGACGCGAAGGCCGAGTTCGTGTCCTATTTCGATAAATGCACCGAGATAGTCCCAGTCGGCAGTCCTGTAGCAGCGGCTCCATTTGCCGTCCATAACAGCTCCGAGCCACTCGACCTGATGCCCGGTTTCGGACTGGTAGAGCACATCTCCGCAAGTAGGGCGTATGTCCACGACGACATCAGTGAACCCGGCCTCCTTGGCAAGAGTAAGGTCCCTTCTGATATTTTCCTTTGAATTGGCGAAATCCGGGAAGTTGGCCATTGCATCAACCCAGATGTAGAGGCGTTTTTCCTGCGGCTTGGAGCAGGAACTGAGCAGCAGCAAGGCTGCTGCAAGAATAGTGAAAAAACGTTTCATTACTTTAAGGCGTTATCTATGCCTTCCTTGGCGTACTGCCACTGGTCGGCGAGTTTGAGATGAATCATATCGAAGAGGAAATAGCCGTCACAGGAATCGTAACAAGCCTTTACTGAGTTTACAATCGCAGCATTCTCCTCTTCCTGACTGTATTTGTTGCCGCTATCCCAGTTGCCCACATCAGGGCCTCCTACGACCAGAGGGCAGGCGCCACCGATTTTGTTCTTGGCCTGGCTGCAGAAGCCCTGCATAGTCCATTCGCCGCTGCCCCAGACAGCACCGGGCGAGGCGTAGGCCCCGATTACAATCTGGTCGCAATGGTCGGCATAGCCGTAGTTTTTGTAGTCTCTGGTAGCCCAGGCCGGGAAGGCGGATGCGGTGTCGAACTTCGGGCTTGCCCAGTTGACTCCAAGTTCGAAGTACTGGGAGTACCAGCCTCCAACATAGCAGCCGAACTTGAGCTCAGGATTGACTTTGTGGACCGCCTCCGAAGCTCTCTGCACAAAGTCATGAATGGTTTTCGCGCGGAACTCCAGCCATAGCTTGTAGTATGGCCCCTGATTCTTGGCTTCTATGGCTGTACTGTAATCAGCACCGGCAGGAAGAATATCTTCAGGCCACCTGATAGTGGCGAGAGAGGCATATTCGAGGAATTGCTTTTTGGTGGTTTCCGAGAAATCGGAGCCGATTCCGGCATAGCGGCAGCGGTCAAGTACTATGCCATCCAAATCCTCGTAGGCCGCAAGGTCTTCTAGCAGGGATATGAGATAGTCCTGCACCTGCGGATGAGCCGGGTTGAAGAAGGCATCGAGACCTGTGTCCAGGGCATTGCGCAGGCCGTTGGCAGTATTGTAGGTGGTGGCCCATTCCTTTTTGGATGAATCCCTGAACAGCAGACCGTTCGGGCCTCCTGCCCCATTGGCATTGCCGCCTACCATAGTATTGAACCCCGCGTGAACCCTCAGTCCGAGTTCGTGCCCTATATCTATGAATGCCTGCAGATAATCCCAGTCGGCAGTGCGGTCGATTTTGGAATATACTCCGCCCTTCCAGGCGCTTAGCCACTCCACCGGATGCCCGAGTTCGGAGCGGTAGAGCACATCGCCGCAACTTGGACGCACATCTACGATAATGTCCGTAAACCCGCAATCGGCGGCCTTGGTGAGATCCCGTCTGATATTATCCTTGGAGTTGGCGAAATCCGGAAAATTAGCAGCCGCGTCAATCCATATGTAGAAAGGCTTCGGTCCCTCAGGCTTAGTGTCGTCGCCACCCGGCTTCTGCTCCTCTTCTTCCAAATCCCAAGGCGGGGTCTGGAAATGCCCTTCCTTATCATCGCAGGCTGTGGCACAAAGAAGCAGTGCCACAGCTGCGGACAAAAAACTTATTCTTTTCAACATTTTAGATGTCAAGGCAATCGAATTGAACTGCTACCATCTGTCCTCCGGTGAAGAAGAAGTACAGGTACATGAAGTATCCGTCCTCACTGACTCCTCCGAACTGGCAGTCTCCCGTCTGGCTTCCGTTGGCTTCGCCGATAGTCTTGTAAGCACCGTAAATTGCAGGCTCACAGCTCCAGGCTATGTTTTCGAGAGTGGATTCGGAGAGATCATACATATAGACTATGTCATCCGACCCCCAGGTAAAGCCGTTTGCGGAGTTCATAACCACAAATCTGCCTCCGTTGAACTCCTGGTAATCGGCTGAAGAAGAAACCCAGTTCACCGAGCGGTAAGGAGAGTGGCATCGGATTCTGTTGGTGGATCCTTCCATCCAGAGGCCGGCACGGTTGTTGGTTCCATCTCCCGGACTGATCATAGCATAGGAAGCAACAAAGTAATCCGCCTTAGGATTGCTCGGGTCGGAGCCTATCACATCGCACGCATAGTTCCAGGCCCCGGTTATTGCCTCGTCCACCATTTCGACATCTTCAAACTCTGTATCGAGAACCCCGTCCCCTACCGTCCAGCGGCGGAATTTGTAGATATTTTGGCCGTTGGTGATAGGGATTGTGATGACTGCATCCCCGTCCAGAGAGCCGGAAACGGAAATGCTTCTTCCGAGCTGGTTGAGGGCGTCGTATTCGTTACCGTTCTTATCAAGTGCCTTGTAGTAACCGGTAGGACAGCTGATGTACAGCTCAGGAGTACCGTGGATACCCTTGATGCGGTAAACCTTCAAGGTTCCGACTCCCGCTGAGAGGCTGGTGATAAGGATATTGTCGTTGTCGTCGGAGGTTATCTTGAAGTTCGGATGAGCCTCGTCGGAAAGGAACGGCAGGGTGATGGTGCCTACCTTTGAACCGTCTTTGCGGCTAACCACAAGAAGGTCTTCGTTTCTGGTATTGAGTACTATGTAGTCCTTGAGCACTGCCATCGAATTCATCATAAGCGGATTCTCCAGCTTATAAGTCTCTTTGAGCTTGACCGTCCAGAGAATCTTGGCGCTTCCGGCACGCATTCCGGAAGAGAGTTTGTCCGGGATGGTGGTAGATACGGTGTATTCTCTGCTGGTGGTTCCGTCCTGTGCAGTCACGGTAAACTTGAAGCCGGCATCATAGTCGCAATCATCCGTTGCAGGATTGATGCTGCTCGTGATGCTTGCACCGAAGGAAAGCTCGATTTCGGCCTTCTGAGGCACCAGAGGGTCGAAAGCAGGGATTGAAATGGTTCCCTTGCTGTCGATAATGATGCCGGAAGTGCCGTCAATGGCAAGCTTGTAGGAGGTAACCGAGCATTCGGCACTCTTTCTGATTTCTCCGCGCACTATCCACTCCTGCCTGTCTCCCCTCTGGTTGACCACGGTGATAGGATTATCCTTGGTGAGGTCCATAAAGAGTATTCCCGGCTCAATCGAGCAGCCCGGGTCCAGATTGGCTGTCACCTTGACCTTTTTGAGGTCTTCCTCAACGAGGTTCTGAGTGCTGTTGGCCGGATAGGTGTAAGGGAACACTATCGTGATGATGTGGTTCACCTCGTCAGTTTCGGACTTGAAAAGATTCTCATCCCTGTCGTCATCAAGGAACTTGCCGGTGAAGCTGGTAAAGCCTATTGTAACGCTTCCCTCGTCCGGGATTTTGTACTCCGGCTTGTGGCAGGCGGCAAGTGCGAGCATTGCAGAGAGTACGCTGATGTATATGTGTAACTTTTTCATATTACCTCCACTCTGGGAATTGTTCATTTATAAGATTGTTCTCACGGAGTTCCTGGGTAGGAATCGGAAGGCAGTAGCACTTCTCGTCGAACTTGCGGTCTTTCAGGTCGCAGGACTCGTAGTTGAACTCGTCACCTACGATTCTGAATGCGTGGCACTGATAGTCGTTAAGGCGTTCGTGGGCGAGTCTCCATCTGAGGAGGTCCCAATAATGCTGACCTTCATATGCGAGCTCTACCTTGCGCTCGTTGATATAGGCCTCGAACCAGGCCTCGCCGCTGAGGCTCTTCTCAGGCAGGTTCACTCTTGCCCTGACTTCGTTCATAGGAGCCTGATAGTCGTTCTTGCCCAGTCTGTAGGCAGCCTCAGCCTTGTTGAGAAGAACCTCGGCATAGCGCATTTCCACCCAGCTCTGGGTACTCTTTATACCCCTGAGATCTGTGTGGTTCTCGTCTATGAGCTTGCGCAGGAAGTATCCCGTGGTGGTCATACCGTAGGAATAGGAAGCGGAGTTGTAGCGCATAAATGCACCATTCTGCCCTCCCACGGAGCAGTCCATAGTGCCTACGCTCGAGTTGCTTCCGTTGTAGAAGATTGTTGCGTGGAAACGCGGCTCAAGGCTCTCGTAGTCCGGACGGGTCTTGCGTGCTCCGGAGTGCCAAGGGCTCCAGTCGAAGCGGCTTCCGTCAGCCTTTTCGTAGCATTCCACCATCTCCTGGGTAGGAGTGCCGAGAGCGCCGTAGTCGGTGTCGAAGCAGAACGGGAGATAGTCCTGGTCGAAAGTGTGGGTAACACCGTTCTTGTTGTAGTCGAACTCTATGATGGCTTCCTTGTTGTTTCCCTTCCAGGCATCCTTGTACTCCGGCATAAGTTCGTATTTGTTGAGTGCGATGACCGAATCCGCAGCATTGTAGGCATCCTGCCAGCGCTCGGCATAGAGCATAGCGCGGGACATCATTGCCCAGGCTCCGCCCTTGGTGATTCGTCCCTTGTCGGAAGAAGGCCACTCTACAGGCAGATTCTGCGCAGCAAAGAGCAGGTCCTGATACAGTTCTTCCCACACTTCCTCAGGAGTGTTGAGCGCCCTGTCGTTGGAGGTAGGGAGTTCCTTGTAGTAGATGATCCCCCTCGGATGGCGCTTTGCCAGCTGGAAGTGGACGAAAGCCCTGAAGAAACGGGCCTGAGCCTCGTAGAGAGTGTTGGTCCTGTCATCGAATTTTGAATACTTCTGCATCGAATCCAGAAAGCCGTTGATTCGGCGGATTTGGGTATAGGCCGAGCCCCAGATGCTGTAGAGGCAGCCGTCCTGGGTAATTGCGCTCGGGTCGGTAACATAGACGTTGGGATGGCCCGCCCTGTTGCCGAGAGCTACCGAGCCGTATTTGAGCTCATCTGTAAGACTCTCCATCAGAGAGCCCTGGAACTGGTCGGTTCCGAACTGCCCGTACTTGTGGAGATAGGTATAGAATCCGTTGATATAAAGGTCAGCCGTGCTTTTGCTTTCCCAGATGGCCTGCTCCGAAAGGTCGGAGGAATTGGTAGTCCCGTCAAGCCAGGCATTACAGGAAACAAGTGCCGCACAGGCAGCCAAAGCGATTATGATTTTTTTCATTGCTCTTTCCTCCTTTTAGAATGTTAATTTGGCACCGAGCTGATAAACCTTCTGCTGAGGGTAGTAACCGTTGTTGACGGCAGGCTGCTCAGGGTCGATGTTGTATTTGGTGAGCTCGCTGATAGTAAACAGGTTGGAGCCCTGAAGATAAACACGCAGGGATGATACTCCGGCGCGCTTGGTAATCTTGGCCGGGAGGGTATAGCCTATTTGCATAGTCTTGAGACGCAGGTAGCTGCCGTCCCTGTACCAGAAGGTTGAAGAGAAACCGTTGTTGTTGCTCAGGTAATTGAGAGCAGGACGAGGGAATTCTCCCTTGGGATTGCTCGGCGTCCAGGCGTTTTCGAGCAGGAAGAGAGGAGAGTTTCCGCCCCCGTAGAACGGTTTGGTAAGGAAGGTGTTGTCCTGAATACCCTCGGAGCCGGCAAGCGTATATTGTCCGGTGAGGGAAACGGTACGTCCCATTGCTCCCTGGAAGAGCATATCGATATCGAATCCTCTCCAGTTGGCGTAGAGATTGAGGGAGCCCTGAACCCTAGGATAGTCGGTTCCGGCCACATAGCCCTGGTCATCCTGCCATACGACCTTTCCGTCACCGTTGCGGTCCACATACTTTATGTAGCCCGGAGCCACAGCATAGCCCTCAGGACTTGCGCTGTTCTCCACATCGGTCCAGCTTGTGAACAGTCCGTCAGCAAGGAAGCCCCATCGGCTTCCCACCTCTTTGCCGGTGAGTTTCTGATACATAGGAGTATTGGCCGAGTCGCCCGCGTAGTAGAGCCAGCGGCGGTATGCGTAGGTGAACATAAGCTTTGCGCCGTAGTTGAGGTCTCCTATGTAATTGTTGTGGCGGATGGTGAAGTCAAATCCGCGATAGTCCTTCTTGTTGTCGTTGCCATAGGTGTAGTAGTACCCTCCCCTCGATGGAGAATAGGAACCGGTCACACCCGAAAGGATGTCATACTCGTATTTGTAGAAGACGTCGAGTTCGAGTCCGAGCAGTCCTTTCCAGGCTTCGAAATCAACACCGATGTCGTAGCTGTCAATCTTCGCCCAGGTAAGATTAGGATTGCCGAGCACGGAAGCATAGACCATCCCCTGATTGACTCCTCCGAGCACAAGGGCCTTCTGCGAAAGTCCGAACAGGTCGAGGTAGTTGGTACTTCCCAGTCCGTTGGAAGTGGCGGACTTTCCTGCGCTGGCGCGGAGCTTGAGCTCATCCACCCAAGGCGCGTCAAACCAGTCCTCCTTGTGGATGTTCCAACCCAGGGAGACACCCGGGAGAACTACCCAGCGGGAGCCGGCCTTGTTGGCGAAAATGTAGGATCCGTCATAACGGCAGGAGAGTTCCAGGAGGTACTTCTGTGCGTAGGAGTAGTTGAGGCGTCCTGCAAAGCCGACGGTGCGGCTGTGGCTGCTCCGGCCTGCAACGGCAGGAATCTTTTCGGAGCCGTCTCCGGTCTTGTTGGTCACCTTGTCCAGCTCAGCCAGGCTGAGGAAGTCGAGACCGTAGCCGGTAGCACCTATTGTATGACCCTTAACCTCGCGGGTTTCAACGAAAGCAAGCGCCTTGACGGAGTGCTTCCCGAACTCGCGCTCATAGTTTGCGCTGAGGTTGGTGGTAATGGTATAGCTGTTGTGCGAAGACTCCGCCAAGTAGGTGCTGGTGCCGCGCGCATCCGTAACCACATTGTACTTCAGTTCGGTTGTTCCTATGGCCGGAAGCACTTCAGCTGCGGTCTTGTAAGGCACTGCCAGCCTTCGGGTGTCCTGGAAGAACATATCATATGAGCCCATTGCCTTGAAATAGAGTCCCGGAATGAAAGGTACATCATAGCGCAAGACTGCGCTGGTCTCGATGTAGCTGTTCTTCACATTGTAGTTTCCGGATTCGGAGGCTGAAGCAAGAGGGCTGACCAGGCCGGTGTTCGGTCTTGAGGATACGGGATAGGCAACCCCGTCAATCTCTACCGTTTCCGGAAGATAAGGCTTCGAGCGCACGGCCTGCATAGGGATATTGTTGAAAGCATTTGCATCCGCAGCAAAGCCCGGCTCGTCCCTGATTTCGATACGTCCTGCAAGATTCAGCTCGAAAGAGAGAAAATCATTGATTTTGGTATCCACATTGGAACGCACGCTGTAGCGGGTATAATTGAAATTGTCAACATTACCGTTCTGGTCCAGGTAACCTATGGAAGCGAAGAACTTGGATTTCTCGTTGCCTCCGCTGGCGCTGAGGGTATGGTGCTGGGTTGTGCCGGTGCCGAAGGTCTTGGAGTACCAGTCTGTATTGCCCCAGCCGTTGGTGCCTGAGAGCATATCCTGCACATTCTGCTTGGTGAAGATGAGGTCGGTCTCAGGATTGAAGTCCAGACCCTTCGCGTCCGCATCGAGCTCTGTACATTTGTTGTACCAGTAGGCGTATTCCGGGCCATTGAGCAGGCGGAGCATATTGGTGTTGCGGCTGATACCGAACTCCCCGTTGTAGCTGATTCGGGTCCTCTGTGCATCTCCGCGCTTGGTGGTCACAAGGATTACCGAAGTCGCGTCAAGTCCGTACATCGAGGCGGAGGTGGCATCCTTCAATACGGAAATGCTCTCAACATCATTAGGGTCGATTTCGTTGAGGTTTCGCTTGACTCCATCTACAATACATACTGCCCCCTGTCCGCGTACCAGCAGGGATGCGGCATCGCTTCCAGGTTGTCCGCTCTGCTGCAGAGCTACCACACCGGCCACTCGGGTTCCCACCATTGAGGAGACGCCTACTGCCGGAGCCTTGAGAAGTTCTGCACCCTTGACAGAGCTGACGGCATTGGTAAGATTGGCCTTTGCCTGAGTACCGTAGCCCACGACAACGGCTTCTTCGAGGAAGGAACTGTCATCGGCAAGAGTTACATTGATAACCGTCCGCTTCCCTACCTTTTCATAGGCAGTCTTGTAGCCCATAGAAGCGAATTCAAGAACATCTGCAGAACTGCAGGAGATTGAATACAGACCGTCGAAATCGGTCAGCACTCCGATAGTGGTGTTCTGAATGATAACAGAGGCACCCGGTAGCGGCACACCTTCAGAATCAACCACCTTTCCGCGCACTGTCTGCTGGGCGTAGGCACAGTGGCCGAGGCCTAAAAGCAGCAATGCTGAAACAGCAATGATTTTTGACTTCATAAATTGGTTACTATAGTGCAATAATATAGTAAAGATAGCTCTTATTATCGGATAAAACAAAAAAGAGCGGCCCTTTCAGGCCGCTCCGTTGTGTATTGAGCTGATTATTAAAGCTTAGGGAAAGTGTAGCATCCCATAACATCCCAAGAACCGTCGATGATGTAAGCCTTGAGCACATCTCCGTCCGGAACGAGCTTAAGGTCTGTGAATGAGCAGCAAATTGAACCTGCCACTTCCTCATCCTCGCCGAGCTCGGTGGTGTACTCACCACAGAACTCAACAACAGGATTGTTGATATCGTCGATGTTCACGAGCCAGAGGTATGAAGGCATTGCCCACTGAGGGAAGAAGGCCATTCCGATGAATGCGCAATACTTGTGACCATTCCACTCGCAGATGTCAATGGCGTTGTATCCCTCTGCCCAGGAGCTGCCTGTTGCAAGAATCTCAGTCCAGGCAGAAGCTGACATTGAAGGGTTGTAACGGAGGTTGTAGATTCCATCGTATCCGATTTCAAGAACACCGTCTGAGAGTGAATTGGTGAGTGCCATTGCAACGATATTATTAGCATTCCAGATAGCGCCGTTCATGGTAATGGTTACGTAGTCGGTGTATGAGGTCTGATAGGTCTCCTGATTGAGAGAAGGATTGCCTTCGAGGTCAACCGCAACACCATTCTTGATTTGCCATGCGACACAGAATGCATCACCCTCGCCGGCAGCGGTAGTCATTGTGATGACGCCGTCTCCGGAGTAGCAGTCACCTGTTGCACGGAGATTGTCAAGACCAAGACCATAGAACCCGTTGAGGTACATTACCTGCGGCTTCATCTTATTCATATTGGTAGGATCGGATGCAGGAAGCACTGCGATGTTGAGATAATCAGGCTCTGGTGCAGGCTCTGCTGTAGCATCATACCAAGCTCCACCGCCAGCGAAAAGAACATTTCCAGCACCGTCATTGGTGATAGACTTGATTCCCATCTCACCCATGCCAAGAGCTTCAACGAAAGAGCCGTCAGCAATATTGAATGCATAAACGTCATTTACATTGCAAACGAGAATGTAATCCCCTGCAATTGCCATGCTGAGATTGGCAGAGCCTAAGAAAGTGGCGATGTCAGGCCTTACGCTCCACGCGATGGTGGCGTTTCCTGCCTGCCAGAACCAGATTGTCTCAGTGTGATCAACATACTCGCCTGTAGGCTCCTTAGTCTCCTTATCAATGACGGCATCCTGGATTTCAGGTACGGTCACTGTAAATGAGCCGTAACGGAGGTCGTAAATAGTGCTGGCCTGAGCGGTAAGAATAAGCTTTCCTTCCTCCTGAGCGAGGGTGAGCCAATCGTACTCATCATCTGCAGCAACAGTGTACTTGCAGTTTGTTGTAACTTCGATTTCAGCACTTCCTCCTTCAACTCCCACAGCGACATCATTTGTGGAAAGGGTGAAGTAAGGAACATAAACGCTGGCCTGCTTGAAGAGGACCTTGACAGGCTCTACACCGTCAGCAAGAAGGGTAAGGGTAATGGTGCGGTCAACATTCTCCACATCATTCTTCTGGATGGAAACCTTGAGTTTCTGATCCTCAGGGGTTCCGGACTTGATGTTGAGAGCTGCCACGTCTGACTTGACGTCAAGTTCGGCAGTCCAGGCTACATTAGCCTCAAACTCAACCGTAAAGGTACCTCCCTCAACAGGAACCTGTACCTCAGCATCCGATTTCAGCGTAATGCTGCTGGCAACCGGAGCCGGCTCCGGCTTACAAGCCAGAACCATTGCGCCCGCAAGGGCAATTGCGAATAAAGATTTTTTCATAAATGAGAATTAATTATTGTGTTGTGTGTTGTAGTTTTCTATTGCGCCCTTTATGTCATCCCAGTAATCGTGCATACGGATATGGCACAAATCGAAGAAGAACATTCCGGCAGTGCTGTTGCCCATACAGGCTTCCACTATGTCATCCATCAAGTCTCCCTGACCTCCGTTTTCGAAGCCGGAGCCGTTGCCTATGTCAGGGCCGCCCGCAAACGGGACATCCCCCTTGAACAGGCGCTTTGCCTGCTTGCAGAAGCCTTCCATTGTCCATTCGCCGCTGCCATAGATGTTCCCTGTCGAGGCGTACGCGCCGATGAACATGTAGTCACAGTGGTCCGCATAGCCGAAGTCCTTGTAATTGTTTCCTGCCCAGTAGTAGCCGTCAGCCTTAGGGTCGTACTTTGGAGAAGCCCAGTTCACACCACTATAGTAATAGCTTGAGTACCAACCTCCTACATAGCAGCCGAACTTCATTTCAGGCTTGATGGAATGCACCTTGTCTGCAGCTTTGACCACAAAGTCATGGATGACCTTGGCACGGAACTCAAGCCACTGCTTCTGCAAGCTGGTGGTGCTTCCGTTAAAGGCACTCTGCCCCGGTTTCATCACATCCGAAGGCCAATTGCTTATAGTCTTGCCGCAATACTCCTCAAAGCCGCTCTTCATCAAATCCGAGAAGTCACTCTGAAGGGAGTAGTCGTCGAAACGGCAACGGTCGAGAATGATGCCGTCCACATCATAGGCGGCAAGGTCCGCGATTATGCCGAGCACATAGTCCTGTACTTGCGGGTTGATTGGAGAAAGGAACTTTGCTCCGTAATCTACGCTGTCATCCAGAAGGTCCATAGTGCTTACCAGTCCGTCCTCGGTGTTGACCACCGAAGCCCAGGACTTCTTGGAAGAATCCTCGAAGAGCATACCGTCTGAGCCGAGTCCATAAGGGCAGAGGCAGCCGCCAACGAAAGTGTTGATTACTGCGTGAACCCTCAACCCTGCCTTGTGGCCTTCGTCTATGAAGGCCTGCAGGTAGTCGAAATCGGCAGTTCTGTTGATGAATACATAACCTCTGCTGGTCCAGCAGTCCATTCTGGTCTGAGGCTTGGCGTGAGAAGACTTGAAGAGTACTCCACCGTTGGTAGGACGCACATCCACTACAAGGTCGGTAAATCCGCATTCTTTGAGTTTTGCGATGTCGCGGGCGATGTTATCCCTGGAGTTGGCAAACTCTTCCCAATTGCCCTCGCAGCTTACCCAAACATAGGCATCGTTGGCCCTGAGTGAATCCGAAACCTCAGGAGCGGAAGGCTCTCCACCCCAGTCGATTTTCGGCGGCTCCTTGCCCTGCTTTGTGCAGGCTGCCAGAATGAGCAGCGAAGCCAAAATCAGTACTTTAATCTTCATATTATCTAACATAAACGCAGCTGCCGACACGTCTCTGCGAGCCGTCGGAAGGTTTGATTACTTCATTTCCGCAAACAAGCATCATCGTAGAGCCGCCGCCATCGAGGTTGAGGGCGTCCGTGCAGCCGAAGTCCTTGAGTATATGGGCAACTTCAAGAGTTGTGAAGCCTGCAACCCCCGGGGTCATATTGCGTCCTTCGCACACGAAGAGCACAAGCCTGCTGTCAGCGGTTATGCCTATTGCCGTACGCGGATGGGAGCCGTCAACCATAATTCCGTTGGTGCCGTCGAAGAGCTCTGCTGTTGCGGTATTGCGGATTTCGCCGTTTTTCAGCAGCACAGGGCCGCCTCCGATACCGTTGACAGCTTCGAACTCCCTGCCTTCCTCAGGGAAGGTGGCGGAAGGCGTAGGAAGCGGAGTCTGCCCGTAGGAGTTTTCGGCAGGGTTCTGGTATATCCAATGGTTCTGAGCATCCTTGTAATATGTCCATGCCACCTCATAGCTTCCGTCCGAATGCTCAAGGAAGACTCCCCTTGTAGGGGCATACATAGTCTTCCAGTCCTCGGAAGCATAGTTGATGTTTGGAGACAGGAGCTTGCCGTTGTTGACTTCCAGGCTGGAAGAATAGTTCTTGCCGCCATCAGAATAGAAGAAGCCCGCATTGATTACCAAAGCCGGAGCATTGTTGGCCTCATACACTTGCGTAGGGGTCTGAAGAGGCTCCTTGCAGCCGTTGAGGTCAGGAGCATTGAGCCCCCAGACATGAAAGGTGGTTTCCTTCAGGTCAGCCGTGGCGATGTAGGCAATGGCCTTCTTGCCGTTGAGGATATCTGCGGAGCGGTAAACTTTGATATGCGAAGGAAGCTCTGCGAAATCGCTGCTTACCTCAGTCCACGAAGCGGTTTCCTCTTCCTGGTCCTCAGAGCCGTCGCCCCAAGGCCACTCTCCCATTTCGACCTGCTTAGGCTCACAGGCGGCCGCAGTCACAAAAATGACTGCGGCGGCTGCTATGAATAAGTGTATGCGCCGTTTCATTACATTTTGATGCAATCGGCCACATAAGCGCCCAGAGACTGGGTGTGGTGGTCATAGTAATAAATGAATACGCGGAAGCCGTCGGAAGCAGGGCAAATCACAACATCTCCGGATGCTCCGCTTTCTGTATTGGTAGCACCTGACTGTCCGAGCGGAATGTCTGTATTCTCCAAAACCTTGGCAGGTGATGAAGGGTCGCTGATGTCGTACAGATAGAGTCTGGACGAAACGCTCCATTCAGGGAAGTGGCTGACAACGAAGAGAGCCATATAGGTATTCTTGTTGAACTTCTTACTGTCGAGACAGTTAGGATTGCAGGCCCAGTTGCCGTTGTGGTCAACTACCGCATCCACTCCCTTTGCATTGACATAGTGGAGCTGATATGCATCGGCATTGGAGTCATTGTCGGCAATGGATGCATCGGCGTTGTTGTCATAATAATCGACAAACCATCCGTCCGTCTCAGGATTGGTGGAGGCAGCGACAACGGTTGCGTGTTTTACCGGAGCCGGGCCCCAGGCGAGTCCCTGTGCAGAGAAATCCACCACAACAGGCTCGTCCTGCACGGTACCACCCCTGACTTTCAGATAGATGGCTCTTGAGGAAGTAGTGACATCGGCTATACCCTCCGAGGTAAAGACGATGGCGGCATCTCCGTCAATATCTCCAATCACCTTCATCCTGTGTCCTACAGGCACATCGAGGGTGTCCTTGAAGCTATAGTAGAGGGTAGGCGCGTGTGTGACATCGTCACTGCGGTAGATGTTGACATCTTCTCCCTTGTTTGCGAAATTGGCCATAATGATATGGTCCTTCTCGTCGCTTGCAATCACATCAACTACGGCAGAGCCCGTGTTGAGGGTTCCGGCCTTTGAGCCGTTGTACTTGTTGACCAGCACCGGAGCCTTGTCGCTTCCGAAGCAGGCCACGATATAGTTGCCTTGTCCGGCAAGGGATACATAAGCGTTCTCAGTATAAGCCGGGAATCCGAGGTTGGCTACAGGGTCGATGTTGAACAGCTGTTCAATGGATTCGCTGTTGAAGCCGAAATCGACAAGCTCAGGATCTCCGTGGCTTACAGGATAAGATACAAGAGTGCCGTCATCAGCCCTTACCACAATCTCCGAATCATCGGAAAGATTGTACTTGCGGGTCTTGGCCTTAGGGTCATAATCCTTGCCGCCAATGCTTACAAGAGTAGAGTGCGGAGATACCTGTGCGGTTACCGATACAGCGGACAAATCCTCGTAAGAAGGAATCAGGACTGTTTTCTTGTTCTTGTTGATGATACCGCTGACCATATAATCCGTAATGTTGAGCGTAACCAGCTCGGCTGTGGATGAGCGGCGGCGCTCGGCTGAGATGGTAATCTCACGGGTTTTTCCTTCGGGTCCGGTAAGGGTGAACTTGTGCTTTTCTCCTCCCGAAAGGTCAAGGAGTCCGAGAGCAGGGGAAATGGACCAGTTGGCCTGGAGCTTTGCCCTTACGCGGAGAGCCATCAGATAATACTCGGTCTCATCGTCGCTTGTCTCCGGGTAATACCAAGGAATAGAAATTACATATTCCGTCTGCTCCGGATCACTGTAGGTGCAGGTAGCAAGCTCCTTATCGACATAGTTGCCCGTGGTCATTATTGCCGTCAGGCTTTCGATGCCGAGGACATTCTCCACCTCTGTGCCTTCCTCATCTTCCGGCACATAGTACTCCGGCTCGTGGCAGGCTGTGAATGCAGCCAGCAGAGAGCCCAATATCAATATGTTTATATACTTTTTCATACTAGTTCGTGCGCCAATTTACGTCAGGCTGTTGTTTGCCCAAAGCCTTGTTGTTTGATACTTCACTTTCAGGAAGAGGGAAGCGGTACATCTTTGCCGGATAGTCCCTGTCCTTCTCATCCACGCTGACATAGCTGTAGATGAAGTTATCGCCGTCCTTCTCAATCTTGAAGCCGTGCTGCTGGTAGTTGCACAGACCTGCCGGATAGTCGGTAGCGGCCAGCTCCCAGCGGCGCAAATCCCAATACCTCAGGCCCTCGTAGGCGAGCTCGACCTTGCGCTCCTGACGGATTTGCTCAAGAAGTGCAGTGCCGGCCTTGTTGGTATACGGAAGACCGACGCGACCCCTGACCTTTTTGATGATTGCGTTGGCTGTCGCCTCATCCGGGGTAGAGGACATCACGCAGGCTTCTGCCTTGTTGAGCAGGACCTCTGCGTAGCGCAGGAAGGTGAAGGACTGGCTGCTGCCGGAGGTGTTGATGTCATAGGACTCATCCACCAGCTTGCGGAGGTAGTAACCGGTAACGGTTCTGCCCTTAGGCTCCTTTTCCATCTTCCAGGTTGCCCAGCCGTCTGTACCGCCGATATATGGCTCTATAGTGCGGCCCTTCCAGCTGGCGCCGTTGTAGAGTATGGTAGCCTGGAAACGAGGTTCAAGCTTAGCGTAAGGAGGAGTGGTTGTCACACCGCTCTTATGCCAAGGAGTCCAGTCAGGGAAACCGCCGGTGGCAAGCTCATAGCTCTCTACCATCTCCTGGGTCGGAACAGCATAACCGCCGCCGACCTGATCCTGGATGGAATAGTCTCCGCCCGGGGTGTAGTAGAAGTTGAAGCTGTGGGTAACGCCGTCGCTGAGGCTGAAATAATACTGGAGTATAGCCTCCTTGCTTCCGTCCTTGAAGGCATCGGCATAGTTGGTGGTGAGGTCATAGCCGAGCTCTGTGACGTGGTCTGCAGCCTCGATTACGACATCCCATCTCTTGGCATAGAGCATAGCGCGGCTCAGGAAGCCCCAGGCTGTACCCTGGTTCAGACGGCCCTTGGATGCAGACGGCACCGGAAGTGCGGCAGCTGCTGCCCTGAGGTCTTTCTCGACCTGATCCCAGCCTTCCTCCTCGGTAGCGAGGGCGTGGTCCTTGGTGATGGAAGCAATATCCTCATAGATAATGACTTCCTTGTAGCGCTTGATGAGCTCGAAATACATCCATCCGCGCAGGCACTTGAGCTCGCCTTCGAGCCTTGCCTTGTCTTCATCGGACATTGCGCCGTAGAGCTGGAGATTCTGGAGAGCCTCGTTGGTGCGGCCTATGGCAGCATAGAGAGTGCCCCAATAGCCCATATAGCTGTCCACATAGGATGGAGTGAGAACGCTTCCGCCGTAAGCCATCTCGGAAGGGATGTAGCAGAAGGCGTTGTAGTTGTAGGAAGTGTATTTCAACTCATCGGTAAGACTCTCGGTGAGACCGATTACGGTCGGAGCCGAATAGAGGTCCCAGATGTAGCTGTACAGGTAGTTGATATTGTACTCTGCCTTTTCCGTAGTTCCCCAGATAATCTTAGGAGATACACGGTCTGTAGGGGTCATATCGAGAAATCCCGAACAAGAGCAGATAAGCAATGCGCTGATTGCAAATGTAATTGTCTTTTTCATATCTCCTTAGAATGTTAAGGTGAAACCGCCCATCAGCAGGGTCTGCTGTGGATAATATCCGTTGTTGACCTCCGGAGACTCAGGGTCAACGCCCTCAGGCAGATTGTCCAGAGTGAAGAGGTTCTGACCCTCTACGAAGAGGCGAAGGCTGCTGATGCCGACTGCGGAAACGAGCTTCTTAGGAAGGGTGTATCCAAGCTGGGCTGTTTTGAGACGCAGATAAGTGCCATCCCTGAGCCAGAAAGTGGAAGCAAGACCGTTGTCGCCACCGTGACTGGTGGTTGAAAGGGTGATGCGCGGGAAGGTGCCTTCAGGATTGAACTCCGAGTATGCGTTCTCAACCAGGAAGAGAGGCGAATTTCCGCCCTCCTTGAAGGTCTGGGTCCAAATGGTATTGTCGTCGTAACCGTTGAAGTAGGTACCTGTAAGGGAAACATTGAAGAGGGAACCTCCGGTGAACTGGGCGTTGAAGTCGAAGCCGAGCCAGCTGAGGTTGATGTTGAGACCGTAGGTGAGGCGCG
>SAMEA3663208__coassemble_291_pt1 | contig 18056 bp, 19 predicted proteins | sample SAMEA3663208__metabat2_low_PE_018 | metagenome-assembled genome bin SAMEA3663208 (sample SAMEA3663208) | pig gut metagenome | biome: pig gut; feature: pig-associated habitat; material: faeces | place: China | collected 2013
ACTGCCCCACCAGGTGGGAGAGTAGGCCGCTGCCGCTTTTCGGACGCCCGACTGATTAAGTTCAGCCGGGCGTCTTTGTCGTATTACCCCATCTGTCATCCCTGTTTTCCTAATCTCTCACATCAGGGTGAAAATCGCCCTTCCACACGCTTTTCCTTCCCCATCTATCACATCGGGAAAACTACGACCTGCCCCACACTGCTCTCCGCGCCACATTTCCGTTTTCCCCATGTGTAACATCAGGCACGAAATCGGCCACACAGACACTTTTACCTCCTTATGTGTCACATCAGGAAAACTTAACCCACTTTGTACACCAGAAGCCCTTCTCCTGTACAAACTGCCGTATTTCACCCTGTTTGTACACCAGAGAGGCTTCTGCTGTACGGATATGTCAGCCGGGCGTTTTTGTTATTTCAGAGTCCCGTGCCAGTCAACAGGGCGGCTGAACGGGTCAAGGTATCGGTCTATGTACCTTGCAGCTTTGGCCCTTGTAATCATTGGTGCATTGCAGTCAGGAAAATCCTCAATGGCCTTTCCGCAGATGCTTTCAAGAAGCTGAAGGAACTCGGCTCCGGTCACATAGGCAGAGGACTCGTTGTATGCTATTCCATAGTAATCCTCAAGGAAAAGGTCTTTCCAGCATAGGGCCACAGTAGGCTTGAAATTGCACTCGTTGCTCCAGCCTACGGTCTTTCCATCGCCGCGAAGAATACCTGTAAGACCGATTTTGTGCACTGCCACAAAATCAGTGTGGCTTCCGAGGCAATCCCTGTACGGCAACATCAGAGCTCCCGATTCGAGAAGCGAGAGCTGCACTTCGCGTATAGACACTTCTCTCACAGCACACTCGTGCCTGAGGGCGCTTACCGCCATAGCTCCAGCAGCCTGTCCAAGTTCCATAACCACAGGCTGAAGTCTGGTGCTTCCGTTGATGAGATTGCTCACCGAAACCGACTTCTCCGCCACAATCAAATCCTCAACTTCAAGCGGAACTAGACAGCCGAGCGGCAGGGAGAAAGGAATAATCTTAGGGAAATCAATCTTGTAATCATACCAGTTCTTCAGTGCAAAATGGTGGTGGTCAACCGGATAGTCACCGACTGCAATGCCGGTCCTGTAAGCATCCGTAGAGAAAGTCGAAGCCGCCTCATCCACCGTAAACAGATGTTCTCCGTAAATCCTTCGGGATTCCCTGTGATACGGAATAAACGGGAAAAGGTCCTCGGTAGGATACTCGTCATCCGCCAGGTAGTAGGTATTGTAGCCCAGTCTGGTCTGGATAAAGTAAAGAAATCCCAGAGAGTGCTGTTTTGCCTTCTCTATTTCCTTCTCCCGCTCCTCTCTTGACAGGTCAACCAGATTGGTATAATAGTCATTGCCCGAAATAGGCCAGTTTATCATCCACTTTCCTCCCGGGCAGCAGCCGTAACTCATCATCATAGACGGTTCCCAGAGTGTCTGGCCGGTATTGGAAGGCACGTTGAGAGAATTCTTGCAGCAATTCACATAGAGAGACTCATCGTAGCCCTCAGGCATCTCTATGCTCATATCCTTGCCGTAGTTCTTCAGAGTCATCACCATAGTAAGGTCCTGGACTATGTCATTCGGCCCGATGGCTGCGGACTCCCCGGTATCGGCACTCGAATCCATTCCCAGACGATAACGCACACCCGCTGCCTTAGCCACATCTCCAAGCTCGGTAGCGTCAATCAGCAGGTCGCAATCGTAGCTGACGGCTTTGCCGTCTTTGTCAGTGAAACACACCGTCCATCCCTTAGCCTTCTTGCTGAGGCTTTCGAAACGGGTGTTCTTCACTACAGTAAGATTCTCCTCCGCGTCGCACAGCCTTTCAAAAATCTCCTCTCCGATGTGAGGCTCATAGAGAATATTGCTAACCCAACCGGTCTTCAGGGCATTGTAGCTGCCGTAATGCTTTGCGAGGGCGTCCGTGAACTCCGCGAACAGGCCACCCCGCAGGTAGTAGCAGCCGTCGGTTGCGGTGACTCCTGCCGAGGTCAGCATACCTCCAAGCCATGGGCTTTCTTCTACAATTATAGTTTCCATCCCCATTCTGGCAGCCTGGATGCCTGCGCTGCAGCCGGATGCACCTCCTCCCACAATCAGTATAACTCCTTTTCCGTCAGCGGGGTCATCCGGGATTTCAGGTATGTCCGGCGTGTCTGTAGTGTCCATCGGGTCTGTGATGGTGCTGTCCCTGATTTCCGTGCTGTCGGCAGGTGGTTCAGGCCATTCCCAATCATCAGGATTGACAGGAGTGTTGACGCAGGAAGCAACGGCGATGCCAAGAACAATGCTCATCGCAAGTCCGTAATTGAGAATGTATTTCATAAGTCAGAGTGTTATTAAAACTCGGATTTGATATTGTATTTGTTGCGCTCGCTTGAACTTCTGGCAATCATTTCTCCAAGGAAGCCGGCGAGGAAAAAGAGTACACCTATTATTATAGCAAGCAGGGCGAGGAAAAACAGCGGCTGGTCGGTTACCGGGCGGAAAGGCAGGTGCCTGCCCTGGGCAACCAGTTTTTCCACTATTATCCATATAGTCATAACGAAGCCTACAAGGAACATCAGAATGCCGCTGTAGCCGAAGAAATGCATAGGCTTCTTGCCGAAAGTGCTGAGGAACCACAGGCTCAGCAGGTCCAGGAAGCCGTTGACAAAGCGGTTGAGTCCGAATTTGCTCTTGCCGTATTTGCGCTTGGCGTGCTGAGTAGGCTTTTCGGTAATGCGGGTGTAGCCGGCGTTCTTGGCAAGATAGGGGATGTAACGGTGCATTTCACCATAGACCTCAATATCCTTTATAACTTCCTTGCGGTAGGCCTTCAGGCCGCAGTTCATATCGTGCAGCCTGATGCCGGTGATGCGGCGGGCGGTAGCATTGTACAACTTGGATGGGAGGTTCTTGGTCAGTGCATTGTCCTGCCTCTTCTGCTTCCAGCCGGATACTATGTCCCAACCCTCATCTTTGACCATACGGTACATTTCCGGGATTTCCTCCGGAAAGTCCTGGAGGTCGGCATCCATTGTGAATACCACATCTCCCTGGGCTTTCTCGAATCCGCAGTACAGGGCGGCCGACTTGCCGTAATTGCGGCGGAAGCGTATGCCGTGGACGGCGCTGTTGCCTTCGGCCTGATGCAGTATTTCATCCCAGCTGCCGTCATCCGAGCCGTCGTCCACCATTATCACTTCATAGCTATAGCCGTTGTCCTTCATCACAGCGGCTATGCGGGCGATGAGTTCCGGAAGACTCTCCTTTTCGTTGAGAAGCGGAACAATAACAGAAATATCCATACTAATCGTCGTCTTCGTCTTCCTTTTTGTCGAAAATGCTGGCAGGAGCGCACCTTGAAGAAAGGATTCCGGAAAGGATCCATCCGTAGATGAAGCACCAGAAGGTTACGCTTACAAGGCTGATAATGCTGTAGTAGCTCTCCATAGTGCTCATAACGGCATTGGTGTTGGCGTCCATCATAGGTGCCATTGACTCCCACATCGTATTGAACGCGTCAGCGTAGAAATTCGGAAAGGCGTATTCGATGCACAGATAGCTGCATATTCCCGTAATCAGGGCGGAGAACAGGGCAATCCATACGCCGTAGCTGAGGAGCTCGCGGCGGTGTACCCCTTCATATTTGTCGCGAAGCCGCAGCATCAGAAATCTCATCAGCCAGATCAGGCCGACAAGTTTCACGATAGATATGACTGTGGACAGCCAGGTAAGGTTCGAGCCGGCAATTACAGGCTCAAGGAAGCAGCATCCGCCGGATACTGCACCGAATGCGAGCGCGGCCACTGCGGCCTCGTTGCGTATGATTTTCTTATCAATAGTTTCCATTGAGTACAAAGATAGAAAATTTTCGTATCTTTGTGGGCTTTATAAAAGGTAAGCTATGACAATTGCATTTACAGACGGAACCATCCGCCCTTGGGAGGATGACGAGGCGAAGAGGATTTTCTGGCACTCTTCAGCCCATCTTATGGCAGAAGCGCTTGAGGCGCTTTATCCGGGCGTAAAGTTCGGCGTAGGTCCTGCAGTCGAGACCGGTTTCTACTATGACGTGGATTTCGGCGGACAGCAGATAAGCGATGCCGACCTTGCGACCATTGAAAAGAAAATGATTGAACTGGCAAAGACCAAGGAAACTTTCGAAAGACAGGAGGTTTCAAAGGCCGATGCTATGGCATATTTCAAAGAAAAGGGAGACCCTTACAAATGTGAGCTCATCGAGGCTCTTGAGGACGGCACCATCACCTTCTACAAGAACGGTAACTTCACCGACCTCTGCCGCGGTCCTCACGTCAAGCATGTCGATGATATCAAGGCAGTCAAGCTCCTTTCCATCGCCGGTGCTTACTGGAAGGGAGATCAGAACCGACAGCAGCTTACCCGTATCTACGGAGTAACCTTCCCCAAGAAGTCAATGCTCGACGAATACCTTCAGGTTCTCGAGGAGGCAAAGAAGCGTGACCACCGCAAGCTCGGAAAGGAGATGGAGCTGTTTACCTTCTCCTCAAGAGTCGGCCTGGGTCTTCCGCTCTGGCTGCCGCGCGGCGCCCAGATGCGCTACACCCTCGAGCAGTTCCTCCGCCGCAAGCAGGCCGAACTCGGTTATCTCCAGGTCGTAACTCCGCACATCGGAGCCAAGGACCTCTATGTAACCTCAGGCCACTACGCAAAGTACGGCAAGGACTCGTTCCAGCCTATCCATACCCCGCAGGAGGGAGAAGAGTATATGCTCAAACCGATGAACTGCCCTCACCACTGCGAGATTTTCCGCAGCAGCCCACGCTCCTACAGGGACCTGCCTCTGCGTTTCGCAGAGTTCGGTACCGTATATCGCTATGAGCAGAGCGGAGAGCTCCACGGACTTACACGAGTTCGCGGTTTTACCCAGGATGATGCCCACCTCTTCTGCCGTCCTGACCAGCTTCAGGAGGAGTTCGAGAAGGTAATCGACCTGATTCTCTATGTCTTCAAGACTCTCAATATGACCGAGTACATGGCCCAGATTTCCCTCAGGGACCCTAACAACAAGACCAAGTACATCGGTTCGGACGAGAACTGGGAAAAGGCAGAGCAGGCCATTATCGATGCTGCCGCAAAGAAGGGCCTCAAGACCGTTGTGGAGCTAGGAGAGGCCGCATTCTATGGTCCTAAGCTCGACTTTATGGTCAAGGACGCTATCGGACGCCGCTGGCAGCTCGGTACCATCCAGGTGGACTACAACCTTCCTGAGAGGTTCGGTCTCGAATACACAGACGCTGACGGAAGCAAGCAGCGTCCGGTGATGATTCACCGCGCACCGTTCGGCTCAATCGAGCGTTTCACCGCCGTTGTGCTTGAGCATACTGCCGGTCATCTGCCGCTCTGGCTTGCTCCTGACCAGGTTAAAATCCTGCCAGTCAGCGAGAAATATGCAGATTATGCAAAAAAAGTTTGCGATTTGCTAAAAATTTCCGAAATTCGCGCTTCCATTGACTCTCGCAACGAGACTCTCGGAAAGAGGATTAGGGACATATCCCTCCTCCGCGTTCCGGTGCTTGTCATCGTCGGTGAGAAAGAGGCCGCTGAAGGCACGGTTTCCGTAAGGAGGGAAGGTGCCGACAAGGGCTCTATGTCCGTGGAGCAGTTTGTTGAATATATTAAATCAGCAGTAGCTGAAGAACTAGCCTAGATGCCAGGACCTTACAAACCAAAGCCAGCCCGCAGGCCGGAACAGCGCCAGCAACAGAAGAACGATGAGTTCGAGCTGCGCATCAACAATCGGATTACAGCACCTCAGGTGCGTCTTGTCGGAGACAATATCCCGGAGCCGGGAGTCTATCCGATAGCGAAGGCACTCCGCCTCGCGGACGAACTTGAGCTCGATTTGGTGGAAATCAGCGCAAAAGCCGACCCGCCGGTATGCAAGATCCTCGACTATCAGAAGTATCTGTACCAGCAGAAGAAGAAGGCAAAGGAGATGAAGTCCAACTCCGCCAAGATAGTCGTAAAGGAGATCCGCTTCGGTCCGAATACCGATGAGCACGACTTCCAGTTCAAGCTGAAACACGCTCAGGAGTTTCTTCAGGAAGGCTCGAAAGTCAAGGCAACCATCTTCTTCAGGGGACGCTCGATTATGTTCGCAGACCAGGGAGAGAAACAGCTTCTGCGCTTCGCAGTAGAGCTTGAGGAGTACGGAAGGGCGGAGTCAATGCCATCCCTTGAAGGAAAGAGGATGACTATGATGCTCGCTCCTGTAAAAAAGAAATAAAACCGTAGAGATACGGACTACTAATATTTATTAACAAAACATTTTACTACAAATGGCAAAGCTTAAAACCATCTCCGGTGCCAAAAAGCGTTTCACGCTTACCGGGTCGGGCAAAATCAAGAGGAAACACGCTTACCACAGCCACATCCTCACCAAGAAGACCAAGAAGCAGAAAAGGAATCTTGATCATTTCGCAATCATCGAGTCTGCGGATGTCAAGAGAGTAAAGGAAATGTTGGTTCTCTAAAAAAGTATTGAATTATGCCAAGATCAGTCAACTCAGTAGCCTCAAGGGCACGCCGCAAGAAGATTCTCAAGAGAACCCGCGGTAACTTCCTCGCAAGGAGGAATGTCTGGACAGTAGCAAAGAACACCTACGAGAAAGGTCTTACTTACGCATATCGCGACCGTAGGGCCAAGAAGCGCAACTTCCGCGCACTCTGGATCCAGCGAATCAATGCCGCCGCACGTCAGTACGGTATGACTTATTCCCAGTTTATGGGTGCACTCGCAAAGCAGAACATCGGTCTGAACCGCAAGGTCCTCGCTGACCTCGCGATGAACAACCCTCAGGCTTTCGAGGCAATCATCAAGTCAGTAAGCAACAAGTAAAGCAGTGAGCCTGAAGGAATTTACCCGTAACCGTTGGACAAAGTTCACATTCTGGGCTTTGCTCTATGTTCTTTGGGTAATATGGCTTGGAAACTACTGGTGGCTCATAGGTCTGGGTGTCATATTCGACATCTTCATTACCAAAAAGGTCCACTGGAACTTTTGGAAAAAGAGATACAAGGAAGGGGAGAAGCATTCCGCTGCAAACGAATGGCTCGATGCCATCATCTTCGCGGTAATCGTCGTAACCTTCATCAACATCTTCTTCTTCCAGGCCTTCAAGATTCCTTCATCCTCGATGGAGAAGACACTCTACACGGGTGACCACCTCTTCGTCAGCAAATTGACATATGGCCCGAGAGTCCCTCAGACTCCGCTGACCGTTCCTTTCACCCACAATGTGATTTTCGGAAAAGAGTCCTATTCGACCCTGATTCAGAATGATTACAGGAGGCTCAAAGGACTGCGGAATGTGAGAAGGGGAGACATCGTGGTATTCGGATTCCCAAATGGCGACACCGTTCTGCGCAAGGCTCCGTCAGAAGACTACTACAGTCTCTGCCGTTTCTACGGCAAGCAGAAAGTGATTTCCACATTAGGTCCGGTCGTCGCCCGCCCTGCGGACAAGGTGGACCACTATGTGAAAAGATGCGTGGCAATTCCGGGAGACACACTTGAAATCCGAGACGGATTGGTGTGGATTGACGGAGTGAAGCAGGAAACCTATCCGGGAATGCAGATATCACGCAATCTCGAAAAGGTGCAGAACGATTACAGGGAAATCTTCCCGTTCTCGCCGGACTACACCTGGACAAGGGATGAATTCGGACCGTTATGGATTCCTCAAAAGGGTGCAACAGTCGATCTTACCCGCGAAAACCTTCCTCTGTATGAGAGAATCATCAGAGTATATGAGCACTCTTCGGTTGAAGAAGCTCTTGCGGCAGGCTCCTACACCTTCAAGCAGGATTACTACTTTATGATGGGAGACAACAGACACAATTCCCTGGACTCAAGGTATTGGGGATTTGTTCCGGAAGACCACATAGTCGGAAGGCCGGTTGTCATTTGGCTCTCAACAGATGAAGGGAAGAAATTCCCTAAGAACATCCGTTGGGGAAGATTCCTCAAGTTTGTTTAACTGAATATTAATAAATAAAAAACAATAATTATGGCAAAGGTTTGTCAAGTAACCGGAAGAAAGAGAATGAAAGGCAACAATGTTGCCCATTCAAAATTGCGCACCAAGCGTGACTTCTCCGTAAACCTCAAGAACAAGCGTTTCTGGAGTGAGGAGGAGCAGAGGTTCATCACCCTCAAGGTATCTTGCAAGGGTATGAGAATCATCGAGAAGAACGGCCTCGAGGCCACCCTTCGCGAGGCTCAGAAGAAAGGATATGTTAACCTTGTTTAAATTTCATCATTATGGCAAAGAAATCTAAAGGAAACAGGGTGCAGGTCATCCTCGAGTGCACAGAGCAGAAAGAGAGCGGCGTTCCAGGAATGTCCCGCTACATTACCACAAAGAACAAGAAGAACACCCCTGAGCGTCTTGAAAGGAAGAAGTATAATCCTTTCCTGAAGAGGGTTACCGTTCATCGTGAAATCAAGTAATTTTCAGGAGGAATTAGAATATGGCAAAGAAAGCCGTCGCAACATTCGCCGCTAAGGCCGGTGCTAAGAGCATGGTCAAGTGCATACGTATGGAAAAGTCTCCTAAGACCGGCGCTTATGTTTTCACAGAGCAGCTCGTTGAGGAGAGCAAGGCAAAGGAGTTCTTCGAGAAGAAGTAAATCTTTGATACTTTATACTTGAGCCGGTTCCCGCATAGGGGACCGGTTTTCTTTTTAGCAGAAAATGCTTATATTTGTGGGCTATGGCAATCAGTTTCTTTCAGAGGCTCTCAAGAGCGATAGTCGGTAGGAGCCGCGTTGATGACGATACCCTCGATGCCATCGAGGAGGCTCTCGTCGAATCCGATATGGGCGTGGATACCACGCTCAAGGTTGTGGATGCCCTTGAAGAGAGGGTTTCAAAGGACAAATATATGTCCCGCGACGAGCTGTTTGCTATGCTCAGGGAAGAGATTTCCTCCCTTATGGGCGCCTGTGACAAGCCCGGAACCAAGCCTTCGGGCGGGCCGCGCGTGATTCTGGTTGTGGGAGTCAACGGAGTGGGAAAGACCACAACTATCGGCAAACTTGCCTGGAAACTGCGCAGTGAAGGTCAGAGTGTAATGCTCGGTGCCGCAGACACCTTCCGCGCTGCAGCCGTGGATCAGCTTACCATCTGGGCAGAAAGGGCAGGTGTTGCCATAGTCAAGCAGCAGATGGGCTCCGACCCTGCTGCTGTGGCTTACGATACCGTGAAATCGGCAGTTGCAAAAGGTGTTGACATCGTGCTGATAGACACGGCGGGAAGGCTCCACAACAGGGTGGACCTTATGAACGAGCTCACCAAAATACGCAATTCCGTAAAGAAAGTCCTGCCTGATGCGCCTCACGAAGTACTCCTTGTGCTGGACGCAAGCACGGGCCAGAATGCATTCCAGCAGGCTAAGGAGTTCTCCCGCGCTACCGACATCACTTCCATCGCTCTGACCAAAATGGACGGCACTGCCAAGGGCGGCGTCGTGGTGGGGCTCGTTGACCAGTTCGGCATCCCGGTGCGATATCTTGGTGTAGGTGAAGGAATTGAAGATTTGCGCGAGTTTGACCGTGATGCATTCGTGGCTACCCTTTTCGATGAAGAAGAATTGAAATAAAACACAGATATATGAAGCTCAGTTACAATTGGCTTAAAGATTACATCAAATGTGACCTGTCCGCTCAGCAGATTGCTGATGCGATGACTTCAATAGGAATAGAAGTTGACTCGGTTGAGGAAACGGAGGTCATAGAGGGCGGACTCAAGAACGTGGTCGTTGCCCAGGTGCTCACCTGCGAGGCCCATCCGGACTCTGACCATCTCCACGTGACTACCGTAAATGACGGTGGAGCGGAGCCTGTCCAGGTAGTATGCGGTGCTCCCAATGTGGCAGCAGGACAGAAAGTCCTCTTTGCCCAGCTCGGAGCTGTGCTCCCTGGCGATTTCAAAATCAAGAAATCCAAAATCCGCGGAGTCGAGAGTTTCGGAATGATTTGTGCCGAGGATGAACTCGGCATCGGTACCAGTCACGACGGCATCAAGGTGCTCCCTGCTGACGCTCCTGTCGGAATGCCTGCAAAGGAATATCTCCACATTGAGAGCACGGCGGTCATCGAATATGAAATAACCGCCAACCGCGTCGATGCCGCCTCCCACTGGGGTGTTGCCCGCGACCTTTATGCATATCTTAGGCATAACGGCATCCCTTGCGAGCTCACAAGGCCTGATGTTGAGGCTGCATTTGCCGCCATCCCTGAGGGTGAGGGCGAGCCTATGCCTGTTGAAGTGCTGGATCCGAGCGGGGCTCCGCGCTACACCGGGCTTCTTATGAAAGGCATCAAGGTCGGTCCGTCCCCGAAGTGGCTGCAGGACAGGCTCACCGCCATCGGAAGTCGTCCTATCAACAACATCGTCGATATCTCCAACTACGTGCTCTTCGAACTCGGACAGCCTTTGCATACCTTCGATGCAGACAAGGTCCGGGGAGGAAAGGTCATAGTGCGCCGCGCTGCGGAAGGCGAGCCTATCCGCACACTTGACGGAGCGGAGCACAAACTCCACAGCACCGATATGGTAATCGCCGATGCCCAGGGCCCTATGTGCATAGCAGGAGTCTTCGGCGGTGAGGACAGCGGCGTGAGCGAAGGAACCGTCAACCTCTTCATAGAGAGCGCCTACTTCGACCCGGGCAGCATACGCAAGACCAGCAAGAGCCAGCAGCTGCAGACCGACGCCTCTTTCCGCTACGAGCGCGGAGCCGACCCTGAGGTCGCAATATATGCGCTCAAGCGCGCTGCTTCGCTTGTGAGTGAATGCGCAGGCGGCCGGGTGGTAGGCGGAATCGTGGAGAGCTATCCACAGAAGATAGAGCGCAAGCGCATAGAGCTTGACTATGACCGCATCGAAGCTTTCATCGGTCAGAAACTGGGCTACGATGTCATTGACGGCATACTTGAAAGCCTCGCATACGACTTCATCTCCAGGGACGGAGCCAAGAGGACTGTCGAGGTGCCTTGCTATATGGTGGATGTTTATCGCGAGTGCGATGTGGTTGAGGAAATCCTGCGCATCTACGGCTACGACAACATCTCCCTGCCTAAGCATATGAAGATGTCCGTGAACGCCACTCCGAAGCCGGAGCCTGAGGCGGTGCGCACATCCATATCCAACTTCTTCGCTTCCAACGGCTTCGTCGAGACAATGAACAATTCCCTCACCAAGGGAGACTACTACGAAGGCCTCAAGACCTTCCCGGCAGACCACCTTGTGAGGATTGTCAATCCGCTCAGCCAGGACCTGAATGTAATGCGCCAGACCCTGATTCTGAACGCCCTCGAAGTGGTGGCCTATAATGTGAACCGCCAGTGCCCGTCAATGAAGATATTCGAGTACGGTTCCGTATATCAGAGACTTCCGGAGAAATCAGGCGAAACCCTTGAAGGCTACGAAGAACATCAGGCCTTCTGCCTCGCTATTACCGGCTCCGGCGAGAAGTCCTGGAAAAATGCTGCCCGCAAGAGCGATTTCTTCGTTCTCAAGGGTTATCTCGAACTGCTTCTCAAACGCTTCGGCACCGACATCTACCAGCTTTGGACCGATGCTGCACCGACCGACATATTCTCCGAAGGAGTCATCTACAAACTCCCGGGAAAGGGTACCCAGCTTGCAGTTATGGGAACGGTCAATCCGGCGCTTGCCCGCAAGTTCGGCGTAAAGCAGCCTGTCTATGTGGCTGAAATCAGCTGGCCGGTGCTCTTCGAGCTCATCAAAAGAAACAAGGTTGCCTTCAAAGAACTCCCTAAGTATCCGGAAGTTAAGCGTGACCTTGCGGTACTTCTCGACGAGGGTGTAAGTTATGCTGACCTCAGGATGACTGCTGTCAAGCAATCCAAGAAACTCCTGCGCAACGTCTCCCTCTTCGATGTTTACAGGGGCGACAAGATTCCTTCAGGCAAGAAGCAGTATGCACTCAGCTTCACCTTCCAGGATCTTGACAAGACCCTTACCGACCAGGATATAGAGCGCGTAATGGACAATATACTCAAGGCGTTCCAGAACAATTTCGGAGCGGTACTCAGGTAAGATGAAACACACTGTCGGCAAAATCCTGGCAATTGCCTTCCTGCTCGTCCTGGCCCTCAGCTGCGCACGCACAGGGCGCGTGATTCCGGAGGAGAAGTTTTCGGATATCTATGCCGAGATGCTGCTTGCCGACCAGTGGATTTCATCCAATCTGAAGGCGCGCAGAGTAGCGGACACGACCCTGTTTTATGCCCCTATTCTCGAAAAGTACGGTTATGATGTCCTGGATTATGAGGCTTCCGTAAGGCATTATATGAAAAAGCCCGCGGATTTTGCCGCCATTCTTGACAAAAGTTCCAGCAAACTTACCGCCTATGCCAACCGCCTTCAGGCAGTTGAGGACGAGATGAAGAGCCGCTACAAGCTTCCTCCATACAAGAGTGTGGACTTCGGCAAGGACACTATACTTGTAATTCAACTCGACACTGTTTCCCTTACAGAGCCTGCGGCAGACAGCACCCTTGTGCCTCCGGCAGACAGTGTCCTCGTACTGCAGGCAATTGACTCAACAGGCAATAAGATTCAAATTGATACCACCCATTATGAACGAAAAGGAAATACTGAGGAGATGCTTCTCCTTCATGGACCTGACGACACTGCGTCCCGAAGACACTCCGTCAAGCGTCCTAAGCTTGGTCCAAAAAGTAACCAGATTGCACTCTGAGTATCCGGATTATCCGCTTCCGGCTTCAATCTGCGTATATCCCAACTTTGCATCGGTAGTCCGCGACAACCGCGTGAGCGAAGACCTTCACGTAACCTGCGTAGCCGGTTGCTTCCCTTCATCCCAAAGCTTCCTTGAAGTCAAGGTGCGTGAGGTGCAGCTCGCCATCGAAAACGGTGCTGACGAAATCGATATAGTGCTCGCCCTCAACTCCTTTCTTGACGGAAAAGAAGAGGATGCTGCTGCGGAAATTCGTGAAATCAAAAAAGTTTGCGGTGAGAAGGTAATTCTCAAAGTCATACTTGAGACAGGTGTTCTCAAGACGGCAGAACTTATCCGCAAGGCATCTTTGCTGGCAATGGAAGCCGGTGCTGATTTCATCAAGACCTCTACCGGCAAGGTTCCTGTCAATGCAACCCCTGAGGCTGCCGAGGTGATGTGCGAAGCAATACGTGACTATTACGCTCAGACGGGACGCAAAGTGGGCTTCAAAGCAGCCGGTGGAATCTCTACGGCTGAAGAGGCTTTGCAGTATTATAACATAGGTTTGAGAATACTCGGAGAGGAGTGGATGAACAGCAGGTACTTCCGTTATGGAGTCAGCCGTGTCGGAAATGCCCTTATGAGTGCGATAGAAGAGAAGGAAATCAAGTTCTTCTAGTGCTTTTTCCTAAAGAAACAGCTCAAATCCTAAAAAATCGTACATAAATAAACGTTTAGGTATTTAAACGGATAGTCTGTGCTACCTTGTAGGCATGAAAAAGACTATCCGTTTTTGCGTCTTGCTGCTGCTGGTGGCGGCAGCTTGCGAAAAGGCTCCCTTTGCAGGACCTGACCAGAAAATCAACTATGATGACGGTGCCGGCCTTGAGCACGGCATGATTCAGCTCGGCGAAAAGCTGGAGGACCCGTATTCCGTAGAGAATATGACCAAGGCTCTTCGTTCACTCTATCCGACTAAGGCAGATGTAGTCCGCCTTCCTGCGACCAACCATTATGTGCGTCTGCTCCCACGCAATGATGACGATCTGTCTCTGCTTGAAGCAATGGGAGTCACCATGCTCGACCATCCCCTGGATTATCAGATAGTCAGGGAAGGTGACTGGTATCACGACCCGGAAATACCTGAGGGTGAATTGACATGGCAGTATGCCGTGGTTCCTGTGGATTTCAGTGCTCCCGACGGAATACGCTGCGAGCTTCTGCACGATTGCTATCTTGCCGAAGAAGACCTCGGCACCAAGTCTGACGGCATAGATTGGGCTGCAGTGGAAAGGGAATCCTTCCGTCTTACCGGCAATTCCGACCTGCTGCCTCCGGCGACCAAGGGTGATTCCGAAACTCCCAAGTATCCGAAGGGCAGGATTGCGGTCTATGATTCCGACTATGACGAGGATCCGGTGGGAGTAGCCGGAGTAATGGTGTGCTGCAATGTGTTCGTGCGCATTGCAAAAGCATATACCGACGAGGAAGGATACTACGAAATGGAAAAGAGTTTCACTTCGGACCCGCGTTACCGCATTCAGTTCACCAACCGCAAGGGCTTCAGCATAGGCTTCAACGCCGTATTCGTGAAAGGCTCCATTTCCACTCTGGGCAAGCATTCGGCTGAAGGATACAACCTTGCCATCAGTCCCGAAACCGACACCAATCTCTTCCGCAGGTCGGTCATCAACAATGCCGCTTACGACTATTTCGATTTGTGCAGGCAGAAAGGCTCTACGCTTGCCGCCCCTCCTTCGAATTTGAGAATATGGCAGTTCGGTTTCCTTGACGGGTCAGCAACGCTTATGATGCAGCAGGGTGCCATAGTGGATTTTGAACTTATCGACGAGATACTCGGAGAATTCGCCCCTTTGGTGAGATTTTTCCTGCCGGATATAGTGCTCGGCCTGTATAACCAGAATGACTATGCGTCAATATACAGCAATGCAATGCACGAGCTCTCGCATACCAGCCATTATATGAAGGTCGGCAACGAATACTGGGACCGTTATGCCCTTCACATACTCACTTCCTGGGTCAGCTCCGGCGGTATGCTTTACGGAGTAGGTACCGAAGACTATGCCGGCTACTGCGAAGTGGGGGAGATGTGGGGCTATTATATGCAGAACATACTATACCGCGAGCGCTATGCCGACTGGTCCTACACTTATGGACTCAAATGGTGGTTCAGACCTGAAATCTTCCTCTATCTGGATGAAAGAGGATTGAACAGGGACAAAATCTTTGCAGTGCTGTCGGCAGATGTACACTCCCGCGAAACCCTCCAACAGAGACTGCTAAGTCTCTATCCGGAGTTCAAAAGCATAATCTACGAAGCTTTCAACCTCTACAACTAATATTCTATTTTGCTGAGAAACAGGGCGTGGCCGGGGACACTCTCTCCGGCTGCGCATCTGTCGTGCGAGGCGAGCAGCGCTTCCATCGAATCAGCACTGCGCTTTCCCCTTCCCACTTCAATCAGGGTTCCCACTATGGCTCTTACCATATTGCGCAGAAACCTGTCTGCCGCAATGTGAAAGCTCCAATGGTTTTCGTCATCCTTCACCCACTGTGCTTCGAATATGGTGCAAATGGAGGTTTTGTTGTCAGTGCCGGTTTTTTCGAAACAGGAGAAGTCGTGAGTGCCGAGCAGGCTCTGCGCTGCGAGGTTCATCTTGTCTATGTCCAGCTCCGGCCAGCTGCACAGGTGCGAGTACTGGCGTGCAAACGGGTCTTTTGTGCGGTGGATGTGGTAAGTGTATTCCCTGCGCTTGGCGTCGAACCTTGCGTGAAAATCGGGGGCTGCCTGTTCTATGCTGTGAACCACAATTGCATTTGGCAGGATGGCATTGATTTTGTAACTTAGTGCCTCGGAATCGATGGCTGCAGTACAGTCGAAATGAGCCACATAGCCGAGCGCATTGACTCCTGTGTCCGTCCTTCCGGCACCTGTTACGGTAATTGTTTCTCCAATAAGGGTCGAAAGCGCCTTTTGGAGAGTTTCCTGTACGCTTGGTGCGTCAGGTTGAATCTGCCATCCGCAGAACTCTGCACCGGAATAGGAAAGTGTAAGTTTATAACGCATAGTGTGCAAAATTAGATATAAAAATGGAAAGTGTAAACATTAAGGAGCTCAACGAGAAGATTCAGAAGGAAAGTGCCTTTGTGGATCTTCTTTCCATTGAGATGGGAAAGGTCATAGTGGGCCAGAAACAGCTTGTGGAAAATCTTATGATTGCCCTTCTTGCAAATGGACACATACTGCTTGAAGGTATGCCGGGACTCGCCAAGACTCTCGCCATAAGCACCCTTTCAAAGGCAGTGAATGCCAAGTTCAACAGGATTCAGTTCACACCTGACCTTCTCCCTGCCGATGTTACAGGTACTCTGATATACAGTCAGAAAAACGAAAATTTCGAAATACATAAAGGACCTGTTTTCGCCAATTTCGTACTTGCGGATGAGATCAACCGTGCACCGGCGAAGGTGCAGTCCGCACTTCTGGAGGCGATGCAGGAGCGTCAGGTCACACTCGGAGACAAGACCTATGACCTGCCGCAACCTTTTCTCGTAATGGCAACCCAGAACCCTGTGGAGCAGGAGGGAACCTACCCTCTGCCTGAGGCCCAGCTGGACCGCTTTATGCTCAAGGTTCTTGTGGACTACCCGAAGAAGGAGGAAGAGCGCCTGATTATCAGGATGAACAACAGCGGAGAGTTCCCTCAGCCGAACCCTGTGGTGAACCCTGAAGACATAGTCCGCGCCCGCGAGATCGTCCGCGAGGTCTATATGGACGAGAAAATCGAGCGCTATATTGTTGACCTCGTTTACGCTACCCGCACCCCTGCGGAGTATGGGCTCAAGGGCTTGGAGAATATGATAAGCTACGGAGCCTCTCCGCGTGCCAGCATCAGCCTCTGCGCTGCAGCCAAGGCCTATGCCTTCATCAAGCGTCGCGGCTATGTGATTCCGGAGGATGTGCGCGCTGTATGCCCGCAGGTGCTCCGCCACCGTATCGGCCTGAGCTATGAGGCTGAAGCCGAGAATCTTACAGCAGACCAGATTATTGAGCAGGTAATCAATGCAGTCATTGTCCCATAACAATAAGGATGCTGCGACGGATTTGCTGAAACGGGTACGCAAGATTGAAATCAAGACACGTTCCCTCTCGCACCAGATATTCGCAGGAGAATACCATTCCGCCTTCAAAGGAAGGGGAATGGCATTCAGCGAAGTGCGCGAATACCAGTGGGGTGACGATGTGCGCCAGATGGACTGGAATGTTACCGCCCGCCTGCGCCAGCCTTATGTAAAGGTATTCGAAGAGGAGCGTGAACTTACAGTGATGCTTCTTGTGGACGTCAGCCGCAGCGGTCTGTTCGGAACGGTCGAAACCACGAAGCGTGAGCGCATTGCCGAAATTGCTGCAGTGCTCAGTTTCAGTGCCATTCTCAATAACGACAAGGTCGGAGCTCTCTTCTTCTCCGACAAGGTGGAGAAGTTCATTCCTCCCAAAAAGGGGCGGACCCATCTGCTGCATATCATCAGGGAAATGCTGGAACTCGAGCCGCAGTCCGATGGAACGGATATAGGCGGAGCCCTGCGCTACCTGACCAACGCCATAAAGAAGAGATGTAACGCCTTCGTTCTCAGCGATATGATAGATGCCGATAAGGATGGCAACCCGCGTTGGGAGGATGCTCTTAAGGTTGCTGCCGGCCGTCACGAGCTGTCTGTAATCAAAGTTCACGACCCGAGGGAACTTTCGCTCCCGGATGTGGGCCTGGTTCATATAAAGGACAGCGAGACAGGCCGCGGAGCCTGGGTCAACACTTCCAGCTCCCGGACAAGAGAAAGCTATGAGCGTTGGCAGGCCGTTCTGGATGAGAAGGAGCAGGCTCTGCTTAAACGCTATAATATTGCCTATGTGGATGTGTCCACGCAGGGGGATTATGTCAAATCATTGATGGGACTGTTCAGATGATTCATATACTTACACTTGCCCTGGCCGTGGTGCTGGATGTTATTCCGATGGGAGATGCCTTCCTCAGGCACCACCAGAAAAGGGATTCCGTGCTTGTGGCTGACCAGCTAAGCTACGGTTTCGCCCTGAAGGATGTCAAGCCGGGTACCGGCCTTGCGATGATGGACTTTGCAGAAATCTGCAACGATAATCTGATTCTGGTCAGGGACTGGCAGGTGGATACCGTAAGCACTCCCAAAGAGTTGAAAAAGGGTATTGTCAACATTGAGGCCAGCGTGGTGCTTGCTCCTTTCGAGGAAGGG
>SAMEA3663208__coassemble_294_pt1 | contig 17725 bp, 17 predicted proteins | sample SAMEA3663208__metabat2_low_PE_018 | metagenome-assembled genome bin SAMEA3663208 (sample SAMEA3663208) | pig gut metagenome | biome: pig gut; feature: pig-associated habitat; material: faeces | place: China | collected 2013
GCTGCAAATAGCGCAGCGAGAGTGGTGGCAGTCCTTTTCATCAGAGTTTCTTGATCTTTTCGAACAATTCATTTTCTCCGCCGGGGTTGTAGCCCATATGGCGGTGTACAATTTTGCCTTCCTTATCTACAATGAAGACTGTAGGCATTGTGGCGACGTTCATTGCGCGCTTGAGGTCCTGGTTGGGGTCAAGCAGGATGGTGAAGTCGGACCAGCCTTTGCCTTCTGCGAAGGATTTGACCTTGGAGGAGCTGCGGGCGTCATCGACAGAGACTGCGATTACGGTGAAAGGACACTCTTCATACCAGTCAGGATAGTTTTCGCTGAGGGCGTTGAGTTCGAGTATGCAAGGTTTGCAGGTGAGGGACCAGAAGGATATGATTGCCGGTTCCCCTTCTTTGAGTTGCGATGAAAGCGCTTCAGGAAGACGCTCCTGAGCGAATGCGCTGACTGCGAGGGCCAGAGCTAAAAATATTGCACTAATCTTTTTCATATTCAAAACCTAAAATGTAATTCTATAATCCTTATTATTGCGCTTAGGCGAAAGGGCCCTAAGCTGACTCTGCTCCGGCTCAACGACTGTTCCCCTTGCGTGAAGAACGAGTTTATGAGGCTCAGAATAATGGTAATCATCGGTGAAATCTCCTTCTACCAGGTAGCCATCCCCGTCCGGAGTTATTGTCATCGTACCGCTGCCAAGACAAACTTTACTGTCTTCAACATAGTAGTAGGTGTCATAGGAGCTTGCAAATCCGCTGTTGTAGGAATCCAGAGTGCCTGGACCAAGGGTGCGGCGGTTGCTTGGCTCAACAACATAGGTGCCGACAAAATCCGAAGTGGCGGAGTTGATAAGGACAGCACCGTTGGTCTTGTCCGCAACATGGGCAGTACCGAGTTGAGGATGGCCGTCAGAGAAGGTGACATAGGTCTGGTAAGTCTCAATGCCCAATTCTGTAAAGATTTTCCCCAAAGGCTGGATGGTGCAGGTGTCAAAGGTGATTTCGTAGTCCTGGGTGATGGTAGAATAGTAACTGTCATCCCGGAGAAGTGTGTGCTCCGAATCTGCTGTCCACTGGAACTTGTGCTTCTGACCTAATTCATCTACCATTCTGAAGCTGTAGGTGTTTCCTTCGATGGTGAGAGTGGCTTCCGTGTAGTAGGTAAGGAGCTGGTTGGTGTAATCCTCAATGTAAGTTCCGTCTATTGTGAATGTGAAAGGCTCACCGCTGTTGGAAAGGGTGTAGGTTCCGTCCGGGAAGCCCTCTTCAAGAACCTTGTAGTAGTCGTACTCCGGATCAAGTATGACATCGAAAACATAGATGGCACGGAAATCACCTCCCTTGCAGTAGCCAACATTAAAGAAATTGAACATCCAATTAGCCTTACCATTGTTGTACCAGTCTGCATAGAAGTAATGCTCACACCTATAGATTGCATCGCTGATCCCAACTTCCTGGCTTACTCTCACAAGGACCTCGCCCTCGGAAGATTTCACCTTCACGCCTCCATTTCTCTCAAGTCCCTTATTCTCCTCGATTTCAAGGGTGACGGTGTTGTCAGAAACACCCTTTGAACTTACGACCTTAATCCAATCAGTGACAGATGTCACCTCATATTCAATATTGGACTTGACAGTAAAGGTGAGTTGTCCGCCATCGGAGTCAATACTCAGATTGGTCTCCGATATGCTGAGGACATTGTTCTGTTCCTGAACCAGAGTAATAGTGAAGCTGTTGTCTGCCCCGGCAGAAACGGTAACGGTTGCGCTACGCTCCTCGCCGGTTTCGTTGGCTTCAACATAGATATCAACATCGTTAAAACCTTCAGGTCCGCTCTCCTGAGTGACAAATACCCAGTCCTCAGAAGAAGTAATAGTCCACGGCACAGAAGACTTGAAACTAATCAGTTCTTCCGAGCCTGCTGAAGGAACCAGTATCTCAGATTCCGACAAATTTGTCAGTTCAACCGGATCCTGCTGAGGATTGCAGGAGCCCATCATTACGGCAGCTGCTGCCGAAACAAACAAAGAGATGTGCTTATTCATTTATACAGTTTATATTCATTCAATTGTATGCTTTTGTCTGAAAAGCCAGTGCTCTGCACAATCTTTCCTCTGGCATGTATCACAAGCTTATGGCTTTCTCCGTAAGGATAGTCATCCGTGAAACTACCTTCGATGATATACTCATCTCCGTCTTTGGTGACTGTAAGAGTTCCACCGCCAACACCAAAATACCCGTCCGAAACATAGTATCTAGCGCCTTCAGATGTGTAAGTACTATAGAATGCGCTATTCATAGCGTCCATAGTGCCGGCTGCAAAGTTCTGCTGACCAACTGGTTGTACCTTATAGGTTCCCTCTATCTCCGCAGTCTCGGAACTAATCAAAAGAGCACCAACTGTAGAATCTGCTTTTGTAGTTCCAAACTGAGGAGCACCATCACCGAATCGAACAATAGTCTGATAGGATGTGATGCCTCGGTCCAAAAAATATTGACCCTCAGGGGAAATTTCGCAAGAGCTAAAACTTACTTCATAGTCCGCTCCAACAGTGGAACGATAGCTCTTGTCGTATATGCCAAGTCTATTAGGATTGTTGTTGTGCTGCCATCTCACCTTGTGTTTTCTACCCATTGAATCTACAAGCCGGAAGCACACCACGCCATCCTCTTCATAAAACTCCGCCTCAGTGAAACTGAGCTTTTCCTGAATTGAATAATCCCTAACATAGGAACCGGAAGCAAGTACAGTAAACGGTTTGTAATCTACGCTCAAGGAGCAGGCAGTCGCCGGAAGGCCATTTTCCTTCACATAGAAGTAATCGTAAGTGGAATCAAGGGTAAGCTGAATTGTGTAAATCTTCGGATTGTGTCCATAAGGATCAAAGAAATCTTCGTTGAGAAGATTCAGAATCCAGCTGACTCCCTTGGAAGTGTAGTAGTTGGCGTAGTAATAATACTCCGCACCATAAATCTTATCATTGAGATACAGCTCCTGATTCACTTTCACGAAGACTTCGTCTCCTGCGGCGGATTTGACGCGAACAGCACCTGTTCTGTCTTCCGAACCCTCGTAAGGAGCGACGACTAGAGCAATCTCGCCATCAGTTCTATTCTTCTCTATTGTTACCCAATCAGAAAGAGAATTTACTTCATATTCAATATTACTATTCACCGTGAAACTCAAGCTACCACCCTCGCAACCAACCTCAAGGGATTCGGTCGAGATGGAGAATACCGGGGTTGTTTCTTGAACAATTGTGATACTGAAGTTGTGATCAGCATCGACACTCACACAAAGAAGGGCTGTGCGCGACAGTGTCCCCTCGTTGGGCTCAACAGATATTTCTATATCTTGATACCCGGCAGAGCCGCTCTCCTGACTGATAAATACCCAGCTTTCAGAACTGGATACAGTCCATTCTTTCGAACTTTTGAAACTTATGATTTCTTCTCCACCCTGAACAGGGAACACATATTCAGCCTCACCCAGATTGACGATTTCAACAATTCCATCATTCGGAGAGGGAACTGTCTGACAAGCAACGAGCGCCAAGGCCAAAAAGGCATTAAAGACAAATAATTTGATAGTTTTCATTATTCAACCACTTTTCCTCTTGCGTGAAAGGTAAGCTTATGCGGGCCGCCATAAGGATAATCATCAATAAGTTCTCCTTCGACTACATATTCATCCCCGTCCTTTGTGACAGTTACTGAACCGCCAACAACAACAAATGTTCCATCAGCTATGTTAGAATATCCATTGGTACTATAGAATTTGCTATTGTTTGAATCTATCGTACCCGGATTGAAGGTTTGATTATACGGAGCCTGCACTTCGTAGGTGCCGACAAAGTCTTCGGTAGCCGAGCTGAGCAGCAGGCTTCCGACGGTATCTTCCGCTACGGAAGCCGAGCCGAGCTGAGGACTTCCACCAGAGAGCATGATATGCGTTTGATATGTCTCGTAGCCGTAAGCAATGAAATATTGTCCTTTAGGAGCTATGGTACAATTCTCATAAGTAATATCGTAGTCCTGAGTTACAGTAGTCTTGTAGGTTTTGTCTTTGACATAATACCTATTGGGATTTATAATCCACTGGAGCTTGTGATGAATATCTTTGGCATCTATAAGCCAGATGTTGTATTCATCACCATTCTTTTCGATTTCTCCATCTATGAACGATATCTCCTCACCGGTGATGCAATTCTCTATCTTGGAATTGACTGCCGTAAAGGTGAAAGCGTTTCCGCTATTACTCAGAGAATACTTGCCATCAGGAAGACCGTTTTCCTCTACTTTGAAGAAGTCGTACAATGAATCAATCAGGATATCAAAGGTATAGACACAAGGATTTGCTCCCATATGGATGTAATCCTCATTGTAGAGTATCAGAGACCAATCTGCCTTCTCCAGCCCGTATAAATCTCCAAAATAGTACAGTTCGGCAAGAGAAATTTTGTCCGTGGACCCGGCTTCCTGAATCAGTTTGACCAACAAATCCCCCTCACAGGACTTAACCTTGATTTCAGCAACACGACCCGCTTCCGAATTAGACTTCACATCAAGTGTAACCGTATTGTCAGCAAGAAGTTTAGTGCTAACGACTGAAACCCATTCCGCATCGGAACGAACTTCATAATCCACATTGGAAGTTACAATAAACTGTACTTGACCACCTTCTGCGCCAACCCTCAGCTCTTCCGTTGAAATTGAGAACACATTGCTGAATTCCTGATCTACAAGAACAGAGAAAAGATGCTGGTCAGATATTGCCACAGTCAGAAGGGCAGAGCGAGGATTCCCGGTATCATTGAGTTCAGCAACGATTTCCACATCCTGAAAACCAGCCGAACCACTATCCTGGCCGATAAAAATCCATTCTTCGGAAGAAGTGATAGTCCATCCTGCTGAAGACTTAAAACTTAGCAGCGCATCCCCTCCCTCTGCCGGAAATAAATACTGCGACTCACCCAAATTGGTGATAGTAAGGTCTTTGCCGTCAGGCTCTACGGCAGGATTGCACCCCACAAGAGCAAAAGCAAAGAATAAACCAACAAAAAATGATAACTTCTTATTCATATCCGAATTACACAAGAATACAAATATACAAAAAAGCCGGGACTCCCCATAAGGTGTCCCGGCAAAAAAGTCTATGCTATTATAATGTAAGCGCAAAGTTTTTGTGCTTGCGGAGGGAGGTCTTCTTTGCTCTGCATGCGGATGAAGATACATCTTCAACCTCAATGGCACCTCGTGCATGAATTGTCAGCTTGTGAGGCTCACCGTACGGGTAATCATCGGTGAGTTCTCCTTCAATAACATACTCTTCACCATCCTTGGTAACGGTAAGGGTTCCGCCGCCTAGCCGAAAAGTCCCGTCAGGAACATAGTAGTTGCCATAGTAGCTGTAGAACTTGCTGTTAGAAGCATCTACTGTTCCGGCAGTAAAGGCCTGTTCGCCTACCGGTTCAACTGTGTAAGAACCGGTAAAGTCTTCCGTTTCAGAACTGAGGAGCAATACACCTTCTGTTTGATCGGCAACTTTTTCAGCACCAATCTGCGGATGTCCTCCTGAAAAATAGATGAAGGTCTGATAAGTATCACTTCCGTATTTTTGTGCTGCCTGCCCCTTTGGAGATATTTTGCATTTATCAAAAGACACTTCATAGTCAGCTGTTACTGTGGAACCATAGCTACTATCATATACTATGATGTAGCCAGGAGTTATCTCCCACTTCACTCTGTGAACATTCCCGTTGACATCAGTAAGAGTAAAAGCAAATAACCCGTCCTTGACAACAATCTCACCTCCGGTTAGTTTGATATCTTCATAAGTGACGTGGTCAATAACAACAGACTCAGAATTGAAGGTAAAGCCCTCGTGAGAGTCGTTGAAAGACAATACTCCCTCCGGGAATCCATCTGAGTTCAGCTTGAAGTAATCATACTCTGAAGGCAGACAGAGGTCAAAAACATAAACCTTCGGTGCTTTTCCATTATTGATTGCGTCTTTGTTATAAGCCCCGAGAATCCAGTTTGCAGTACCGTTTCCGAAGTAATCTCCGTAGTAAGAAGCCTCAATAGCGTAGAGATAATCGGTTATGCCGGCTTCCTGCTCCACCTTCACAAGGAGATCGCCATCTTCAGACTTAACCCTTACGGCTGACTGACGAGCTTCGTCAGTATTTGCATCTACCTTGATAGTCACGGTATTGTCGACAACTGCCTTAGTACTTATTACAGTAATCCAATCAGCCATTGAGACGGCCTCAAAACCCACATTGCTGCTGACTTTGAATGTAAGCTGTCCTCCGTCTGCACCTATACTCAAAACCTGCTTATCAACAACAAAAACATTATTCTGCAACTGCGTGATAAGAACAGTGAAGTAATGTTCATCGTCAACTCTTACTGTAATTTCTGATGAACGGGCTTCTCCGCTTTCATTGGCCTCAACAGAGAAATCCACATCGAAAGAGCCGGCGTTGCCACTGTCAAGAGAGACGAATACCCAATCTTCAGATGAGTTTACTGTCCAATCCGCTGAAGACATGAAACTGAAGAAGAAATCGCCTCCCTCTGCGGGAACTTCCATTTCTTCATCACCGTAATTGACAAGTTCTACATTGGAATTGCCATCCTCACCATTATGGGCCGGGACCTGCTCACATGCCGTTAGTACAAGCGCTACAACAACTGAAAAAAAGCATGAACGGAGTATTTTCATAATATAACGAACATCCAATTATTCAAAATCGTAGGATACGGATTCTCCAACTTTCACGCTAACAACATTGTCAACATAAGCACCAGCTCTTTCGGTGTAAGAAGCTTTTGCCACAGTCTCAACCGGCTCGGCAGGGAATGGACGGAGGGTATAGATGGCCACCTCAAGATTATCGGCATTCCATGCTTTGTCAATATCAACTGAGTAAGTCTTGCTTGCCACCTTACCAGCCTCAACCGGGAAGCTTTCGCCCAAGTAGGAGGTAGGCCATACGCGGGCAACATGGTCATGAACATACTTGCTGAAATCTATCTCAGGATGGTCTGCAGCATTTCCGTAATAGACCTGACTAGCCACAATTCCGTTTTCCATAACGACAACAGCGAGTCTCATATCCGGTTCGTTAATCAAAGAGAGAACAGATACATCAATTGTCAATTTCCCGGAGGAAGCTTTTACACTAGCTTCAAAACCAGTTGCAGATGCGTAATGGGCTGCACTCTCCGCTACAATTGATTCTATAAGAGCTTGAGTACGCGATTCTACACTCTCATTTATGAACAATGCACGGTAATCAACAAGTCCGGTTGGAAGGCCGTTAACTTTGAATGTTCTCGAAAGTCCATCATCAGATGAAAGACTTCCACTGGAAGTATCATAGACATAGAGAGGAACAATCTGCTTGTTGTTTTCGAGAGCGCCTTCAATGGCGAAAGACATAAACGGGCAGTTTCCGCACCAGGTTCCTGTGAATTTGGTAAGAAGACTCTTGCGGACAAATTCACTTGAAGACTGGGATATTGCCACCCTCACAGGTTCTTCACCGACAGGAGTAACTATCACGGCGCCTTCCCTCACCAAGCCCGGCTCCTGGTTGATCCACTCTGCAACTTCAAAACTACATACTCCATCAGAGAAGGATAGCCCGCTAATCCAATCTATACCTTCAGCCAGCTCAAAGGAAGGCTGAGGATATGCTTTCACTTCAAAACTAAACTTGCCCCCACGGTGAGTAGCGGTAATTGAAGATGTGGATATGGAAAAATGCTTTTCCTCCGCGGCGGCATCCTGCTTTACTACAACTGTTGCCGACACACAGGACTTGGCAGAAAAGAACACCTTGGCCTTTCTGGCCTTGGTTGTTTCATTTCTTGCAATAGCAATTTCATATTTATTGCCCTCCGCAGGAGTTACATTTATCCAAGTTTTTGCAGTCGACTCAACTTTTGTGGTAATATCCAAGCCATTTGGAGCTTCAACTACAATAGTTTCAACAACGCCTTCTTCCGGGGCAGAAATATCTGTGATACTTACTGTTACCTCACCACCTGAAACATCTTCAGTACATTCAAGTGAATCAGGATTACAAGACAATACGAGCATCGCGCATACTGCAGCGCCAAAGCTCTTTACCAATGTTTTTTTCATTCTTTGATTATAATTTGCTGAGCTAATCCAAACAATACTACAACAAATGTAAAAATAATTATTGGAGATAGTATAGCCTTACGCTATTATTTTTTGCACAAAAAGTCCTTGATATGCTCGAATTTCATCCCCACGGCCTCACTTCCGCCGTCGGTATCGGGGCGGTCACCGACAATAAGGGCATCCTGAGGGTCGCAATCCAGGCCCTGCGGGCCGCGGGCTATAGTGTGCCGGTAACTGCGTTCTGCCTACGCTGTTTTCGATAATCGGCCAAAAGTGGGGTGTTTGAGTGCAATTTGGCCGAGTTTAAAATTATATTTGGCCAAAAGTAGGGTATTTTGTATATTTGTGGCCAAATATAGCACTATATGGTTGGACGAATCTTAGAAAAACAATTGCTGCAAAGGGCAATCCACAGGCAACAGGCTCAAATAGTCGTAGTATATGGAAGAAGGCGTGTAGGAAAAACATTCCTGATTAACGAATTCTTCAACAATAACTTCGCTTTCAAACACACTGCGCTCTCACCATTTGACCTTCAATCCCCCAAAAAGCAGTTAGCCCAACAACTGAATGAGTTCTATTATTCCCTGAAAACATATGGTCTATGTTGTTCATCGGCTCCAACCAGTTGGAATGAAGCATTCCATATGTTGCAGGAACTTCTTGACAGCAAGGCGGACGGTTCGAACCAGGTCATTTTTATCGATGAACTTCCGTGGATGGATACTCCGAAATCAGGCTTTGTCAGCGCTTTTGAACACTTTTGCAATGACTGGTGTTCAGCCCGGAAATATGTCAAACTCATAATTTGCGGCTCAGCAACATCTTGGATATATGATGAAATGCTGAACAATAAAGGCGGGCTATATGGCAGAGTAACTTCAAGTATATATGTCAAGCCTTTTACATTAAAGGAATGTGAAGACTTGTTCAGAGAGGAAGGGTTCTATCTGGACAAATATGACATTGTTCAAGCATATATGGCCTTTGGCGGTATTCCATATTACCTTACACAATTCAGGGAAGACCTGAGCGTAGTCCAGAATATTGACTACCTGCTCTTTAACCCGGATTCACTTTTGTATGAGGAATTTGACAGACTGTTTGCGTCTCAATTCGCAAATCCGGAATTATTGAAAGCTATTATTGAAAGCGTTGGGAAGAAAAGAGGCGGACTTACGAGGGCAGAAATAATCAGTTCCCTGAAGTGTTCTTCGGGAGGCAATCTTTCCAAAGCAATTCAAGCACTTGAAAAGAGCAGGCTAATCACTTCTTATAAACCATTCGGAGAAAGAATTACGAAATACCGTTTGTCTGACCAATTCTGCTATTTTTACCTTCATCATGTGAAGCCTAACAAAAACAATAGTTCTTTTTGGCAGACTCATTACAATTCACCGGCTATGTACAACTGGCTGGGACTTGCATTTGAAGAAGTGGTTTTCGACCATATAGCTCAAGTCAAGTTAGCCCTTGGCATCTCGGGAGTTATGAGTGCTGAATCGGCCTGGTCTGTGGACCAGTCAGATAGCGAATCCGGTATGCAGATAGATTTGATAATCGATCGTGCGGACAGGGTTATAGATGTATGTGAAATCAAATTCTGCAATGATGAATATGTGGTAAATTCTTCATATTCAAGGGTTATTATGAGCAGAATGGAAAAGACTTCGCAATTGTTCAAAGGCAAGAGGAGTGTGCAAAGCGTGCTGGTAACCACTTATGGCCTGAAGAAAAACGAATACTCCAGTCGCTTCCAGAAAGTGATTACTTTGGAAGATTTGTTCCGATGACGCTTGTTTCCTACTCAAACTATAGCCTTACGCTATTATTTGCACAAAAAGTCCTTTATATGCACAAATTTCATCCCAACCGCCTCACTTCCGCCGTCGGTGTCGGGGCGGTCACCGACCATCAGGGCCTCCTGCGGGCTGCAGCCTAGGCACTGGCAGGCACCGCGGAACACATCCGGCGAAGGCTTGAGTCCGCCCAGAGAAGGGGCATCCAGAAGAGCATCGAACAGCCCCGCGTCAATGCCCAGCGCATCAAGCTTTTCCCTTATAAAACCATAGTCCGAGAGTATCGCCACCCTTACGCCATCTTGACGCAAAGCGCGGATACGCTCCACCACGCCCGCGCGCACACGGCAGCGACGGCGGATGAGCTCCACCATCAGCGGCATATAGCTCCCGTAAAACCATTCACTCACCTGAGCCTGGGCAATACTGGTCCTCTCGGAAATAAGGCTGAAAAGCGTATCATAGCCCACCATCCCGCCTGACTTTCCGGCAAGGGTATGCCTGCAGCTGCGCTCAGAGGCCATCAGGCGTAAATTCCGCAGGGGCCTTCTGCTTCGGAAAGCCCCAAGCGGCATCAGTATTTTCATCCAACGGTTGTCGTAAAGGGTCCCGTCGAGGTCAAAAAAGACAACCTTCGGCATCAGCTTCTGACTCCTCCGAACTTTCCTTCGATAATCCCGCAAACCTCGGCAATGCGCGCATCAAGCTCCTCTCTGGTAGTAGCTTCGCAGATGAAGCGCAGATAAGGCTCCGTGTTGGAAGGGCGAACATTGAACCACCAGCTCGGATATTCGAGGCGGAAGCCGTCGAAGTCCATATATTTCTGAGGCTCGCCCAGGGTCTTGCGGAAATGCTCGCACACGGCCTTCATTGCTCCGGCCTTATCCTCAAGGCGGAAGTTGATTTCGCCCGAGTTCTCATAACCGGCAATCTCGGCAATCTGCTGGCTGAAGGTCTTGCCCTGCTTCTTGAGGCCTGCGAGTATGCGGAGCACTATCATAGATGAAAGCAGTCCGCTGTCTGAATAGAAGAAATCCTTGAAATAATAGTGGCCTGCAAGCTCGCCGCCCCAGAGTCCGTCTATTTCGCGAAGCTTCGGAGCCGCGAAGGCGCGTCCCACCCTCCAGGTGTGCACATCGGCATCGTAGCGCTGCAGGAACTCGGCTACTGCCTTGGAGCTGCGGATTTCCTGAAGCACGCGAGGCGCCTTGGCTCCCCTTTCGTCGCAGAAATAGAGCGCCATCATAGCAATCACAAGGTCAGGAGCGACAAACTGTCCCTTCTCGTCCACAAACATCACGCGGTCGGCATCGCCGTCATATATCACGCCCACATCTGCACCTGTCTCGAGTACAAGCTTCTTGAGAGGCTCCACGTTCTTGGCTACCAGAGGATTAGGCTCATGGTTAGGGAAACGGCCGTCGAGCTCGTCGAAGATATAGTGAGGCTTGTCGCCGAATACTTCCTTGGCGAAAAGGTTTGCCATACCGTTGGAAAGGTCGAAGGCAATGTTGAGATTGCTCCAGTCTGCGCGGAACTTGTCCATAAACGCAAGATAGTCCGCGTGAATGTCCTTCTCGAACACATGGCCGCGTTTTTCGGCTACCGGGGTAGGCCGGCCCTCCTCTATCCACTGCTTGATCTGGCCGAGGCCGCTGTCAAGACCTACCGGAAGGGCGTTCTCGCGGGAAACCTTCATTCCGTTGTATTTGGCCGCGTTGTGGGAAGCGGTGATCTGGACTGAAGCCTTGAATCCGTAGTATGCGGTAGAGAAGTACACCATAGGGGTACTGCTCAGACCGATATCGTAAACATCGGCTCCAGCATCATTGATACCTTTTATCAGATTGTCGTGTATCTCCTGAGATGACACCCTGCAGTCCCTTCCGACAAGCACCTTGTCGGTTGAAAGCAAGGATGGGAGAAAATAGCCCACCTTGTAGGCTACGGTAGCGTCGAAATCTTCGTTGTAGATTCCGCGGATGTCGTAGGCGTGAAATGCACCCATGGTTATTTGATTTTAGCTCTGTATTGTGTGCCGACCTTTCCTTTGCTTATGTTGTTGAGTTTGCCTGCAAGCATCTTCTTGCGGATAGGTGCGACAAGGTCGGTAAAGACGCATCCGTCCAGATGGCTCAGTTCGTGCTGCACCATACGGCAGCCGAACTTGTCGAAGGTCTCGGTGACTTTCTCAAGATTCTCGTTGTAGTATTCGACGGTAATGGACTCGGGACGCACCACATCGGCATAGACTCCCGGAACGCTGAGGCAGCCTTCGGAATACTCGCACTTTCTGTCGGATTCGGAAACCACTACGGGATTGATAAGGGTCCTGAAAAAGCCCTTCAAATAAGGGAATTCTTCAGATACTACATCTCCATCCACGATTACCACCCGCTTGGAAACTCCAATCTGGGGTGCTGCAAGACCGCATCCGTCAGCTACTTTGAGCGTATCCTTGAGGTCCTGAACAAGGGACTTGAGTCCCTCTTTGTCATTGAGGTCGAAAGGCTCGGCTACCTTGCGGAGCACTTCCGAGCCATAAAGATAAATCGGTTGTATCATTTCTTTTTGTCCAGATAACTCTGGAGAATTATTGCGGCGCTGATTTTGTCCACCTCTGTCTTGTCCCTGCGCCTGGAGGCTTTCATTCCTCCGTCTATCATTGCCCTGTGGGCAAGAACGGAAGTGAAGCGTTCGTCCTCCAGAGCAATCGGCACGCTCGGGAAAGCTTTCGAGAGTTTGTCAAGGAAAGCGTCGACTTCCTTGGCGGTCTGGGCGGGAGCCCCATTGAGATTGAGGGGATATCCTACCACAAACTTGGTTATGGTCTGCCCTCCGGCTACAAATTTTTGCAGATATTCTATTATCTTTGCGGATGGCAGCGTTTCCAGAGGAGATGCGAATATTCCAAGAGGGTCACTGACAGCGAGTCCTGTCCTTGCACTTCCGAAATCTATTCCTATCAGTCTGTCCATAATGCTGCAAATTTAATTATAAAGTATGGGAAGACAAAACCGAAAAAAATTATACCGGCTTTCTCTGATTGACGATGCGTCTCACGAGAAAATCTATTCGATAAAGTTTACCAAAGGAGGCTTTTTCACGGTTCTTGCAGTAAGTGTATGCTCACTGCTCGGAGGACTCTACGCACTGCTGGTATTCACGCCGTTGCATTACACGGTACCCGGCTATCCGGATGCGGATTTCAGGAATCAGGCTGTACGCAACGCCATCAAAATCGACTCCCTGGAGGCTGCAATGACCCGTTGGAAGCTCTATGCCGACAACCTCAACCGCACTCTTGCGGGAGAGCAGACCCTGTCCCTGGACAGCCTTCTGAGGACTGACGGCAACGCTTATCTTGAAGAAAAGGATGCGGAATACCTGCGCAAGCAGGACGCTGCCCTGAGGGAAAAGGTGGCAAAGGAGGAGCAGTTCGGCGTCTCAGGAGGCTCGAAGCGCAACCTTCCGATTGAGGGAGTGCATTTCTTCACCCCGCTCAAGGGCCGTATCTCCAACGGTTTCAATCTCGCTACCCACCCTGCCGTGGACATCACCGCACCTGCCAATTCTGTGGTAAAAGCCGCCCTGGACGGCACCGTGACCTACGCCGGATGGAGCGACGAGTACGGTTATACCATCACTATTCAGCACGCCGGCGACATACTTACTACCTACAAGCACAACCGCAAGCTGAGCAAAAAGGTGGGAGACAAGGTTTCCGCCGGGACTGCCATTGCGATTGTTGGCAATACCGGCTCGCTCAGCAACGGGGACCATCTCCATTTCGAGCTTTGGTACAAGGGCGAAGCAGTTGATCCTACAATGTACATTTCATTCTGATGGGAAAAAGGAGAATAGCAATACTGGGCTCCACCGGCTCAATTGGCACTCAGGCCCTGGATGTCATACGCCAGCACCGCGACCTGTTTGAGGTCGAGCTGATAAGCGCATACCGCAGCACAGAACTGCTCTGCGCCCAGGCAAGAGAGTTCGATGCCAACAGTGTGGTCATCTGCGACGAGGCTCTCTACAAGGAAGTGTCAGACAGCCTGTGGAATACCGATTCCAAGGTCTTCGCGGGAGTCGAAAGCCTATGCGAACTGGTCAAGGGAGACAATATAGATATAGTAGTAGGGGCTATGGTGGGCTTCTCCGGCCTGCGCCCTACCCTTGCAGCGCTTGAAGCAAGCAAAATAGTAGCCCTTGCCAATAAGGAAACCCTGGTTGCGGCAGGAGGAATCGTAACCCGAACAGCGCGCGAGCACAACGCGGCCATTCTCCCGGTGGACAGCGAACATTCTGCCATCTTCCAGTGCCTTCTCGGAGCTCAGGGCAACGAGCTGGTAAAGATTCATCTCACCGCTTCCGGAGGCCCTTTCAGAACCTGGAGCAGAGAGCGCATTGCCGGGGCAAGCGCTGCCGACGCCCTCAAGCACCCGAACTGGGATATGGGAGCAAAGGTAACCATCGACTCCGCTACAATGATGAACAAGGGCTTGGAGCTCATCGAGGCCTGCTGGCTGTTCGACGTGGTTCCTTCTATGGTAAATGTCGTGGTGCACCCCGAATCCATTGTCCACTCGATGGTGGAATTCGCGGACGGCGCTGTCATCGCCCAGCTCGGTTGCCCGGATATGCGCGAGCCAATAGGACTTGCACTCAGTTTCCCGGCAAGACTTACGGTAGGTAACAGGAAACTGGATTTTGCGAGCCTCGGAGCCCTGCATTTCGAGAGCCCTGACGAGGAGCGTTTCCCTAACCTTGGCATAGCCCGAAGGGCCTTCGAACGAGGGGGCAATATTCCTTGCGCGATGAATGCAGCCAACGAAGTGGCGGTCAAGGCCTTCCTTGAGGGCAGGACCAGCTTCTACGGCATTACCGATATTATCGAGAAAAGTGTCAGTGGTGCGACTTTTGTTGCCGACCCTACGCTCGACGATATCTTCTCGACTCACGAGGAGACCATTCGCCGCGCTAAGGAATTAATCAGATAGGACAATGGCAATACTTTCAAGGACACTTCAGGTTATACTCGCACTATCGCTGCTTATCATAGTACACGAGTTCGGACATTTTCTCTTCGCCAAGCTGTTCCGCATCAGGGTGGAGAAATTCTACCTCTTCTTCGACATCAAGGGCAAGGCTCTGCTGCGCTTCCGCATAGGCGAAACCGAATTCGGCATTGGCTGGCTCCCGTTCGGAGGCTATTGCAAGATTGCCGGAATGGTGGACGAGTCTATGGATATGGACCAGCTCAAGCGCGAACCCCAGCCTTGGGAATTCCGCAGCCACCCGGCCTGGCAGAGGCTTCTGGTGATGGCAGGCGGCGTATTATTCAATTTCATATTCGCCATCATAGCCTATTGCTCCATACTCGGAATCTGGGGCTCCGCCTATATCCCCAACTCGCAGGCAAGCATCTATCCCAACGAACTGGCCGCCGAAATGGGCTTCAGGCCGGGGGACCGCATACTTGCGTTGGACGACTATGTGCCGGATGACTTCTCTTCCCTGCAGGCCGACATCGTGCGCAGGGATGTGCGTTTTGCCACCGTGCTTCGCGGAGATGATACGCTGAAGCTCTACATAGACAGGGCTATGGTTCCCCAGATGCTCGAATCCCCGCTGATGTTCGACCTCGCAATGCCGTTTACCGTGGATTCGGTTATGAGCGAAAGCAACAGGGCGCTGCGTAAGGGGGACGAGATTCTTGCGGTGGCGGGGACGGATACGCGCTTCCTTCAGGACGCAAGGGGCGTGCTTGCGGACCACGCGGGGCAGGAGGTCAGCGCTACCGTTTCGAGAGACGGCGTTCTGATGGAAATGCCGCTGCAGGTGGATACGCTCGGCAAACTGGGCATTGCGCTCGGTATGCCGCCGGTCGAGAGGAAGCACTACAATGCGCTGAGCTGCATTCCTGCCGGTCTGAAGCTCGCCGGAAGCACCGTCACAGGCTATCTGCAGGACCTTAAGATGGTATTCACCCCATCCACAGGGGCCTACAAGTCCGTCGGCAGCTTCATAGCCATAGGTCAGGTGTTCCCGAAGAAATGGGACTGGTACCGCTTCCTCAACATAGTTGCTCTGCTCTCCATAATGCTCGGAGTTATGAACCTGATTCCCATTCCGGGTCTGGATGGAGGACATATATTGTTTACCTTATTTGAGATGATTACCGGACGCAAGCCTTCGGACAAGTTCCTGATGGTGATGCAGATGATTGGTATGGTACTGCTGCTGATGCTGATGGTACTGGCTTTCGGAAATGACATATCACGATTGATACACTGATGCTTATGAAAAGATTCTTTGCTTTCGCGGCCTTCACTCTGCTGCTTATGGGCTGCAAGAACACGGCTCCCCTGCTCCCTACCATCAGCGGCAAGGCAGGAGAGGTGCTGGTAGTTATCGAGAAGAATGACTGGGACGGGCAGCTCGGCGAGGATGTGCGCGGGGTGCTTGCTGACGAGTATCCTTTCCTGCCGGTACAGGAGGCGAGGTACAGCGTGGCCAATGTGAGCCACGGAGGCTTTATCGAGATGTTTCAGGTGCACAGGAACATAGTGTATTTCGACATCAATCCTCAGGCTGTCAGCACCGGCGTGAAGTTTATGAAGGACAAGTGGGCGACTCCGCAGTGCCTGATTCTGGTGAGCGCACATACAGTGGAGATGGCGGATTCGCTGTTTCTGGACAAGGCCGATATGATAGTCGAGACCATAGAGCAGGCAGAAAGGGAGCGGGTCATCACTACCTGCAGGAAATATGAGAACAGGGCTGTATATCAGAAGGTTTCCGAAGTGTTCGGAGGCTCTGTGCACGTTCCTTCAGGCTACAAGCTGCGCAAGATTTCCCAGGATTTTGCGTGGATTTCAGATGACAAGCAATATACCACCCAGGGCATTTTCGTTTACCGCTATCCTGTCGGGAAGGATGATTTCACTATGGAGAATCTGGTGAAGAACCGCAACCGTATGCTGAAGGACAATGTGCCCGGGATGTTTGAGGGGACCTATATGATTACCGGCACCTACTGGACTCCGCAGACACGTTTCCTCAAGTACAAGGGCAGGGATTTCGCCGAGACCCACGGTATGTGGGAGGTCGAGGGAGACTTTATGGGAGGTCCTTTCGTGTCCCACGCTTTCTACTCCCCTGACGGGAAATATATCGTGGTTGCAGACGCCTGGGTTTATGCTCCGAAGTACGACAAGCGCCAGTATTTGAGGCAGACGGAGTCACTTCTCTACTCCTGGGAATGGGTGAAAGAAAAAGAAAATTAAAGTTTTCTATTGCCAAACCAAAAATTCTTTTTATCTTTGCAATCCCTTGGTGGGTTCGTATAACGGCTAGTACTCAAGATTTTCATTCTTGCAATAGGAGTTCGATTCTCCTACCCACTACGAAAAAATAAAAAAATAAAATAATGGCAAACACAGCTTCAGCAGAAAAAGCAGCTCGCCAGGGCGAGAGGCGCAGATTGCATAACAGGTATTATGCAAAAACAACAAGGAACGCGATTCGCGATATTCGCAATACTACAGACAAGGCCGCAGCACAGGCAGCAGCTCCAGCAGTATTCGCAAAAATCGATAAGCTTGCAAAGATTGGCCTTATCCACAAGAACAAGGCAGCTAATCTGAAAAGCGGAATTCAGGTTTACATCAACAAGCTTGCATAACCGCAAGCTTTTTTTCTTCGAGAAGTAGCGCAGTTGGTAGCGCACTACGTTCGGGACGTAGGGGTCGGGCGTTCGAGTC
>SAMEA3663208__coassemble_295_pt1 | contig 17584 bp, 14 predicted proteins | sample SAMEA3663208__metabat2_low_PE_018 | metagenome-assembled genome bin SAMEA3663208 (sample SAMEA3663208) | pig gut metagenome | biome: pig gut; feature: pig-associated habitat; material: faeces | place: China | collected 2013
GGACGGCTATATGGACAAGCTCGGACGGGGGATGCCCCGAATCGAAGCCGCCTGTGCAAGTGCCCAGGAACTCTTCCCGCCTATGTTTATGGCAACCGTAGCGATAAGCGCTATGTTCTTCCCTATGCTGGGCATTATCAGCGGATATCTGGGAGACTTCATCCAGACCTTCCCCTGGGTGATTACTTTCGCTCTGATGGCTTCGCTCGCCTATGCGATTCTGGTCGTGCCTTCGCTCGAAACCCGTTTCATCCGCAGCGCCCGTCAGGAGAAGGAAACCATCATAACCAAATTCCAGAATAAGCTGTTTGCCGGCTTGAACGGTGCTTATGAGAAGTTGCAGAACTTCTGCTTCAAGATTCCGAGACTCACAATACTGATGGGCGTGGGCATAGTTGCCCTTGGTCTTCTTATGTTTTCAAAGACCAATATCCAGCTTATGCCTATGGCAAACAGGCCACTTTTCGCGGTTGAGATTTATCTGCCGCCGGAATCAACTCTGGATCAAACCATGGCCGTTGCAGATTCGCTAAGCCGTATGCTCCGCGCTGACAGCAGAATCAGCAATGTCACTGAGTTCATAGGCAGCGGCACTCCGCGCTTCCACGCAACCTACAATCCGATTCTTCCGGGTCCGAATGTTGCCCAACTGGTTGTGAATACCACTTCCAACAAGGCGACCGGAGCTTGCCTGCGTGAGATGGAAGACAAATACGAGCATTATTTCACCAATGCGAAAATCCATTTCAAACAGATGGATTATCAAGGAGTTGCGTGTCCGGTTGAGTTGAAGGTGGTAGGGGAGGATTACGACGCTGTGCGCAGTGTGGCCGATTCGCTCAAGTTCTTTATGGCCGGTCTGGATATGGTCAAATGGGTTCATTCGGATACGGACAATATGCTTGCCGGAATCTCCATCCAGATGGATGAGGACCAGGCTGCGCAAGTTGGGGTCAACCGTGCGATGATGAATGTCTATCTGAGCGGAAGTCTTTCAGGAAGTCCGATTGCGACCCTTCGCGAAGACGGCAAGGAGTTGCCTGTAAGACTGTATTCCAACCAGCTTTCTGACGGTGCGTCCTATGAGGCGATAGCCAACACTCTGGTGCCGAGCGCAGTACCGGGACTTATGGTGCCGCTCCGTCAGGTGGCAGTCATCCGGCCTGAGTGGGCTCCGGAGCAGATTTGCCGTTGCGCAGGAGAGCAGGTAGTGTATGTAGGTGCGGATATGAAATACGGTATGAGCCAGCCGCTCGCAACAAAGGCGCTCAAGAAATATCTTGCCGGAACTCAGTTGCCTGATGGTGTGAGAGTCGAATTCGGGGGCTTGAACAGCGTAAACAAAAGTGTAGGTCCGGAAATAGCCCTTTCCTTCCTTGCGGCTGTTTTCATTCTCTTTGTTTTCCTGCTCTTCCATTTCAAGAAGATATCGCTTGCAATACTTACCATTGTGCTCAGCACCCTCTGCCTGTTCGGTGCTTTCTTCGGCTTGTGGGTATTTGACCTGGATTTCTCCATGACTGCCGTACTTGGACTTATTTCCCTTGTGGGAATCATTGTGCGGAACGGTATCATAATGTTCGAATATGCGGAGGAACTGCACTATCAGAAGGGCTACTCCATAGAGGAAGCTGCCCGTGAGGCCGGAAAACGCAGGATGAGACCTATTTTCCTCACATCCTGCACCACTGCACTCGGTGTGCTGCCTATGATTATCAGCGGCGATCTGCTGTGGATGCCTATGGGAGTAGTGATATGCTTCGGCACCTTGCTTTCCATTTTCCCAATTACCCTGATTATGCCTATTTCATATTGGCAAATCTTCAAAAGAAAGAAATGAAACTCTATAAACAGATAACTTGCATCGCTTTGTTTTGCTCTGCGGCCTTCAGCCTCGGTGCACAGAGCACGCATATGGAACTGAGCCTGGAAGACGCGCTGTCTGCGGCAAGGCAGAACGAAATTCAGATAAAGAACGCAAGACTGGATTATCAGGCTTCGCTATATCAGAAACAGGAGGCTTTTGCCGAATATTTCCCGCGGGTTTCGGCAATGGCCCTGGGTTTCTATGCAGTTAATCCTATGCTTGAAATAGGAATTACAGATATCCTGGGAGACAATGATTTTGCATGGGGAGTTCAGCAGAAGGCAGAGGAACTTGCCGGCGCTTACGGATTCAATACCACCTACACAGCCTTCAAAAGTGGTTATTCCACTTCTCTCTCTCTGATGCAGCCTCTGTATGCGGGCGGCAGAATTGTCAACGGCAATAAATTGGCCTCACTTGGAGTCCAGGCCTCAGACCTTCAGCTGAAACTGCAGGAAAGAAAAACTGACCAGCAGATTGAGAAGGACTGGTGGGAAATTGCTTCCCTTGAGGATCAGATTGCCAATCTCGAACATATGGACGGGACTCTTGAAACCGTCTATTCGCAGTTGAAGGGTGCTGTGGCATCAGGGCTCAGCGCCGAGAGCGATCTCTATCAGGTCGAGCTTTCAAGAAACGAACTGAAAGCAGGGCTCAAAAAGGCCAGGCACGGCGCAAGACTGCTGAAAATGAATCTGCTCAATACGATAGGTCTTGATTATGACTGCGTGGATTCGGTTTTATTTGTAAGGTCAGAGCTGGAAGCGGGAACTCCCGAGTCATATTACCGGGACCCCGAGCGGATTATCGCCAATATGGAAGAGAGCAAACTCCTGGACCTTCAGGTGCGCGCAAAGAAGCTTGAGAAAAAGATGAGCATAGGGGAGTGTCTTCCCCAGCTTGCACTTGGTGCCACTGCCGGTTATTCGGATTTTTATGACAAGCCTAGGTTCAACACCATTGCTTTTGCTACGGTTCAGATTCCTCTTTCCGATTGGGGCAAGACGTCCCGCAAGGCCAAAAGGCTCGATACCGAGATTCAGAAGGCTGAGAATGAGAGGGATTACCTTGGACGTCAGTTGCGTCTGATGGTTGACAAGTTGTGGATGGAGCTTGATGCTGCCTATGACCAGTGGCAGCTCAAACAGCAGAGCCTGGATAACAGCAAAAAGCTCTATGACTATGCGGCAGCCAATTACAGTGCCGGTCTGATTCCGCTTCAGGACCTTCTGCAGGCAGAAAGCCAGTACCGGAAGGCCTGCACAGAGAATGCTGATGCATTGATAGAATACAGAAATGCAATTGTAGCCTACACCTGTCTGATGAAATAGGCATTAACGGGATTTCTTGCCGATAAAGTAGAGAACCGGGAAGAGCTCAAGACGGCCGATAATCATAAGGGCCATAGCGTTGTATTTGGCGAGCATAGGTACATTTGCGAAATTGCCGCAGGAGCCTATGCTGCCCAAGCCCGGTCCTACATTTCCAATGCAGGCAACGGCTCCGGTCCAGGCTTCGCGCATTTCCATTCCGCACATAGTGTTGACGAGAGCTCCCAGTGCAATAATCATCACATAGCAGATGATGAATACCAGAACGGTACGGTCCGACTTGTCGCTGATCAGCCTGTGTTCGAGTTGGACACTGGCGACTCTGTTAGGACTGCGAAGTTCGAAAATCTGCTGCTTGAGACTGCGTATGGCTATCAGCAGCCTGTCCATCTTGATGCCTCCGGAAGTTGACCCCGAGCATCCGCAAACAAGAGAAAGTGCAACAACCATACAGGTGGCAAAAGGAGGCCATACAGCAGTGTCTGTAGTGGCAAAACCGGTTGTTGTACAAAGAGATGCTACCTGGAAGGCGGAGTGTCTCAGGCAATTCCACAAATTGCCGTAGCCCCCGTTGGCATAAAGGGTGATGGCGATTATAATTGTGGAAACGAGGAAGGCAAAGTAGAAAGCACGCGTCACATCGGAGTGCAGCAGCTGCTTGAGGCCGTCTTTGGTGAAAATCCTTCCAAGGAGGACAAAGCGGGTGCTTGCCAGAAGCATAACTACTATTATGATGGACTCGACCACAGGGCTGTTGAAGGCTGCTATACTGGTATTTCTGGTCGAAAAGCCGCAGGTGCTGCAGGCTGACATTGCGTGGGTGACTGCATCGAACCAGCCGAGACCTGACAATTTGAGAGAAAGGACGGCTACAACGGTAAGAACGATATAGGTCGCAACTGTGATGCGGGTAAATGACGCGCCACTCAGATGAACTGAACTTCTGGCTATCTGGGACATCTCCACTCCGGTCAGCCTGTTGTCGTTGCCTTGGGAAGCTGGCAGGAGCAGGGAGAAAAGCGCGATGATTCCCACACCTCCTATCCAGGCAGTGGACATTCTCCAGAACAGCAGGCCGCGCGGAAGCGCTTCGATATCATTGAGTATGGATGCACCTGTGGTGGTAAACCCGGATACGGACTCGAACAGGGCATTGGTAAAGGTGAACTCTCCGCCGTACATCAGGTATGGAATCATACCGAGGATACTGGCCAGAGTCCAGGAGCCGACCACAATGAAGAACCCTTCTTCGCGGTTCAGACGCGCCTTATCCCGCACAAATATGCTGGGAAAGGCTCCAAGCAATCCGGCAAGGGTGCCGGAGACAATAAGGGGCCAGAATGATTCATCCATTCCGTAAATGGCGGATACACCGGCGGAGATGAACATAAAGGCCGCTACGCAGAGCAGCGACGTCCCAATGTATTTGACCGTAACCCCTATTCTCATAAAAGCAGGCTTTGTGCGGCACAAATATAGTGCTTTTTTCGGCATTTTTTTTGTAAATTTGCGACCGGAATGCAAAAGTCGCTCTACATAAAACTGGCTGCAGTGGCAGTGGTGTTCGTCTATATTCTGAGTTCAATCGGGATTAACGTGCACAGTTGCCACAACAGCGGCAATGTGAATGTTTCCATAGTCGGAAGCGAACTGTTGAGCCACTGCTGCAACTGCGGAAAGCATCATTGCGACTGTGAAGAGCATCATTGCGAAGTCAATCACGAACTTCATCACAGCATCGACTGCTGCACGGACACCGTACTGAAAATAGTGATTACCGGGTTCGACGGTTCCGACAACGATGTCAAGGTCCCGGTTTCCGCAGAACTTCCGTCTTTCATCTGCCGGAACTACAGCTTGGAGTCCTGCTCCGTCCCTGTTTTCAATTTTTCGCAGGAGCGTAATGTCTTCAGGCAGAATGAGGACATCTTGAGGGATAACTGTGTTTTGAGGGTTTAGCCATTGTCCTTTCCCCTTTTGGACAATCATTACTAAACCATTAAAACACAATTATTTATGCATATCAAAACCTTAATCGGCACTCTGCTGGTGTTTGCCTCTGTCCAGCAGGCCTTTTCTCAGGAACTTCCTGATACAACCGATATCTATCGCGACAGGGCTGACAGCCTTGAGGCTACTGTTCTTGTCGCCCGCCAGAGAGGCAATACTTTGAGCAAATACACTCCCAACAGAGTTGAAACCATCACTGCTGCAGGACTTTGCAAGATGGCCTGCTGCAACCTTGCAGAGAGCTTCGAAAACTCAGCCAGTGTAACCGTTGGCTATTCCGATGCTGTTACCGGGGCAAGGCAGATAAGGCTCCTTGGACTCAGCGGCATATATACCCAGATGCTTGACGAGAACAGACCTGTGATGAGAGGCCTTGCTTCTCCTTTCGGCCTGAGCTATGTGCCCGGGCAGTGGCTTGAAAGCATTCAAATCGCAAAGGGCGTCACTTCGGTCATCAACGGAGTCGAGAGTCTCACCGGGCAGATCAATATGGAACACCGCAAACCTACGGATGAGAAGCCTCTTTTCCTCAATGCGGTGATAATGAATGATACCAAGGCCGATTTCAATATCGCTTCATCTCTTCAGCTGGGAGAAAACTGGAGTACTGTGCTTCTGGGACACATAAGCGGCAACGGTATGGAGATGGACCAGAACAAGGACGGCTTTATGGATGATCCGAAGAGTCTCCAGCTGAATTTCGCCAACCGCTGGCTTTACTATTCTCCCGACGGGACCCAGGTACGCTTCGGCATCAAGGCCCTTAGGGACGCAAGGCAGGGAGGTCAGCTCACAAGCATCGAGAATCCTTGGCAGTCCGGTATTGTCAATACTTCTTTCAATGCCTATACCAAGGTGGGAGTGCCGCTGTGCGAGGACAATTCGCGCAATATTGCAGCCGTTCTGGATTATACCTATTATAATATGGATTCCTCCTTCGGAGCGTCAAGCTATCTCGCAAGCCAGCAGTCCGGTTTTCTCAATCTCCTGTACCAGAATGAGATAAACGAAAACCACAGGTTTACTGCAGGAGCGGGAAGCACCATAGACCTCTTTACTGAGGACCTGCTCAAGGGTGCAGCAGCCTTTAAGGATCTCCGAACCCTCCAGGCAAATGCGGGACTCTTCGGAGAATACACCTACAAGAACGGGGAAGTCTTCTCTCTTATAGCCGGTCTTCGCGGTGAATGGTACAAGGATAACGGCATTCAGGTTTCACCCCGTCTTACCGTAAAGTACAGCCCTGTTGAAGATATAGTAATCAGGGCGAATGCAGGGCGCGGCCTGCGTTATTCGAACCCTTTGACCGACAATATAGGAGTATTCTCTACCGGAAAAGAATTTGTAACGCCGGGAAGCGAGGGCTGGAACTACCGCCATACCCTTGAGGATGCCTGGACGGGCGGTGGCAATATCACCTGGTATTTCCCGATAAGAGATGAGAAAGCCTGGCTGAGTTTCGACTATTTCAGGAGCCAGTTTGTCAATCAGGCTATAGTAGATTATGAGTATGCGCCGAATACAATTGCTTTCTATACTCTCGAAGATATCAACGCCAAAGGCAAAAGCTGGTCCGATACCTATCAGCTGGATTTCTCCTGCGAGCCGGTCGAAAGATTCAACATTACACTTACCGGACGATATACCGATTCGCGTATGATGACAACCCGCGGTCTTGTGGAGCGTCCTATGACCAGCCGCTACAAGGCGGTGCTCAACCTGCAGTACACCAGCAACCTCAGCAAGTGGATATTCGATTTCACCGCTTCTCTCAACGGCAGCGCCAGAGTTTATAACTTTATGGAAAGCCTGACCGGTGCGGACGGAGCCCTGCTGTATCCGGACGGTCAGACTCCCGCTTACCCTCTGCTTTATTTCCAGGTTACCCGCAGGTTCAAGGGTCTGGATGTATATGTAGGAGGGGAGAACCTTACCAATTATACTCAGAAAAACATTATTATAGGAAGTCCTTCTGCGGATAATTTCGATGCAAGCTGCGTATGGGGACCTGTGATGGGAACCAGAATTTATGCGGGTCTGCGTTTCACTTTATGGAAATATTGATATAACACCAAGAATATGAAAAAGATTGTTATCACCCTTTTGCTTGCCCTTATGGCAATGCCGCTCAGTTCATCTGTAAATACCGCTTCCGCCAAGACAATAGCGAGCGAACAGGTAGCCGACAAAAAGCCGAAGAAGAAGGCAGAGAAGAAAAAGAAGGACTTGAAAACTTTGGTGCTCAGTGCAGATATCCACTGCAAGTCCTGCTCCAACAAGATTATGGACAATATCGCTTTCGAGAAAGGTGTTACCGATCTCAAAGTGTCCGTTGAGAATAAGACTATTGTACTTACCTATGATGCCGCTAAGACTACCGAAGAGGCTGTTCTGGCGTCATTGAAGAAGATAGGATATCCGGCAGAGGTGCTCGAAAGAAAATGATTTTAAGAAATTAGAAAAATTTTTTAGAAATATTTTTAAAAAAGTTTGCTAATTAAATTTTTTGTTGTACCTTTGTATCCGGGTTGAGCAAGTGCTAGTTCTTAGCCATCAACCTATTGGTTATTAGTTTTAGTGTTATTAATTATGTGGTTAGTATGAGTTGTTGCCGTGAGGTCACAACTCATTTCTTTTATTGTTTCCATAATGTGCATCTTATTTCGTACCTTTGCAATACTTACCTTAAATAGAATCGATATGAACAGAATCAAAACAGTATTTGCAGCTCTGATTTGCGCTTTTGCAATCACTTCCTGCTCCAATGACAAACTCAATGGTGAGTGGAAACTTGTGGAACTTCTCAATACCCCTGTAGGCGAGTGCTTCAATGAGCCTTTCCTGAAGATAGAAGACGGACGATACAATGGCAATACAGGTGTCAACTTCATCAATGGAGAGATTGAGACCTGTCCTTTCAAGAAATGCGTTGAATTTGAAGACGGACCTTGCACCAGGATGGCTGCAGACCCTCAGTCAATGGCCTTCGAGCGCTCTTTCCTTGAGGCTCTTGATGAAGTGGAGGAGTATGTGCTTGACGGGGATACTCTTTATCTGAACGATGATCACGGCAATGTCCTGATGAAACTTGTCAGGAAGCAGCAGTAATCAGAATTGTTTCCCCGCTTACGGGGTGTTTGAATGACAGGCTTTCGGCGTGCAGCTGGAGCCTGTTTTTTGATGAATCCCCATATAGGGCGTCACCTTTGATGGGGCGACCCAGTCCGAGAGGGGAGGCGGCGTGTACTCTGAGCTGGTGGGTGCGGCCGGTGTGGGGGATGAATCTTACGTCCATTTCCCCGTCAGGGAAGATCTGTAGTATTTCGAATTCGGTTATTGCCGACTTGCCGTTCTGCTTGTCCACCATCTGGCGGGGACGGTCGTGCCAGTCGGGAGCGAGCGGTAGGGCTATTGTGCCTTTCATTTTGCCTTTCCAGGGTCTTGTGCCGGCGCACAGGTGCGCGAGATAGGTCTTTTTGACTACCCGTTCGGAGAACTGGCGATGGATTTCTGTCTGTGCCTGCGGGGTCCTGGCAAATAGGATGACTCCGCTGGTGTCCATATCCAGGCGATGGCAGGAGTAGAGTTTGCCGTAGTCTTTTTCGAGTATTTCCTGAAGGGATTCGGTGCCGGTTAGTCCGGGTGCGCATAGCATTCCGGAGGGTTTGTTGACGGCAAGCAGGATGTCGTCTTCATACAGGACTTTGATGGTGTTGAAGCCCGCCACTCTTTGCAGGGGGTTGTCTTCGACTTCCACTCCGCGGAGCATCCAGCTCAGAAGCGGGCCGCATTTGCCGGTGCAGGAGGGGTAGAAGCGGCCGTGCTGGCGGACTTCTCCGCTCGAAGGTGATGCGCCATACCAGAACTCTCCCATACACAATGGCTTAAGTCCGTTTCTGAAAGCATAGTTCAGCAGTTTCGGTGCTGCGCATTCACCCGTGCCGCCCGGAGGCACCAGCCCTCTCGACGCAAAAATCTCTTTCACATCCATCTCCTCACCCATTCCGTTCATCACCCTGTACTGCCTGAACAACCACTCCTGCAACTCTCTAGAATCTCTAGAAGCGCTTGTACCTTTGCTACTCTCGCTCCTCAGAGCGACGGCGGAGGCCGGGATGGAGCGAAGCGGAATCGGTAGGCCGGGAGCCGCGGGGGACGGTACGGGGGCGGAGCCCCTGTCAACAGGGCCGAAGCGAAGCGAGGCGGTTTCAGGGGGTACAGGCCCTTCTATATTTCTAAGAGCTGGTACAGTGGTGGTGTCGAAGATGGGCGGGACGAAACCGGGGAGGACGGAGCGGCCGCCGACAAGCCCGGAAAAGGCATTGAGAGTGGTCAGAGCACCGCTCGCGGGGTCTTCGCAGACAAGAATCCCAAGCATCTTGCCCTCGGCAAAAACATACTTCAGCAAAGGGTCGGAATCAATGGTGCCGATAAGCTTTTGCGCCGCTTCCACAACAAGCGGATGCGGCACATAACGGAATGGATATGTGAACTTCTGCGGAATCACTTGAAGAAAGACTTCAACTCCTCATAAAGCCTGTGGACAGGCAGTCCCATCACATTGAAATACGAACCCTCAATACCCGTAATCGCGGCATAACCGATCCACTCCTGAATCCCGTAAGCCCCCGCCTTGTCATAAGGCTTGAAATTGTCAACATAATAGTCGATTTCACTCTCCTCAAGCGGAGCAAAATGCACGGTGGTACTGTCTGTAAATGCAATTTCCCGGGAGGAATCCCGGATAACCACGGCGGTGACAACCTCGTGGGCCTGCCCCGAAAGCTCGCGCAGCATCCTGCAGGCATCCTGCCGGTCGTGCGGCTTGCCGAGCACCTCAGTGCGGCCGGCGGCGTCCTTTGCTATCACCACAGTATCGGCGGTAATCAGTATTTCATCCTCCTCAAGCGGTCTGTGGAATCCGTGAGATTTGCCCCGGGCCATCAGAAGAGGAACTTCGTGGGCCGGAGTCTCCGGCTCGCAGCTTTCTTCGAAACTGTTGCGTGTATCAACTTCGAACTCCAGTCCGAGTCCGGACAGAAGCTCCCGCCTTCGGGGTGAGGCGCTCGCAAGGATAATGCGCTTATGACCTTGATCCATTGGCCGGTCCCATCACTGGGATATTGTAGGTGTCAATCTTTCCGAACTGGGATTCGTATTTCTGTATATTGTCCACCAGGGCGTTCATCAGTCTCTTGGCGTGCTCGGGAGTCATGATGATGCGGTTGCTTACCTGCGGCTTCGGCAGGCCCGGGAGCATCTTTGCGAAATCCAGGATGAACTCGCTGTGCGAGTGGGTAATGATTGCAAGGTTGGAGTACTCTCCGCCGGCGATTTCAGGGCGGATTTCAAGATTGAATTGCTTCTCGTTGTTTTCCATTTCTGAGTGTGTATTATTCTCCGCAAATTTAGTGAAAAATTAGTATCTTTGTGGGCTATGGAATTATCAAGTAAATACAATCCCTCAGAAGTAGAGGATAAGTGGTACGCCTATTGGCTGAAGTACAAGTGCTTCCATTCGGAGCCGGATAACAGGGAACCTTACACCATTGTCATTCCGCCACCGAACGTCACCGGTATTCTCCATATGGGACATGTTCTCAACAATACTCTCAACGACGTGCTAATCCGCAAGGCCCGAATGGACGGCAAGAATGCCTGCTGGGTTCCGGGTACCGACCATGCAAGCATCGCTACCGAAAACAAGGTGGTTGCCAAACTCAAGGATATGGGCATCAAAAAAGAGGACCTCACCCGTGAGGAGTTCCTCAAATATGCCTGGGAGTGGAAGGAGGAGCACGGAGGCATCATACTCCAGCAGCTCCGCAAGCTCGGTGCATCCTGCGACTGGGACCGCACCCGCTTCACTATGGAGCCGGAGCTGAGCGAAGCCGTCATCAACACTTTCGTCTATTTCTACAAGAAGGGGTGGATATACAGGGGAGTCCGCATGGTCAATTGGGACCCTGAAGGACATACTGCCGTATCCGATGACGAGGTTATCCACCGCGATACCCAGAGCCATTTCTATCATATGCGCTATTTCATTTCCGACGGCAACGGCAACCCTACGGACAAATATATCGTAGTGGCTACCACCCGTCCGGAGACAATTATGGCGGATGCTGCTGTCTGCGTCAATCCGAATGACGAAAGGCATAAGTGGCTTCACGGAAAGAAAGTGATTATTCCTTTGATCAATAAGGAAATACCTATCATCGAAGATGACTATGTGGAGATGGACTTCGGTACCGGTTGCCTCAAGGTGACTCCGGCTCACGATGTTCACGACTACGAAATCGGTCTCCGACACAATCTCCCGGTAATCAATATTATCGATGACCACGGCCGTCTGACCGAAGAGGCGCAGATTCTTGTGGGTATGGACCGCTTCGAAGCGCGCAAGAAAATCGCCGAGATGCTTCAGGAGGCAGGAAACCTCGAAAAGGTGGAAGACTATGTATCTCCAATAGGTTACAGCGAGCGCACCAATGCCGTTATCGAGCCTAGGCTCAGCGCCCAGTGGTTCCTCAAGATGGAGGAACTGGCACCCCGTGCACTTGCAAGCGTGGAGGACGGATACACCAAGTTCATTCCGGACAAATACCGCAACACCTACCGCCATTGGATGGAGAATGCCAAGGACTGGTGCATCAGCCGCCAGCTCTGGTGGGGTCAGAGGATCCCGGCGTACTATCTGCCGGATGGACGCTATGTTGTGGAAAGCACGCCTGAGGCAGCGCTCAAGGCTGCGCAGGAACTTGATCCTTGCATTACGGCCGCTGACCTGCATCAGGACGAGGATGTGCTGGACACCTGGTTCAGCAGCTGGCTCTGGCCTATTTCCGTTTTCGACCCTCAGATGCCTGGACATCCGGACCACAAACCGAATGCCGATTTGGCGTACTATTATCCTACCAACGACCTCGTAACAGGCCCGGACATTATTTTCTTCTGGGTAGCGAGGATGATTATGGCGGGAAATGAGTTTATGAACGATGTTCCGTTCAAGAACGTATATTTCACCGGCATCGTACGCGACAAGCTCGGAAGGAAGATGTCCAAGACCCTGGGCAACAGCCCTAATCCTCTCGACCTCATCGACAAATACGGAGCCGATGCCGTGCGGCTCGGAATGCTTCTGTGCTCGTCGGCGGGAAATGACATACTCTACGACGAGTCGCAAATCGAGCAGGGACGCAATTTCTGCGGAAAGATATGGAACTCCTACCGTCTTGTAAGCGGCTGGAGTGTTGATGAGAAGGCTGAGCAGAGCGAGAACTGCCGTCTTGCAGTGAAGTGGTTCGACAACCTGCTGTCCAAGACCATTGAGGCAGTCGAGGAGCATTACGCGAAGTTCCGCATCTCTGATGCCCTGATGACCATATACAAACTTTTCTGGGACCAGTATTGCGCCTGGTATCTTGAGCTCGTCAAACCTGCTTATGGTCAGCCGGTTGACGGCCGTACTTATGAGGCAACGATGGAGTTTTTCGAGAAGCTGCTGAAGCTCATCCACCCGATTATGCCTTTCATTACCGAGGAACTCTGGCATGCGGTCACTGTACGCCGTGAGGGTGAGACCATAATGTACGAGCGTACTCCGAAGGCAGGACCTTATGATGAAGGCTTCCTTGAGGATTTCGCTCTTATGCAGGAAGCCATAATCGGCGTCAGGGGAGTCAGGGCCCAGAAACAGATTTCACCGAAGGAGAGTCTCAAGCTCTTCATTGAGGGTGATTTCAGGGAGGAATTCATTCCTGTTCTCAAGAAGGCGGCCAACCTGTCCGAAGTTGTGCCGGGCAGCGCACAGGGAACTTCCGTTTCCTTCATCGTCGGCACAGTCAAGATGAGCATTCCTCTTGAAGGGCTGGTCAATGCCGATGAGGAGAAAACCAAGATTCTGGCGGAACTCGAGCATCAGAGAGGCTTCCTGGCTTCGGTTCAGAAGAAGCTCTCCAACCAGAACTTCGTAGCTCACGCACCTGAGAATGTGGTAGCTGTGGAGAGGAAGAAGGAGGCTGATGCGACGGCCCGCATCGCAGCGCTTGAAGCATCTCTCAAATCATTGAATAACAATTAAATATAAAGAATATGTTAACTTATCCTTTATTTATCGGCACTTGGGAGATTGTCATCATTGCTCTTATTGTTCTGCTGCTTTTGGGCGGCAAGAAAATTCCTGAACTGATGAAGGGACTCGGCAAAGGAGTCAAGAATTTCAAGGATGGAATGAAGGAGGAGGACGAGCCTGACAAGGAGAAGGAGGAGCAGAAGTGATATCCCTTGACAATTTGACGGTGGCTTATCGGGGCTATGTGCTGCTGGACGGTATCAGTTTCCATATAAGTGAAAACGACAAAATCGGCCTTGTCGGCAAAAACGGTGCCGGCAAGTCCACGATAATGAAGTTGATATGTGAACTTCAGAGCCCTACCTCCGGACACATTGACAAGCCCAATCATCTCAGTATAGGCTACCTGCCCCAGATTATGGAGCACAACCGCGGACGCAGTGTGCTGGAAGAAGCTATGACGGCTTTTTCGGCAGAGCAGGAGCAGGAAGCCGAAATAGAAGAAATCACTCGCGAGCTCGGGGAAAGGACTGACTATGAGTCGGAGTCCTACCTCGAGCTCGCGGAGCGTCTGGCGGACTTGAACGACAGCCTTGCCACCGCCCATAGCGAACCGCCCGAAGTGCAGGCCAGAAGGACTCTTCTCGGACTTGGATTCAGGGAGGATGAGCTCGGAAGGCTTACCGAGACTTTCTCCCAGGGTTGGAATATGCGCATCGAACTTGCCAAAATCCTGCTCAGACGACCGGACCTTTTGCTTCTCGACGAGCCTACCAACCATCTGGACATAGAATCCATTGAGTGGCTGGAGGATTACCTTGCAGCCAGAAAGGGCTCTCTTATGCTGGTTTCCCACGACACGAAATTCCTCGACAGGGTGACCAACCGTACCGTGGAAGTGGTTCTCGGACATATACAGGACTATAAAGTGCCTTATTCCCAGTATCTTGTGCTCCGAGCAGAGCGTATGCAGCAGCAGACAGCCGCGTATGCGAACCAGCAGAAGATGATAGAAAAAACGGAGGACTTCATAGAGCGCTTCCGCTACAAGGCGACCAAGTCCAATCAGGTGCAGTCCAGAATCAAGGCCCTTGAGAAGATAGAGCGCATTGAAATCGATGAAACTGACAATGCCACTCTCAATGTCAAATTCCCGCCGGCTCCGCGTTCGGGAGATGTGGTCTATAAGGCTACCGGCCTGACTGTAGGTTACCCGCAGAAAGTGGTATTCCGCAACGCGGACATTGAAATCAAGAGGGGCGAGAAAGTTGCCCTCGTAGGCCGCAACGGAGAGGGTAAGACCACGCTTATGCGTGTGGTGATGGGGGAGTTGGAGCCCATCAGCGGAGAGTCCAGGATAGGACATAATGTGAGCATAGGTTATTTTGCCCAGAATCAGGAAGATGTGCTGGACAAATCCCTCACCGTATTCGAAACCATAGACAGGATTGCCGTAGGAGATATCAGAACCAAGGTCAGGGATCTGCTTGCCCAGTTCCTGTTCCGTGGCGAAGACATCGACAAGAGGGTATCTGTGCTCAGCGGTGGCGAAAGAGCCCGGCTCGGGATGGCAAAGCTTATGCTGCAGAACCACAACCTGCTTGCCCTTGATGAGCCTACCAACCATATGGACATCAAATCCAAGGACATACTCAAGCAGGCCCTTAAGGAATATGACGGCACCCTTCTGATTGTATCCCACGACCGTGATTTCCTTGACGGACTTGTGACCAAATTCTATGAGTTCGACAGCGGAGTAGTGAAGGAGCATCTGGAAACCGTCCAGGAATTCCTGCAGAAACGCAAAATCGAGAGCCTTCAGGAACTGGACCGCAAGACTGCTGCTGCAGCGCCTGCTCCTGCAGCCAAGGCCCCTGCCCGGACCAATGAAGGAAAGAAAGCGGCTCTTAGCTATGAGCAGCAGAAAGAGCTTTCCCGTCAGGAGAAAAAGAAAAAGGACAGGCTCAAGTATCTGGAAGCTGAAATTGAAAAGCAGGAAAAGAGGATGAAGGAAATAGAAGAAGTCCTTTCCAATCCGCCTGCGGACTGCGATATAATGGAACTGACACGCGAGTATCTCGAGTGCAAGCGTGATTTGGATGCCAAGACAGACGAGTGGGGAAGCCTGCTCTGAAAACACTGGAAAAATGATTAAAGCTTCAATCTGTACCATTGGCGATGAAATCCTCATCGGCCAGATAGTGGATACCAATTCCTCTATGATTTCCAGAAAACTCGGCGAGTTGGGAATAGAAGTAAGCCGTATGCTGAGCATTTCCGACGGGCACGATGATATTGTGGGGTCCCTGCGTGAAGAAATGGAGAGCAACGACATTGTCATTGTTACGGGAGGTCTGGGCCCTACAAAGGACGATATCACCAAGCCTGCCCTTGCTGACCTGTTCGGCTGCAGAGAGTGGAAAACGGTGGATGCCCAGCTTGAAATAATCAGGGAAATACTGCATTCCCGCGGTCTGGATATGCTGGATATCAATATGGACCAGGCCAGGGTTCCCGCCTGCTGCGAGCCTATTCTCAATCATTACGGTACTGCCACCATTATGGCTTTCCACACGACGGAAGGGAAGAGTCTCTATTCAATGCCGGGGGTGCCTCACGAGACAATGAATGCCCTGCCGGACGTGATTGCCGACATCAAGGCGCATTATCCTCTTGGTAATATCCTTCACCGTACGATAATGACTTACGGAATGGCGGAATCCGCTCTTTCCAAGCTAATCGCCCCTTGGGAGGATGCGCTTCCGCAGGATATGCACCTCGCGTACCTGCCGAACACCCTTACAGGCGTGCGTCTGCGCCTGAGCGTGAAAGGAGGAGATGCGGAAGACAGCTCAAGGCGTGCTGACGCTCAGATAGCTGCCCTGAAGGAAATAATAGGGGATTTGATATATTCCGAGTGCGATGATACGCTTGAGAATACCATTGGACGCCTGCTCAGGGGCAGCGGCAAAACCCTCAGCACAGCCGAATCTTGCACGGGAGGAATGATTTCCCATCTGCTGACCTGCGTGCCGGGCGCATCGGAGTACTATCTTGGAGGAGTATGCTCGTACGCTGTTGCCGTCAAGGAAAGCGTGCTGGGAGTGAGCCCCGAACTGATTGAGGAAAGGGGAGTTGTCAGTTCTGAAGTGGCGGCAGCAATGGCTGAGGGCGTAAGGAAACTCACTGGAAGTACCTACAGTGTATCTACTACCGGTCTTGCCGGTCCCGGAGGGGATGATAAGAACCCTGAAGGAACTGTATGGATAGGGGTCAGCGGCCCTCACGGTACGATTACGGCAAGACGCCAGTACCACAACGACAGAGAACGCAATATAGAGCGTTTTTCCGCTTCAGCCCTGGATTTACTCAGAAGATATATAATCGAAGACGGGGAAGAATCAGCCTTCACGGCTTAATTCTTCAAAGGTTCCATCGTTGTAAAAAACCACTATTTTAGAAATAGAGCGCTGTCCCTTAGGAGGTTGAGTTTTTCTATTTGAAGTAATGGTTTTATTTTGGGACTCGTTTTCCGGCCCGAAAAGCGTCCCTTCAGCGAAATTCGTGGCATTTTGCGGCTTCTTGTACATACAGCCGCTACCCGTAATCAGCCATTCAAGATTCAGCTCCGGATAGCAGCGGGCGAGGCTCTCGATAAAATCGTAGCTGGGTTTGTTGCGGCCTCCCAGCAAATGTGAAATGCTGCTGCTGGCGACGCCCAAAGTGTCGGCGAATTGAGACTGCGTTATATTTTCGGCTGCCAGAAACTGTTCGAGTCGGGTATTCATATTGAGATAATTGTGAATACAAATGTAACAATAGATTTTCACAGTTCAAAGCACAATATCAACACGGGTGGGGAACTTGTCCTGTTTTGTGCTTGAAATCAACTTGTTTTCATTGTTCAGTTGAATATTGTTAAAACCTTGGTTTTCCTAAACTTAAGTCATAGATAGTCATTCTTTTGAGCCGAGTTTCACGGCAATGGCGGGGAAGTGGGCGGAATCTTGCTTGACTTTTGTTTTATGTAAATCGCGTAAAACATTGGGTTTCGTGGATTTAACTATAATTTTCAGGGCTCATTACAATTATTTATAAGCAGATGTGAAACTTTTGCAGGTAGGGGATTTGCAAACTTGTAAAGTTTACAAAAGTGAAATTCAAAGATGTGAACCGTTGAAAGTTGTGAAATTGAGACTTGGGGTTAATCTGGAATTATTCAAAGAATAGTCTTTGCTATATTATTACTATCTATTCTTATGGATTTTCCAAATGATTCGGAAAGAAGTTGGATTGTAGGTC
>SAMEA3663208__coassemble_297_pt1 | contig 17496 bp, 14 predicted proteins | sample SAMEA3663208__metabat2_low_PE_018 | metagenome-assembled genome bin SAMEA3663208 (sample SAMEA3663208) | pig gut metagenome | biome: pig gut; feature: pig-associated habitat; material: faeces | place: China | collected 2013
GGGCGGAGAGTATGGATTTCTTGTAATCCAGCTCGCTGCTTAGCTCCAATGCCGTTATCGCAAGGGCGAAAACGGCAAGGATTACAGAAATCCATATCCATAAACGTTTATTCATTGTAGTCTATGCTGTAGCCGAAGCCGGACCTGTTTACGAGCATATCCCTGCAAGGCCCGAGTTTGGCTCTGATTCGCGCAATATGCACATCCACCGTGCGCTCAAGCACATAGGGCGCATCCTTCCACAGTTCGCCGATCAGATCGGCCCGGGAGAAGGTGCGGCCCCGGTTTGAGCACAGCAGCTGCAGGATTTCATATTCCTTTTTGGAAAGCTGCACCGGAGCGCCGTCAACGCTCACCGTCTTAAGTGATGTATCAATGGAAAGGCTGCCGAGCACTATGGTTGAAGGAGCCGTACGCTCGCCGGAGCAGCGTTTGAGCACGGCTTTCACCCTGGCAAGCACTTCGTTGATGGAAAAAGGTTTGCAGATATAGTCGTCCCCTCCTGCGGAAAAGCCGGTCAGCAGGTCGTTTTCGCTGCCACGGGCTGTAAGGAAAATAATAGGCACCCCGCAGCCGTCCACCTTGCGAAGGGTGTCGGAGAGCTTGAAACCGGACATTCCCGGAAGCATTATGTCCAGCAGGAGGAGGTCCGGAACGTGGCCTTTGCGGATTTGTGCAAGAGCGGCTTCGGCAGTGCCGCATTCGATGGTGCTGTAACCTGCTGCTGAAAGGTTGAATGCCAGGATTTCCCGGATGTCAGCCTCGTCGTCAACTATCATTATTTCCATACACCTGCAAATTTAATCTTTTAGTTGATAAGATTTCATTGCACAGCGTTAAGATTATGTTACGGATGTCCGGACTCCAGATTACGCGCGGAGAATGTTCTGCGAGATGTTGATGAGGAAGTCGCCCATCTTTTCGAGCTGCTCGAGTGTGTTGAGATAGAACACTGTCTCGAAATAGGCATCGCCCTTGGCGGTCAGGCCCTCGGTATCTTCCAGACCGCTGAGCTCGGCATCCCGGCACTCATTCCTGAACTGATTGATAGCTTTCTCGTCAAGTTCGGCATTGCTTATATCCTTCAGCTTGTCCGCATTCTCCAGATTCCATATCATATCCTCATAAGCCTGGGAAAGCAGTCCCACCATCTGCGAGAGCTTCGCCATATGCTCCGGAGAGAGTTTCCTGCCGTAGGCTCTCATATGCATAAGAGACCGGCTTATCGACTCCCCGCTGTCGCCAAGCGACTCCAGCTCCCCGCTGATTCTGATCTGGGAGCGCACAAGGGCCTTTGACTCATTGCTCAGGTGGTTCTTGCACAAATCGTTGAGGAACTTCACTATTTCGTATTCTATCTTATCGGAAATCTCTTCATAGCGCACCAGCTTATCGCGATATGCCTTGAACTTCTCTTCCTTATCTGCCGAATTGATAGCGCCCGCAAGGTACTCCAGACCGTTCTTCATCACCTTGCTGAAGTGCACTATCTCCTTGCTCGACTCGGCAAGCGCCAGCTCAGGGGTGGACACAAGTCCGTAGTCCAGATACCGGATTCCGCCCTCGGAAGCATCCTCCTGCGGCGCCTTGTCCTTGACGAGGACGGTTACCAGCCTCGCAATAGGTTTGGTGAACCACACGAGCAGCAGCGTGTTGAGCAGGTTGAAGGTCGTGTGGAGCATTGAGATGCCGTAGATGGTGGCCGTAGCCTCATCCACGCCCATCAGGGACACTAACCACTGGACGAAATTGATGAAAGGATGGAAGATGGCCAGAGCCCATACGACACCGAACAGGTTGAAGACCGTATGCGCCAGTGCGGCTCTCTTTGCGTTGACACTGCCCACGGCCGCCGCAATATTGGCAGTAATGGTGGTTCCAATGTTTTCACCGAGCACCATTGCCGCTGCCATATCGAACTGAATCCAGCCCATATTGAGCATAATGAGTGTGAGCGCTACGGTTGCGCTGGAAGACTGGAGAATAAGGGTGAGAACAGTACCCAGGGCAAGAAACAGCAGTACTGAGGCGAAGCCGTGCCCGGACCAGGAGGTTATGAATTCGAGTACCTCAGGAGTCTGGCGCAGGTCCGGAACGGAGCTTTTCATAAGTGAGAGACCGAGGAACAGAAGACTGAATCCTATTATCAACTCGCTGATATTGCGGAGCTTGTCCTTTTTGGAGACGCTGAAGATGAAGCCCAGGGCCATCAGAGGGACAGCCAGCGCAGAGATATCCGCCTTGAAGCCGAAGACGGCGATAATCCAGGCCGTCATGGTAGTGCCGATGTTGGCCCCCATTATCATGCCTATAGCCTGAATCAGGGTGAGAAGTCCGGCATTCACAAAGCCCACGACCATCACCGTGGTTGCACTGGAAGATTGGATTGCAGCTGTCACACCGAGTCCGGTGAGCACGCCTTTGAATGGATTGGAAGTTATGGAAGCAAGAAGTTTGCGAAGACCCGGACCCGCCGTTTTCTGCAAACCCGTGCTCATAAGGCTCATTCCGTACAGGAACATTCCGAGCGCTCCGGCCAAAGTTAAAATAGTCATTAACATCGTCAGAAAATTTTTGCAAATCTTGCGTATTTCTTTGAGACGCGGCTTCAGCAGGGCTTGCCGTTACAAGGAATTAAGAGAGAATTAACAGGTGCGTTCAGCTTATGTAACAGAATCCTAACGCTGCGCAATCTAATCTTATCAAAATACTGTTTGATTCGGGCGTGAAATATAAACCACATTCAGGATGTCTAGTCCTGATATAGGTTTACCGATATTGAATAATAAGTAGATAGGACTCAGCCGGTGGGTGAAATTATAACTACTTGATATAGAGCGTATTGGAATTTTCGTATGGGGTAAAACACCCCACACGAAAATTTCAACCAACTATGTATCAATGGATTACAATTTCACCCTACCTTCCGGGGGCCGCGGGTAGGTGGTGCCCGCAGGATGACAGAAAAGAGGAACAAGCGATGCTTGTTCCTCTTTTGTCGGGGTACTGTGACTCGAACACAGGACCCTCTGGTCCCAAACCAGATGCGCTAGCCAACTGCGCCACACCCCGGTTCCCTTGATTGGGACTGCAAATATAGCACAGTTTTGGGAATCTGCAAAATTTATTTCAACAAAATTTGAACTCTCGCAAACTCTGTCGTATCTTTGAAAGTCTTTAGCAGGGGCAGCACCGTAATAGACCGAAGCGGCGAGGCCACAGGCTAAAGGAAACAGCAAAGGCAGCACCGGGATAAAAATAGCCAAACTGCGGAACAAAGGAAACGACAGGGGCAGAACAGAAAACAACAGCAATACCACCATCAACTGGAAGAGCAATGATTATAGAAGCAAAAGACATACGCAAAGGCTTCGGGAGCCTGGAAGTGCTGAAAGGCGTGAGTTTCAGCGCACAGAAAGGCGAAGTGGTCTCGATAGTCGGAGCCTCCGGAGCCGGGAAGACTACCCTGCTCCAGATACTCGGCACCCTGTCGCGCCCCGACAGCGGAGCACTCGAAATTGACGGAAAAGATGTACTCAAGATGGACGAAAAGCAGCTCTCCGCCTTCAGGTGCCGCAAAATCGGCTTCGTATTTCAGGCGCACCATCTGCTGCCCGAATTCTCCGCACTCGAAAACGTAATGATGCCCGCTCTCATCGCCGGACGCAAGACTTCCGAAGCAAAGCAGGCGGCACTGGACCTGCTCGAAAGGGTAGGACTATCGGACAGGGCGGACCATAAACCGTCCCAGCTCTCCGGTGGAGAACAGCAGAGAACCGCCATCGCCCGTGCCCTTATCAACAAGCCTGCAGTGCTGCTCGCGGACGAGCCTACCGGCAATCTCGACTCCGCAACCAAACAGGAAATCCACAAACTGCTCTTCAGCCTTCGCGAAAGTCTCGGGCAGACTATTATCCTCGTAACCCACGACCCTCAGCTCGCCGCGCTTTGCGACCGCTCGCTTGAGATGCGCGACGGCCTGTTCCTCTAGAAGAATGTCCGAATTCAGGTTCAAGCGCTTCGCCATAGACAACACCGCCTCCGCACTGAAGGTGGGCACCGACAGTGTGCTGCTCGGCTCGCTGATGAGCATCACGGGGCAGGAAAGGCGGTTGCTGGACATAGGCACAGGCACCGGAGTGGTCGCAATAATGGCCGCCCAAAGGCTCGCGGACGCCGGGCAAGCCGCCCGGGCCGCAGACTCAAGGCAAGCCACCACCCAACCCCCGCATATCACCGCCATAGAAATTGACGGCCCGTCGGCTGCAGAGGCGAGCCGCAACTTCGAGGCCTGCCCCTGGGCCGGGATGCTGAAGGCACGGCACTGCTCCCTGCATGAGTTCCGCAGCGAAGAGCAGTATGACCTGATATTCTCCAACCCGCCCTATTTCGACGAGTCCCTGCGCAACCCGGACCCGCGCGAAAGCCGGGCGCGCCACACGGAGAGCCTCTCGTACAGGGAAGTGCTCGCCTTTGCCCGCGAACATCTCGCACCGCAGGGAAGGGTCTGCCTGATTCTGCCCGCAGAGACGGAAACCGCTGTGCGCAGGTGTGCCGCCGGCTTCGACCTGGACTTCGCAAGGGTGGTGCGCATCCGCACGACCTCCAAGAAAGCCCCACGCCGCATCGTGGCGGAATTCGCCCGCACCCGCACCCCTCTGGAGGAAGAAGAGCTGACCATTCAGGACGGAGGTATATTTACTGAAGAATACCGAAGGATTGCAGGAGCTTTTTTATTATATTTGTAGGCTGCCGCCACAGAGAAGCGGCTTGATACAGAAAAACAACAATATCGTTATGCAAGATATCACAACTCTACAGAGAACCGCATCCCAGGTCCGCAGAGACATCGTAAGGATGGTCTCCGCAGCCAAATCCGGCCACCCGGGAGGCTCTCTGGGCATCACCGACGTGATGACAGCACTTTATTTCAGCGAAATGCACCACGACCCTGCCACCTGGACCCGCAGCGGCAAAGGTCAGGACGTGTTCATCATCTCCGCAGGCCACCTGGCACCGGTTTACTACAGCGTGCTCGCTCGCAGCGGCTACTTCCCTGTTGCTGAGCTCGGCACTCTTCGCAAATTCGGCACACGCCTTCAGGGCCACCCTTGCGTGACAGACCATCTTCCGGGAGTATTCAAGCCTTCAGGCTCACTCGGACAGGGTCTCTCCACTGCAGCCGGCATTGCCCTGGGCAAGAAGCTGGACGGTGACCCGAACAGGGTGTATGTGCTCTGCGGCGACGGAGAGAGCGAAGAAGGTCAGATCTGGGAGGCCGGAATGTGGGCAGCGCACCACAAGGTGGACAACCTTATCGCCTTCACCGACTGGAACGGCCAGCAGATTGACGGCCCTACCACCACAGTCACCGGCATAGAGGACCTCCGCGAGAAATGGAGCGCCTTCGGCTGGGACGTCATCGAAGCCGACGGCCACGATTTCGAAAGCATTCTCAAGGCCTTCGAGCTCGCCCACGCCCTGAACGGAAAGCCGAAGATGATACTCTTCCGCACTGAAATGGGCCACGGTGTAGATTATATGGCAGGTTCCCACAAATGGCACGGCAAGGCTCCTTCAACTGAGGAATGCGAAAGGGCGCTTGCACAGCTCGAAGAAACATTAGGAGACTATTAGTATGAAAAAATATACCGATACAGGAAAGAAGGACACCCGCAGCGGATTCGGAGCGGGACTGCTCGAAGCGGGAAAGCGTGACAGCCGCGTTCTCGCACTTACCGCCGACCTCAAGGGCTCGGTCAAAATGGATGCCTTTGCGGCTGAATTCCCTGAGCGTTTCATCGAATGCGGAATTGCCGAAGCAAATATGGTAGGCGTAGCCGCAGGTCTCGCCATCACCGGAAAGGTGCCGTTCATCGGCTCCTTCGCCGAATTCGTAACGGGCAGGGTCTATGACCAGCTCCGCCAGGAAGTGGCATACGGTCATACCAATGTCAAAATCGCATCCTCCCACGCGGGAGTCACCCTCGGAGAGGACGGAGCCACCCACCAGACTATGGAAGATATTGCGCTGATGCGCGCCCTCCCGGGAATGGTGGTGCTCGTGCCTTGCGACTACAACCAGACCAAGAACGCAACCGTTGCCGCAGCAGCCTGGGAAGGCCCTGTGTATCTGCGTTTCGGCCGCCCTTCAGTTGCCAACTTCACCCCTGAGGACGAGCCTTTCGAAATCGGAAAGGTCTATAATCTCAATGAAGGAAAGGATGTAAGCATCATTGCCTGCGGTCACCTCGTTTGGGAAGCCCTTCAGGCTGCCGAGGCTCTTGAAGCTGAAGGCATCAGCGCCGAGGTGCTCAATGTCCCTACCATCAAACCTCTTGATACTGAGGCGATAGCTGCATCCCTGCGCAAGACCGGCTGTGCAGTTGTAGCCGAGGAGCACAATATGGCCGGAGGCCTTGGAGAGGCCGTGGCCGGAGTTGCAGCCGCTCACTGCCCTACCCCGTTGGAGTTCGTAAACGGCAAAGACCGCTTCGGCCAGTCCGGAACCCCTGCCGAGCTGATGGCAGCCTACGGTCTCAATGCCGAGGCAATCAGGGAGGCTGCAAAGAAAGCCATAGGAAGGAAATGAGAAGGGTGCTGAAGATCATACCGCTTCTGCTTGCCTGCGTTCTGCTGGCAAGCGGGTGTGATTTGGTACAGTCCCTGATTCACGACGACGAAGTAATCGCAAAGGTCGGCAAGCACAAACTCTACCGTTCCGAGCTTGACGGAATGCTCCCTGCGGGCATATCTTCCGCAGACAGCACCAACCTCACCCTCCAGTACATCAACTCCTGGGCGGAAGAGCAGCTGTATTGCGATATGGCAATGGCGCAGCTTTCCAAGGCGGAAAGGGATGTCAGTGCGGAGCTTGAGGCCTACAGGCGCACCCTGCTGCGCTACCGCTACGAACAGCGCTTCATCAACGACCGCCTTGACACTCTCGTGACCGAAACGCAGATGATGGACTTCTACGAGGCCAACCAGAATCTCTTTGTACTCGAAAGGCCCATTCTGAAGTTCCGCTACATCGACATCTACAAGACCGCCGGGATGAAGGACAAGCTGATAGCCAAGATGTCCTCCAACAAGGCCAAAGACGTAATGGAGATGGACAGTCTTGCCAGAGAGCACGCCATTCGCTACATCGACAGCTCCACCACCTGGGTGGATGCCATAGATCTTGCGAGGGAGTTCGGCATCGACTACGGCACTATGCTCTCCCTGATGAACCAGAGCCACATAGTTCTGGAATCCAAGGATGCGGCAGATATTAAGGTAGCCTATATCAGGGAAATTCGCAGAAGCGGTGTAGCTCCGCTCGAATTCTGCACCGAAAGGATAAGAGAATACATTCTCAGCGGAAGGAAAAGGGAACTTCTCATCGCTTTGGAACAAAGCTTGCTACAGCAAGCCTCCGACAAAGGTGATTTTGTAATTTATTAGAAAATGAAGAAGATACTCACAGCAGCAGCCTGCCTGTGCATAGCCGCAGCAGCCGGAGCACAAAAATACGACGGTCTGATAGACAAGACCGTAGCGGTAGTGGGCGGAGAGTTCATAATGCTCTCCGACATCGAACAGGAAGTGCAGATGATGCGCGCCAACGGATATGCCTCCGACAAGAATATGCGCTGCGACATTCTGGAGAACATACTCGAATCGAAGATGTTCCTGATGCAGGCCAAAGTTGACTCCCTGACCATCAACCAGGAAATGGTTATGGCAAATCTCAACCAGAGGATGGACGCAGTCCGCACCAGCCTTGGAGGAGATGACAAAGTGGAGGAATATTTCGGCAAATCCGTCTATAAGCTGCGTCAGGAGTGGCAGCAACAGCTTGAGGATATGTCCCTGACCCAGCAGGAGCAGATGCAGATTGCGAAGAACATCCCTGAGGTCTCCCCTTTTGACGTTAAAACCTATGTCGATACTGCAGATGTGCGCAACCTCCCGGAGATTCCGGCAAAGTATCAGATGAGCCAGATATGCATCTATCCTGACCGCGAGAAGGCCAAGATGGAAGCAAAAGAAAAGCTCCTCGCTCTGCGTGAGCGCATTATGGCGGGAGAGAAATTCAGCACCCTCGCACGACTCTACTCGCAGGACCTGAGCAACGCCCGCAAGGGAGGTGAGCTCGGAATGGCTGCAAAGGGCAGTTTCTGGCCAGCATTCTCGGATGCGGCAATGGCCCTGAAACCGGGTATGGTTTCCAATGTGGTCGAGACGCCTGACGGATTCCATATCATCCAGCTCATAAGCAAAAAGGGAGATATGTTCAACGCCCGCCACATTCTCATCAAGCCGGAATACACGGCAGAAGACAGGACGAAGGGATTCAAGACTCTGGACAGCCTGCGCACCCAAATCGACAGCGGCAAAATCAGTTTCGAAACCGCAGCCAGGATGTACAGCCAGGACCCAGCAACAAGGACCAACGGAGGGCAGATGGCCGACATCAATACAGGCTCGTCATATTTTGAAATCGACCAGCTCAAGCCTTCCGACTACCTGGCAATCCGCAATCTCAAGGAGGGCGAAATCTCAGAGCCGGTGGAATCTATGGACAACGAGGGACGCGGAGCCACAGACCGCAACTTCGGAAACACAGTTTACAAAATCATCCGCCTGGACCGCATAATCCCTTCACACACAGCCAATTTCGAGAAGGACTACAATGTGCTTTTCGAGCAGGTCCAGATGCTTAAGCAAAACGAAGCTATTGACAAGTTCCTCGAAAAGAAAATCAGCGAGACCAAAATCATTATCGACCCACTGTTCGCAGACTGCGAATTCAAGCGTGCCGCATGGGCAGAAAAAGTCAGAAAATAATCCCGTTTCTGTTTGCGGCCGCAGTTGCCGCAATACCGATTTCCGCTCAGAATGACGGGCGGAAAGAGAATATGGTGCGCCTGCTGCAGGGAAAGTCAGTGCAGATAATCACGGATGAGGAAGGGAGGACCTACCGCAAAGCGGTGGATGCAACCTTCCTGCACAACGACACCTACCTGATTTGCGACACGGCCTACTGGAGAGTGGATGACAATATCATCAACGCCAAGGGCAACGTGCAGCTGATGCAGGAAGGCACGGTGCTGACCAGCGAAACCCTGGACTACTATGTGGACGACGACCTTGCCCAGTTCCGCGGCGGAGTCGTTCAGCTTCTGGATAAGGAAAACAACACCCTGCGCACCCGCTTCCTGGACTACAATACTGCGGACTCCATAGCCGTCTTCTTCCAGGGGGCCTCAATGAAGGACAAGGATGGGCAAATCATAGAGAGCATCGACGGAACCTACAATTCCAAAGCGAAGCTGTTCACCTTCTCCGGAGATGTAAATATGTTCACAGACTCCGTGTTCATCAAGACTACGGTGCTGGACTACCATACCGACACGGAAAGGGCAGTATTCAGCGCCCCTACCGATTTCTGGAAGGATGACAATATGCTTTCTGCCGAAAAGGGATGGTATGACCGCGGAAGCGAAACCTTCTTCTTTACCGGCAAGGTCCACGCGACCTCGCAGAACCAGGAAACCTGGAGCGACTCGCTCTATTATTACCGGAACCTCAACAATGTGCTGCTGCTCGGCAATGCGCAGATGCAGGACAGCACCCACCGCACTTCCGCCCTGGCGGAATATATCTACTACGAAGACAGCCTCGCTCAGGTCACTATGCGCCGCAAGGCAGCAGTAGCAGTGGTTACTGAAGAAAACGAAAAGACGGATACCCTGTATTTCGGAGCCGATACGCTAATCTATTACACTCTGCGGATGTGCGACATTCCGGAGTCCGAAATCAGGAATGCGCAGACTCGGCTTTCCGATATCTTGACCGACCCGGTGGGAGAATACCGCAAGAAAGCGGCCGAAGAGGCTGCAAAGAAAGCGGAGGAGGCTGCCAAGAGAAAGGAGATGGAGGAGCGTGGCGGAGCTGTTGTGCCGGGTGGAGACAAAGCTCCCGCAAGAGGGCTCGGCAAGGGATTGGGGGACGATGAGTTCAATGAAGCCCCAATGGTAAAGCCGAAAAAGGAAGAGGCACCTGCTGACAGCACTGCTCTAAAAGCACCAGCTGACTCCGCAGCAATGAAGTCCCCTGCCGACAGTACAGCTCTGAAAGCCCCTGCTGACAGCACCCTCACCACGGCACCTGCCGACAGCGTTGCAGCCGCGCCGGAGCCGCCGAAGGATACCACCAAAGTGGGATTCGCGATAGGACTCGGCAATGTGCGCATATTCCGCAGCGACCTCCAGGTCAGGTGCGACTCGATGCGCTACTGCGACCTGGACAGCATAGCCCGCTTCTACAAGGACCCTATCATCTGGAACGAAGAGAACAGGCAGTTCTTCTCCGACAGTCTTGCAGTGCTGGTTAAGGAAAGCCGCGCCGACCGTGCCTCGCTTATGTCAGAAGCCTTTGTCGTAACTCAGGAAGACTCCCTGCTCTACGACCAGATTAAGGGCGCTGAGATTATAGCCTTCTTCGACACGACCTCTGCCCTGAAGCGTTTTGATGCACTGGGAGGCGCGACCACCCTCTTCTATCTTGAAGAAAACGGCAAGCTCGCTACGGTCAACAAGGTCGAATGCAAGATGCTTTCCGGCAATTTCAAAGATGGCAAGCTGGACAGGATGCATTACTACGACCAGCCTAAGAACGATGCTTATCCGGTAGTGCAGTTCCCTAAGGAAGACCGCTATTTCAAGGGATTCAGATGGAATCCTGAGCTGAGGCCAACCGGCAAGGAGGATATTACCACACTTCAGGTACGTCCTTCCGAAAGAGCCGAATATGCAAAGAAACCGAAGGCGGTCTATAAGCAGACAGACATCTATTTCCCTGGCTATATGAAGGGAGTCTATGCTTCGATAGATGCGCGCAGAGAGGCCGAAAGGCGTGCTGCGCAGCGCAAGAAGCACGAAGAACAGATGCAAAAGCTTGACAGCCTAGCCCTTTCCGACAGCCTGGCTCTGAAGGACAGCCTTGCACTTGCAGACAGCACTGCCATCAAAGACAGTCTGGCACATTCGGACAGCCTCGCTCTCAAAGACTCCACCGCACTGTCGGACAGCCTTGCTGTAGCGGCTGCGGATTCGCTGAAGAACCTTCCGAAGACAAAGCAGCAGCTGCGCGAAGAGCGCCGTCAGGCACGCCAGAAGGCCAGGGAAGCCCGAATAGCCGCACGCGAAGCCCGTTGGGCAGAGCTGGACCGCAAGGATGCCGAGAAGGCGGAACTCAAGCGGCAGAAGGAGCTGAAGCGCAAGCGCGAGAAGACCAGGCGCGCACTGATAGCACAACAGAAGCAGGACCTCAAGGATGAGCAGACCCTGCAGCACTACATAGAATATTACCAAAAGAAGAAAGCTAAGGAAGATGGAAAAGTTAGTGGAGAAATTCCTGCGATACGTCGCAGTGGACACCCAGTCGAACGAGGAGTCCCAGAGCCAGCCGAGCACCAGCAAACAGCTGAACTTGCTGAAACTGCTGTGCAGTGAGCTGAAAGCTATGGGCGTTGAGGCCGAACTCGACGAGTACGGCTATGTGATGGCACGCATCCCTTCCAATGTGGAAAAGGAAGTGCCGGCAATCGGCTTCATTGCCCACGTGGACACCGCTCCTGACGCATCCGGAGCCGATATCAAGCCTCAAATCATCGAAAACTACGACGGCAGCCCTATTGCCCTGAAGGGCGTCCCGGGCCTTATGCTCGACCCTGCCGACTTCCCTGAGCTGCTCGCCCACAAGGGGGAAACCCTCATCACCACCGACGGCACCACCCTGCTCGGCGCAGACGACAAGGCAGGTGTGGCTGAGATAATGCACGCCGTGCAATATATCACCGAGCATCCTGAATTCAAGCACGGCCCAATCCGCATCGGCTTCACTCCTGACGAGGAGATAGGTCGCGGTGTTGCGAAGTTCGACGTGAAGAAGTTCGATGCGACCTATGCCTACACTATGGACGGAGGCGAAGTCGGAGAGCTGGAGTTCGAGAACTTCAACGCGGCTGCCTCTACCGTACATATCCAGGGCCGCAATGTGCACCCGGGCTACGGCAAGGGCAAGATGAAGAATGCCATACTCATAGGTATGGAGTTCAATTCCCTGCTTCCTGCAGAGCAGCGTCCGGAGTACACCGAAGGCTACGAAGGTTTCTACCATCTGATTTCGTACAAGGGCAGTGTGGAGGAGTGCGAGTTCAGCTACATACTCCGCGAGCACGACCTTTCAAAGCACGAGCACCAGAAAGAGGTAATGCAGCGCTGTGCTGAGTTTATCAACGCCAAGTACGGAGAAGGCACCGCGACCGTGAACATCCGCCATCAGTACTACAATATGCGCGGTCAGGTCGAACCGCATTTCCAGATAGTGGAAAAGGCTATGCAGGCTATGGAAATGGCAGGCATAAAGCCTAAGGTTCAGCCTATACGCGGAGGCACCGACGGTGCAAACCTCTCGTTTATGGGCCTGCCTTGCCCGAACATTTTCGCCGGAGGCCTCAACTTCCACGGCAAGATGGAATGGGTTCCGGTCCAGTCAATGGAAAAAGCCTCAGAAGTCATTCTTAACATCCTGAGGCTCTTCGCCGAATAAATCCTATTGAAGCTCGCGGCTATTTGCCCGCGAGTTTCTTTTCCCAGGCCCAGGCTGATGCGAGGGTCTGCTCTGTCGTGCGTGTGGCCTTCCAGCCGAGTTTCTGCTCGGAAAGGCTAGGATCGCACCAAACCGCCGTTACATCGCCCGGACGGCGAGGTGCGATTTTGTAGTTGAGCTTCAGGTCATTGACCTTCTCGAAGGTGGTGACCAGCTCCATAACTGAAAGAGGACGGCCTGTGCCTATATTGAATATCTCATAGCCTTCCTCCATCTTGCCGTCAAGCATTCTGGCAACTGCGCATACGTGGGCCTTGGCAAGGTCAACTATGTCGATATAGTCCCTCTGGCAGGTGCCGTCAGGGGTAGGGTAATCATCGCCGAAAATGCTCAGGCACTCGCGCTTGCCTATTGCGGTCTGGGTAATGAAAGGCACGAGGTTCTGAGGCACTCCGCGGGGAAGTTCTCCGATAAGGGCGCTCGGGTGCGCTCCGATAGGATTGAAATAGCGCAGCGCAATGCCCTTGATGTTCGGATAGGCGCTTACGCAGTCGCGCAGCAGGTCTTCACACATCTGCTTGGTATTGCCGTAAGGTGAGGTGCACGGCTTGCGCGGTGAACGCTCGCTGACCGGAAGCTCATCCGGCTCACCATAAACCGTAGCTGAGGAAGAGAAGAGCACATTGCAGCCTTTCTCCCTTGCAAGGGTGAGGATGTTCAGGAAGGATTCAAGGTTGTTGACATAATACTTGAGAGGGTCAGCAACAGACTCGCCTACAGCCTTGAATGCGGCGAAATGAATTACCGCATCAATGGAATAGTCATTAAAGAGTTTACGGACTGCATCCAAATCGCAGAAATCCATAGTAATGAGCGGGAGTTTCTTGCCCGTGATTTCGCACACCCCGTTGTAGTTGGTGTGGTCACAGTTCGAGAAATTGTCCGCAATCACGACATCGTAGCCTGCAGCATCAAGCTCCACGGTCACGTGACTTCCGATGTAACCGGCTCCGCCGGAAACAAGCACTGTCTTCTTTGCCATTGTATTATTTGCTTTCAATGATTATTGCGAATCCGCCGCCCGGGGCCATATGGACAGGCAGGCTCTGCTTGCGTCCCAGATCTATGGTCTCGAGTATATGGTCTGAGGCTACGGTGTCGGCATTGACTCCGTCCCTGTAGATGGTCGCCTTCCATTCACCTTCGCCGAGGAAAGAGAGGTCTATTTCCACATCCCTGGCGTTCCAGTTGGTGAGGCCGCCGAAGTAATAGCGGCCGTCCGCACTGCGCTTGGTCACTATGTAGCTGCCGACTTCGCCCGCTACCACTTCCGTAGTCTCGAAGGCGGTAGGAATGGATGCGATGAAGGATGCGGTCTGCGGCTCGGCAAGGTAGTCGGACGGAGAGTCGCAGAGCATAGTCAGAGGCGAGTCATAGACTATGTACATTGCCATCTGATGAGCTCTGTTGCCCTGGCTCATAGGCCTGTCATATATAGGCCTGAAGTCGCGCCTTGCGGCGTTGCGCATAGCTCCCGGGGTGTAGTCCATAGGACCGCAGGCCATACGGATGTACGGTACGGTCACATCGTAAGTCGGCATATCGTTCTTGTCGGCATTTGCCCACTTGGAGTTCTCCAGACCATATACTCCTTCCATATTGAGTATGTTAGGATAGGTCCTGGTAATGCCGGTCGGCTTGTAGATGCCGTGAAGGTCAAGTACCAGGTGGTAGCGCTGCGCCACATCTGCTATATCATAGACCTGCTTTACGGTGCGCTGGTTCTGATGGTCGAAGAAGTCCACCTTGAAGCCGGCAACTCCGAGGGTACTGTAGTGCTCGCAAATCTGCTCAAGGTCTTTGTAGAGCAGATCGGCGGAAATCCACAGGATGAGCTTCACGCCCTTTCCGGATGCGTAACTGCACAGCTCGGCAATGTCGATTTCCGGGATGGTTTCGAGCGGGGTCAGAGGCTGGTACCAGCCTTCGTCGAGGACCACATATTTGAGTCCGTACTGCGATGCGAAGTCGATGTGATACTTATAGGTGGCGTTATTGATGCCGCTTTTGAAGTCCACTCCGTGCAGGCGGAAGGCATTCCACCAGTCCCAGGAAGACAGGCCTGCCTCAATCCAGGAGGTGTCGTCGATACGGCTCGGAGAAGCTGTCTGGCAGACCATATTGTTGACCGGAAGATCGGTGTCCTTAGCTGCATAGCCTATTATTCTCCAAGGGAAAGTCCTGGAGCCGCTGGTGATTGCTATATAGTCTTTGTAGGTGTCGGCATAGGTCGCCCCGTGCTTGCTCGGCTCGCGGAAAGTGTCAGGCACAGGAGAGAACTCTCCCTTGAGTCCGGCCTTAGTCTGGGAAATGAACATTCCGGGATAGTCTTCGACATCGGATTCCATCAGAAGAAGACTGCCGAAGTCGGGGTCCTTCACGAGAATGGGGAGAAAGGCGTACTGCTCGGAACGCGGGTCTCCGATTGTGTGGGTGACGGTGTATTGGCTTTCGAAAGAGGAACGGTACTTGTCATCCGAGCCGGCGATGAACGGGATGAACATCTGGTAGCGGTCGGAGAAGTTGAACTGAACCGTTTCGCTTTTGACTGTTATGTCGTCAGGGAAAGAGGTTACGAAGCGATAAGCCACACCGTCATCATAGGCACGCACCTGGAGGGTGTAGTCACCTTCGAACCTGAGACTCAAGTAGTTATATACTGCAGTGAAGTCTTTCTGTCTGTAATTCAAGGCGTTGATGCTCTCGACTCTGGAGCCGCGGGTGTCTTTGCGCACTTCCCCGTTGCCGAGGGTGGTGCCGTCTGCGAGTTCCATCGCGATACGGCAGTTTTCGAGTACGGTCTGGCCGTTCACCACGAGGGTGTAGGTGGTTGTACCCTCTACGGATACGAACATTTTGAGGGCTCCGGAGGGGCTGGCTACGGAGTAATCTTTCGCCGCGAGGGACAGCGGCAGAATGAGCAGCAATATAAGGGTATTGAGTATTTTCTTCATAAACGCACAAATATACTAATAATTCGTCAGTATCCGTGATATAAAAAAGTTGAAATTTTTGCGCTATATGTTTGGAATTCCAAAATTAGTTTGTACATTTGCAGTCCCAAATCAAACGCGGTAGTGGTGAAATGGTAGACACGCTACTTTGAGGGGGTAGTGGGCGTTGGCCTGTGTGAGTTCGAGTCTCACCTACCGCACAAAGAGGAGATTCCTTCGGGAATCTCCTCTTTTTTGTGTGCGGCAACACCAGAGGGCTTCTCCTGTACCACGCCGGTAGGCTGAGGCGCGAGTGTCCCGTTATCCCTCCGGTTTGTACACCGCAGGCCTTCTCCTGCACAATTCGGATGGGCTAGTGAAATTGTAACTTCCTAATACATAATATGTTAAAATTTTCGTATGGGGCGTTTTACCCCATACGAAAATTTTAAAACACTGACTACCAACGACTTACAATTTCACTCGTCCATCCGCTTTAACCAGTCGGTACCAGGAATGCCAGTGAGCAAAATCACCTTCCACGCGACACCCCATCACAACACCTTCTGCGGCATCCCACCGTGGAAGGTGATTTTCATTATCCATAGGGATTTGTGGTAAGCTGTTTTCAGGACTAAGCACAACAAGGTCTTTTCAGCCAGTGCATACACCAGATGGCCTTCTCCTGTACGAAATTGGCCATTATTTCTTTCCGTTAGCTGTGATATCCTTCCCGGCGAAGAAGCGGAACCACTCGGCGCGGTCGCGACGCCAATGGTAGGTGGCGGAGCACTCGGCAAGGTCATAGACAATAGTCCACTGGGTACCGCCATAGTAAGAACCGTCCGGAAGGCTCAGCACCTCAAACATCGCATCGGTCAGTTCTTCAGAATCCATCACCCCGTCACCCGCCGCTCTCAATTCGAGCAGTTTCGCTTCGTGTGCCCAGCTCTCTTCGCCGCTGCCTATTCCCTGTTTCTCACTGCAGAGATAATGGTTGTTAAGCACGTCGGTAGGAGTAACTTTCATCTCGCCTCCCGTCCATTCGACAGCAACGCTCGCGCCCTTGGCATCAGCAATGATGAAATGGTGAGCCGAGCCTATGTCGGAATGGATATTGTATTGCCTCAAAAGATTCAGGGCCTCATCCACATCGGCTGCGTAATTGAGCACAAGGCGGATTGCGGTAGTGGTAGTGAGGTTTTTCTTAGACTCGTCATTCTGGTCGGTAAGTTCCTTGTCCCCAGCCATAAGGTCAGCGATGACAACACCCTTTTCGTTGATGCCGTCCATAGGGACATAGACTGCAGTTGTGGCTTTGAACTGGTTGATCATTCCTTTTGGCTCATAGTCCTCACCGAAACCGAGGAAGTCAAGATTGGAGGTTGAAATCGAAGCGTAGGCGTTCTTCGGGAAACAGCGGATTACCATTGCCTTGCAATTGTCCCAGTCGAAGTTGCGTCCGAGCATCTGACTGCCAGACGGGTTCGCAACGTGAAGCGCACTGCAGGCGAAGTCACCTGTCTGAGGGGCGCATTCAAGTTTGCCGAAAGGACCGGCTGAAAGCATATTGCTCAGGTACTCGGCGAGTTCGTCGGTGCTGCTGGCCCCTCCCTTATTCAGGAAGTTTTCAAAGCCTGCATCCGAGTTTACGGTCATTGTATAGAAATCAGTTTTGAGTTCCTTGACGGTATCTCCGGCTTTGCCCAGTTCGTTCTTTGAACAGGAAACCAGGGCCATTGCCGCAAAGGCAATGCTGATAAAAGATTTTTTCATCGCGAATATCAAAATGTTTCGGCAAATATACTATTTTTGAGCAAATAGCGCATTATATGACTAAGCTTCTATTCGTCTGCCACGGCAACATATGCCGCTCCCCAATGGCGGAATTCATATTCAA
>SAMEA3663208__coassemble_300_pt1 | contig 17441 bp, 17 predicted proteins | sample SAMEA3663208__metabat2_low_PE_018 | metagenome-assembled genome bin SAMEA3663208 (sample SAMEA3663208) | pig gut metagenome | biome: pig gut; feature: pig-associated habitat; material: faeces | place: China | collected 2013
TGCTTGTCCGCTGGCGCGATGGGGAAGCGGCCCATCCGGGCAAGCTGGAGGACTGGTAGCCTTCGAAACTGCGGTAGGAGATGAGCGCCTGCGCGCGTGCGCAGCGCAGGCCGGCCGCGCCGCCTCCGAGGCCCTCGGCCTCGCGGAAACTCGGGTCAGCTTCGAGCGCCATCCTCTGTGCCTCGGCACTGGCGCTCAGCCAAGGGGATACCCTCGGGGCGGTGGCCATAAAGACTGCGCTTTTGATGAGCTCCGGTTCGGCCACCGCCCATTCAAGGGCCTGAAAGCCTCCGATGGAGCTGCCTATCAGAAGGTCTATGCTGCCTATTCCAAGATGGTTGCGTACGAAGCTGAAAGTGCGCACTATGTCCCTTATCGTAATTTTTGGGAAATCCAGCAGGTAGGGCTTGCCGGTCTTCGGGTTGATGGAAGCCGGGCCGGAGCTGCCGTAAGGGGAACCGAGGATGTTGACGCAGACCACAAAGTCCTTGTCTGTGTCAATGAACTTCCCCGGACCTGCCATCTGAGGCCACCACTGCTCCACATCGGAGTTGGCTGTGAGGGCGTGGCAAATCCATACCACGCGTCGCCCTGCAGGACTTCCTGAAGAAGTGTGGTACACCAAATCAAGACGGGAAAGTACTCCTCCCGCCTCCAGTTCGAACGGCTGTTCGACGGACAAATGCTGCTGAATCATCATATCGTTACTGCTTCAGGTAGCAAAGTTCACAAATTTTTGATAATTTTGCGAACTTTTCAACTGCATATATGATTACACTTCTGCTCAGTATCATAGCCCTTGTTCTGGGTTACCTGATTTATGGAAAGGTAGTGGAAAAGGTTTTCCGCCCCAATCCCGCACTGCAAACCCCTGCCTACTCCAAAAAGGACGGCATAGACTATCTTCCGATGCCTACCTGGAAGGTCTTTATGATTCAGCTTCTGAACATTGCCGGTACCGGACCTATTTTCGGAGCCATTATGGGTGCCCTGTTCGGTCCGAGCTGCTATCTGTGGATAGTGCTGGGCTGCATTTTCGGCGGAGCGGTGCACGACTATATGACCGGAATGCTCTCCGTACGCGGCGGGGGAGTGGTTGTCTCCGATGTCGTCGGGAATGTGCTCGGCAAGGGAGCGAAGAATGTGATGCTGGTCTTCTCCGTAGTGATGCTGATGCTGGTAGGTGCCGTCTTTGTTTACAGTCCTGCGCTGATTCTCGGAGATATGGTGGGAGGTGAGACCGACACCACCTTCATCTGGGTGGTCGTCATCCTTATATATTATATTGTGGCAACCCTGGTGCCTATCGACAAGATCATTGGCAAAATCTATCCTTTATTTGCCTTTGTGCTTCTGTTTATGGCCGTCGCCCTGCTGGGTTGCCTCATTGTGAAGTGGCCTGCAGGAGTTCCTGAGCTCTGGGACGGGCTTGCCAACCGCAGTCCGAAGTCCGGCTCCATCTTCCCTTGCCTTTTCATTACCATAGCCTGCGGTGCTGTGAGCGGCTTCCACGCTACCCAGTCGCCTCTTATGGCCCGCTGCATACAGAATGAGAAATACGGCAGGCCCGTGTTCTACGGTGCAATGATTACAGAAGGGTTCATAGCCCTGATTTGGGCAGCCGTGGCTTCATATTTCTTTTACGGAGGAGGCAATACACTGATGGGAGCCGAGGGCGTTACCGCGGCGCCTAAGGTAGTTACTGTAGTTTGTGAAAACTGGCTTGGAACTCTCGGCAGCGTACTTGCTATACTCGGAGTAGTGATTGCCCCCATCACCAGCGGTGATACGGCGCTTCGCAGCGTGCGTCTTTCCATTGCAGATGCCTTCCATTTGAATCAGAGCTCGATAGGCAAGCGCCTTGCGGTCAGCATTCCGATATTCGTAGCTACCGGAGCCCTTCTGTGGTTCAGCATTGCGGACGCTGACGGATTCAACAAGATTTGGCAGTATTTCGGTTGGGCCAACCAGACTCTGGCAGTGTTCGTGCTCTGGGCCGCAACCGTATGGCTCTCACGCGAGAGGAAGGGATGCGTCTATCTTATGACTCTGCTGCCTGCCGCCTTTATGACTTCGGTCGTTGTGACCTTCATCCTTACGGCTAAAATCGGCTTCAACCTGCCGGCCGGCATCATCCCTTATGTGGGCATCGGAGTCTTCGTGGCTTCCCTTGCCGCATTCCTGATGCTGAAATACAAGGGAAGCCGGAGACTTTCCGAATAGAGTTAAGCTTTCTTCTGCGGATCCTTGAAGAGGATTGCGAAGAGAATGCCTACAACCAGCGCATAGCCTGCAAATATGAACCAGGCGAGCTGCCAGTTGCCTGCTGAAGGACCTTCGATTGCCTGCGGCTGATATACAAGGGCGTTGATGACCTTGCCGGCAACGAGGGTTCCTATGGTTGCTCCAAGACCGTTGGTCATCAGCATAAAGAGGCCCTGTGCGCTTGAGCGTATGCCACTGTCAGTGTTCTCGTTCACATAGAGCGAGCCGGAAACATTGAAGAAGTCGAAAGCTACGCCATATACCAGGCCGGAGAGAATGAAGAGCCATACTCCGCTGCCCGGATTGCCGAGGCCGAAGAGGCCGAAGCGGAATACCCAGGCGAACATAGAGAGCAGCATCACCTTCTTGATACCGAACTTCTTCATAAAGAACGGGATGAGAAGAATGCAGACGGTCTCTGAAATCTGGCCTATGGATATGATTACATTGGCATTGTTGGCTCCCCAGGTGTGTGCAAACTCAGGATTGCTTGCAAATGAATTGATGAACGGATTGGCGTAACCGTTGGTTATCTGCAGGGAAGCGCCGAGCAGCATTGAGAAAATGAAGAATACTGCGAACTGGCCGTTCTTGAAGAGCTTGAAGGCTGAAAGGCCGGTTGCATCAGCAAAGGACTGGGAGCCTTCGCCCTTAGGCTTGCAAGGACAGTTCGGCAGGGTCAGGGCGAAGCCTGCAAGGAGCAGGGACAGTACGCCGGAAACCATAAACTGCTCGTAGGAGTTCTGGAACTGGACACCGCTTCCGTTCTTGACGAAGTTCACCGCAAACATAGCGCAGATGAAACCTATGGTTCCGAAGATGCGCAGGCGAGGGAAGTCCTTGACAGGGTCCTTGCCGCAGCCTTCGAGTGCGCTGTAGGAAACGGAATTGGAAATCGCAATTGTCGGCATAAAGAAGGCCACGCTGATGGCGTATAGTGTGAAGAGCGGGCCGAACTGCAGGCTTTCACCGGCCTTCATTGCATAGAGTCCTGCTCCGAACATTGAAAGACCTGCGATGAGATGACACAGCGAGAGTGTCTTCTGGGCAGGAATCCATTTGTCGGCGATAATTCCTATCAGAGCCGGCATAAAGATGGACACAATGCCCTGCATTGCGTAAAAGATGCTGATTTTTGGACCGAGTCCTGCTTTGGCAAGGAAACTGCCCATCGATGTGAGGTAGGCTCCCCACACTGCAAACTCGAGGAAGAGCATTAAAATCAGCCTCAGGTTGATGTTCTTTTCTTTCATTTCTATTGTGTTATTTTGGTGCTATTCTGTAGAGTACCGCTGCGATGATGGCGAACAGCAGGTTCGGAATCCAGAGCGCTATGAAAGGCGGCAGAAGTCCGGTATAGACAAACATCTGGCTGAAGCGCAGGAACAGGATGTAGCTGAATGCCAATGCTATTCCGAGTCCGAGGTTCCAGCCTATTCCTCCGCGCTTTTTCTTGGAAGACAGGGCGACTCCCATAATGGTGAGTATGAAAGCGGAGAACGGCAGGGCCCAGCGGGTATTCTTCTCTATCTCGGCATACATCACATTGGCGTCTCCGCGCATTCTCTGGGTGTCGATGAGCCTGTCGAGGTCCCTGGCGTCCAGTTTCTCTACGGTTTTGTCGTTGAAGTAGAAGTCATCTACCGTAAGCGCGATTACGGTGTCGAGCTTGTCTCCGGTGCGGACCTGATCGGATATGCCTTCGCTGAAGTCCCTTATCGTGTATTTGCGCAGATGCCAGCCTCCCATAGTGCTGTCCCAGGCCGCGGATTCGGCAGAGAGCTTGCTCACAAGGCGGTTGTTTTCGATTTTCTCGAGGGTGAACTTGTAGGCTGTCTTGTTCCATTTGCTGAAGGAACTGACATAGACGAATTCGCCCGGAGCTATCTGATAATGAACATTTTCCGTTTTGTTGGATGACCGCTTTTTCACATACATTTCCTCGAACTCCAGCCTCTGTTCATTGGCTTTAGGGATTACGAAGAGGTTGAGTCCCAGCGAGAGCGCTGCGATAATGGTGGCTGCCGCAATATAGGGCACCATCATCCTGTGGTAGCTTATGCCTCCGGAGAGTATGGCGATAATCTCGGAGTTGGCCGCAAGACGCGAGGTGAACAGGATTACCGTAATGAATACGAACAGCGGGCTGAACATATTGATGAAATACGGTATGAAGTTGAGGTAGTAGTCAAAGATGATGGCGTGCAGAGGAGCTTCGTTCTTGACGAAGTCGTCTATTTTTTCCGAGATGTCGAAGATGATGACTATGCCGATGATGAGAATCAGCGACACGAAGAAGGTCATCATAAACCTCTTGAAAATGTACCAGTCGAGTTTCTTTATCATTAGAGTCTGGTAGTGATTCTTTTAACTGTGGCTTCCTTCCAGGCGGTGAAATCGCCCTCTTCTATGTGCTTGCGGGCTTCCCTTACGAGGTCGAGATAGAAGGCGAGATTGTGCTCGGAGGCAATCATTGCGGCAAACATTTCGCCGGCTATGAAAAGATGGCGCAGGTAGGCCTTGGAGTATGCGTGGTCCACGAAGGAAGAGCCTGCCGGGTCCAGCTCCGAGAAGTCGTTCTCCCATTTGGCGTTGCGCATATTCATTATTCCGTTCCAGGTGAAGAGCATACCGTTGCGGCCGTTGCGTGTCGGCATTACGCAGTCGAACATATCCACGCCGCGCGCTATCCCCTCAAGTATGTTGGCAGGGGTGCCGACGCCCATCAGGTAGCGGGCCTTGTCCTGGGGGATGACGGGATTGAGGACCTCGAGCATTTCGTACATCTTCTCCGTAGGCTCTCCGACCGCCAGGCCGCCTATTGCTATGCCCGCATCCGCAAATTCGAGCGCGTGCTCTGCCGCTTCGATGCGAAGCTCCGGATAGACGCAGCCCTGGATGATGGGGAAGAAGGTCTGCCCGTAGCCGTAGAGGGGCTCGGTCTCGTGGAAGTGCCTGGCGTAGCGCTCAAGCCAGCCTTTGGTGAGCTGGAGGGACTTCTTCGCATAGGCGCGGTCCGCGTCGCCCGGGCAGCATTCGTCCAGGGCCATCATTATATCTGCGCCTATAATTCGCTGTGTATCAACGTTGTTCTCTGGGGTGAACTGATGCTTCGAGCCGTCTATGTGGGAGCGGAAAAGGCAGCCCTCTTCGGTGATTTTGCGTATGGGGCTCAGGGAAAAGACCTGAAAGCCTCCGCTGTCCGTGAGAATAGGCCTGTCCCAGCTTTCGAATTTGTGAAGGCCTCCGGCGGCCTTGAGAGTGTCAAGTCCGGGCCTGAGATAGAGGTGGTAGGTGTTCCCCAGAATGATTTCAGCTTTGATGTCGTCCTTGAGGTCGTGGTGATACACACCTTTGACTGTCCCGACCGTTCCGACGGGCATAAAGATGGGAGTGTGAATCTCCCCGTGGTCTGTTGTGAGGATTCCCGTTCTCGCTGCTGAGTGCGGGTCTTTGCTTAGAAGCTGAAATTTCATAGCCCCAAATATAGCAAATTTCCGGCGAATTCACTTTATTTGCATTTATGAAAGTAAGAGTAATCAACCGCAGCGCCTGTGCGCTTCCTTCCTATTCTACAGAATTGTCCGCCGGTATGGATGTCCGTGCGGATATTCCGGAGGCTGTAGTACTTGCTCCTCTTCAGAGGGCAATAGTGCCTACCGGCATTTTTCTTGAGATTCCCGCAGGCTTCGAGGTGCAGGTGCGTCCGCGCAGCGGGCTTGCCGCCAAACACGGGATAACGGTGCTCAACAGCCCCGGGACCATCGATGCCGATTACCGTGGTGAGCTGAAAGTGATTCTTGTCAATCTGTCTTCTGAGCCTTTCGCCGTAGAACCGGGGGAGAGGATTGCCCAAATCGTGCTGGCAAAGCACGAGGTGATTGAGTGGGAGGAGGCTACGGAACTGTCGGAGTCAGGCCGCGGTGCGGGTGGCTTTGGCAGCACAGGCGTCAAATAGCCGGGTGAGTGCAAAGGCAATTATGCCCCCCGCTATGAACCCGACCAGCACATCCCCGAGGTAGTGCTTGCCGACGAAAACGCGGCTGAGGCCTACCATTGCTGCCCAGATTGAAATGATGACTGCATAAACGGTGGAGAGGGTATCTCTGCCGTTTTTCGCTTTTGCTCTTTTTGTTCCGGGGTGCAAAGCGTGGGCGCTGCATATCGCGAAGGCGATTGCATTGGCAGCATGGGCGGAGAAGAAGGAGTAACTGCGGCTGCGGCCTTCGAGCAGACGGTGCCCCATTGCATTCATAAATGCGTCATTGCACGGTCTCGGGCGTGCAACCCAGTTCTTGATGAGATTGGCGAACTGGTCCACGCAGAGTATGGCCAGTGCGGTGAGCAGGACCATGGAAAGGCCTTTTTTCCAGCCGCAGCGCCATATCATAAGCCCTGCACCGAGCAGATACAGAGGAATCCAGACTGTCCTGTTGCTGAAGAGCAGCCACATCCCGTCGGTGAAGGGGCAGTGCAGGCCGTTGAGCCAGAGGGTTATTGTTTGGTCAAGCTGTTCCATAATATGTCCTTGAGTTCTTTGAGGCCCTGCTGGTTGGTGGAAGATATGAAGACGTGCGGCACTTTGCGCGGCAGGTGCTTTGCTATGTCTTTTTCAATTTCCTCGTCAATGAGGTCGCATTTGGTAATCGCGAGCACCCTCTGCTTGTCGAGGAGCTCCGGGTTGTAGAGTTTGAGCTCGTTGAGAAGGGTCTTGTATGCGCCCGGTATGTCTTCTTCGGTGCAGGCTACCATAAAGAGGAGCACGGAGTTGCGCTCGATGTGGCGAAGGAAGCGGTGACCTATGCCCCGGCCTTCGTGGGCGCCTTCGATGATTCCCGGGATATCAGCCATTACGAAGGACTGGTCGTCATAGTAGCTGACAATGCCGAGGTTGGGCTCAAGGGTGGTGAAAGCGTATGAGGCGATTTTGGGCTTGGCAGCGGTGATGGTTGCAAGGAGGGTGGATTTGCCGGCGTTGGGGAAGCCGACCAGACCTACGTCCGCGAGGACTTTGAGTTCGAGTATGAACCATCCTTCCTGGCCTTCTTCTCCCGGCTGGGCATAGCGTGGAGTCTGCTGGGTGGCACTTTTGAAGTTGTTGTTGCCAAGGCCTCCGCGGCCTCCTTTGCAGAGTATGCGTTCCTCCCCGGGCTCCATCATTTCGAAGAGGACTTCACCGGTTTCAGCATCTTTGGCTACGGTTCCGACCGGGACCGGAAGTATGATGTCCGGGGCGTTTTTGCCGTGGCGAAGGGCTCCCTGGCCGTTTTCTCCGTCCTCAGCGAGTATGTGCTTGCGGTATTTGAGGTGGATGAGGGTCCAATATTGCGGTTCGGCCTTGAGGATGACATGGCCTCCGCGGCCTCCGTCGCCCCCGTCCGGTCCTCCCTTCGGGACATATTTCGCCCTGTACATATGCATCGATCCCGCTCCGCCGTGTCCCGACCTGCAGAATATCTTGACGTAGTCTATAAAGTTGCTGTCTGCCATAATCTTACTCTTTTCGCGTGCAAAGATAGTGATACTTCTCGGTTAGTTCAAAACCGGGTGCTGCTTTTTGTCGTCGGAGGTAGTGTTGGCTTTGACGGAAGTTTTTGTATATTTGCAGCCCCAAAGGCGGAGTTCTAGGCCTGTCATCCTCCGCCGAAGTATAAATTAAAACATAAAGGGCAAATGAAACACATTTTTTCTTTGGCGGCGGCGCTGCTGCTGCCGCTAATGCCGGCAAACTGCCGCACATTACTCCCGGACACTGACTCCGGCGCACTATCTGCCAACCAAACTCCAGCATCCACCTTTGTGAACCTGCATTTCCAGCAGAAGGCGGACAAGACCGCTCAGACCCACATAATGGTGGATATCTCGAAAGCTGGGGAGAATTCCTTCAGCTACGCACTGCTCAGTGACGACATATCTGCGGAAGGCAACTTTGCCTTCATCCAGCTATTTCACGAGCATAAATTCTGGGAAGCACCCCTGTTTCTGCACGCCGAATACCGCAGCTACGGCCTTGACTCCCACTGCCTCTACCTCGGCGCCGCATATGACTTCTTCACCCCTCACGGAATGATAGCCATCGAGCCTCTGCTCCGAAACGGCAGCCTCTTTGTAGGCAATCATCTCCCGGTGCTCAGCGCAGACGGTACCTCAGCCCAGCTCTCCATCATCACCGGACACGACTGGGGCTGGTGCAACCTCAACAGCTTCACCGACATATGGACTGCGCCCCGGGACGGCAGCGGTGCAGGCTGGTACAGCGAAGCCTGGCTTTATTTCCCTGTCAATGGCTGGCTGCAGCTCGGAAGCATATCCTGCCTGAGCTGGGACTTCGCTGCAAAGCCGAAGATTACCGTCTTTCTGGGTGTAAAGTTTAATATGTAATCGCATCCTATGACAATCAAAACAATACTCCGCCGCGAACTTGAAGACTACAAAGTTCTTCTTCGCAATATCCCTTCAATAGTCGTAGCGCTGTTTTTCCTCAGCGTTGTCGCAATGAACCTGCTTGCCAACAAAGAGCTCTTCACTACCGACTGGCTCGCCCTCGACTGCGGCTTCACCCTCAGCTGGATTTCCTTCCTGCTGATGGATATGATATGCAAACGCTTCGGAGCCAAAGCCGCTATGAAGCTCTCAATAGCCGCCCTCGCCGTCAATCTTTGCGTCTGCGGCATATTCTGGCTCCTCTCCCTCACCCCCGGGCATTGGGGAGAATACTACAGCTTCCTAGACTCCGATCCTGCCGTCGCGCAGGCCGCCAACCTGGCCCTCAACCGCACCATAGGCGGTTCCTGGTATGTGGTCCTCGGCTCTGCCCTTGCAATGCTCGTATCCTCGGCCGTAAATTCCCTAAGCAACCACCTTATAGCCAAGCACTTGCAGCGCAATAACTACGGCAGCTTCGCCCTGCGCTCGTTTGTTTCCACAGCTCTTGCGCAGTTCGTTGACAACCTTATCTTCGCCACCGTCGTAAGCCACATCTTTTTCGGCTGGACCTGGACCCAGGTGCTCGTATGCTCGCTCACCGGCGCCCTGATGGAGCTGCTCTGCGAGGTCGTATTCAGCCCTCTGGGCTACAGGATGGCGCGCCAATGGGAGGAAGAAAAGGTGGGACAGGACTATATAGACAAGAAAATATGAACATACTGATTACAGGCACATCCAGCGGCATCGGCCGCGCCACCGCGCTGCTTTTCCTTGAGCGAGGGCATAATGTCTTCGGGCTCGACATCGCACCGGCCCCTGATTTTCCGGAAGATAGCAGCTACACCCACATCATTGCGGACATTACCGGAGCCCTTCCGGAGCTCCCGCCTTGCGAAGTGGTCATCGCCAATGCGGGCGTGCAGCAGAGCGGGCGCGACATAGATGTCAACCTCAAGGGGACCATAGCAACCGTAGAGAAATATGCCTTCCACGAAGGCGTGCGCGCGGTCCTGATAATGTGCAGCGCCTCAGCCCACAGCGGCGCCGAGTTCCCGTGCTACGCTGCTTCCAAGGGCGGCCTGCTCTCCTATATGCGCAACGCGGCACAGCGGCTCGCACGGCTCGGCGCCGTATGCAACAGCCTCTCTCCCGGCGGCGTGACTACCGAACTCAACCGTCCCGTTATGGAAGATAGTGCGCTGTGGCAGCAGATAATGGACTGCACGCCTCTGCGGCGCTGGGCTTCTCCCGAAGAGATTGCCGGTTGGGTATGGTTCCTCACAATGGAGAACCGTTTCTGCACCGGGCAGGACATACTTGTTGACGGAGGAGAAAAAGATTTGAATACACATTTCGTCTGGCCTGATTATCTTTGCAAATAAAACAGCGACACGATATGGCAGTAAATACAGCGGACCTCGACAGGTACGAAGCAGTACTCGAGGATGGATTGGTGAAAATATGCAAGGGCGCGGGGCTTCTGCGCGAGCAGTTTATGCGCTCGGAAGACATTGACGGCAAATGGGAGCAGTATGCGCAGGATTATGTAGCGGATGCGGTGCTCAATTTCAATGAGTATCCCGAAGCCGCCATTGCCTGGGCAGGTTTTCTCGGAATGGCGGTTGCGCACAACTGGGATGTGGACTGGGAGGCCCACAAGGATGATCCGTACAAGAGCTATTACGGTAGCCGAGGCTGGGACGATATGGATGAGCACATTCTATGGGAAGTGCTCGCTCTGCCTGAAGCAATAGGGAAGAAACTCAGCGATACCCTTGACAGCTGTGCACTCGCAGCCCTGGGTCTTATCCGCCACGAAGGCATCGAGGCCCAGACTGAACTCGGCTTCTATGTGCTCGTGCGCACCTACTCGGTGCTCTACCGCATCGGCGCCGCCATTGAACTTCAGAGGCTCGGCTACCAGCGGGTCCGTGTCGCGTAAGGGGAGGATTTGCCGGCTTATTCGCTCAGCGTCCGGCGGATGGCGTCTTTCCAGCCGGCAATGGTGCGTGAGACCTGCCCGGAAGGCATTGTAGGGCGGAATACGCGCTCGGCGCGCCAGCTGCCCCGCAACTCGTCGAGTCCGCTCCAGAAACCCACCGCAAGCCCCGCGAGGCAGGCCGCGCCGAGCGCTGTAGTCTCCGTAACCTCCGGCCTTACCACCTCAGTCCCCAGAATATCCGCCTGGAACTGCATCAGCAGATTATTGCGCGAAGCGCCACCGTCCACCTTAAGGCTCGCAAGCTGCACTCCCGCATCCTTCTGCATAGCCTCCACAATATCCATAGTCTGGAAAGCAATGCCCTCAAGGGCGGCACGGGCTATGTGCCCTGCAGTAGTACCGCGGGTAATGCCGGTAATGCTGCCCTTAGCGTACTGGTCCCAATACGGTGCTCCGAGCCCGGTCAGAGCAGGCACGAAATACACCCCTCCGTTATCCGGCACACTGCCGGCCAAAGCCTCGACCTCGGAGGAGCTCCTGATTATGCCCAGTCCGTCGCGTAGCCACTGCACCACAGAACCCGCTACGAAAATGCTCCCCTCAAGGGCGTAGGTCACCTCGTCTCCAATCTTCCAGGCAATTGTAGTCAGCAGTCTGTTTTGCGAGACAATGGGCCTGGAGCCGGTATTCATCAGAAGGAAGCATCCGGTACCGTAGGTATTCTTCACCATTCCCGGCTCCAGGCACATCTGCCCGAAGAGAGCCGCCTGCTGGTCTCCGGCAATTCCCGCAACCTGCACATTGTCGCCCAGCAGGGAAGTCTGCCCGTAAACCTCGGAAGATGAGCACACGCGCGGCATCATTGAGCGCGGTATGCCCATTAGCCTCAGCAGCTCCTCATCCCACTCGAGCGTGTGGATGTTGAACAGCATAGTGCGCGAAGCGTTGGACACATCCGTAATGTGGGTGTAACCTCCGGTAAGGTTCCATACCAGCCAGCTGTCCACGGTGCCGAAACGCAGTTCACCCCTTTCGGCCCTCGCCCTTGCTCCGGGCACATTCTCCAGAATCCAGCGTATTTTGGTTCCGGAAAAATATGCATCCGGAATCAGTCCGGTCTTTTCCCGAATCATTTCCGTAAGACCTTGAGCCTTAAGTGAATCGCAGTACTCTGAAGTCCTGCGGTCCTGCCATACGATAGCGTTGCAAACCGGCTTTCCCGTTGCGGCGTCCCAAACGATTGTCGTCTCGCGCTGGTTGGTGATGCCTATCGCCGCAATATCTGCCCCTCCCAGCCCGAGGCTTGTAACCGCCTCGGTCATAACGGCATATTCGGTAGCCCATATCTCCATCGGGTCGTGTTCCACCATTCCCGGCTTGGGGAAATGCTGGGTGAATTCCTTCTGGCAGGTAGCGCAGGCGCGCCCCCTCCTGTCGAAAACTATTGCTCTGGAAGAGCTCGTGCCCTGGTCGAGGGCGATGACATATTCTTTCATACCGACCTTAAAAATACGAATAATTTGGTTAACTTTGTTCCCCTGTTAGGAGATAAGGACAATATGAATACAAAGTACGTTTTCGTAACAGGAGGAGTGGCATCATCACTCGGCAAAGGAATCGTTGCGGCATCTACCGCAAAACTTCTGCAGGCCCGCGGCCTCAGGGTGACGATTCAGAAATTCGACCCCTACATCAACATCGACCCGGGCACGCTCAACCCTTACGAGCACGGCGAGTGCTATGTCACCGAAGACGGTGCTGAGACCGACCTTGACCTCGGTCACTACGAGCGCTTCCTGGATATCTACACCTCCAAAGCGAACAACGTCACCACCGGCAAAATCTACAATACCGTCATCACCAAGGAGCGCGAAGGCGCCTACCTCGGCAAAACGGTCCAGATTGTGCCTCATATCACCGACGAAATCAACCGCCGTATGCTTCTGCTCGGCCGCACCGGCCAGTACGATGTGGTAATCACTGAGGTCGGCGGTACGGTGGGAGATATGGAGAGCCAGCCATTTGTCGAGGCCATACGCCAGCTCCAATGGGAGATGCCGGAAGAGGACCTCATCTGCATACCCCTTACGCTGGTGCCTTATCTCGCGGCAGCGAAGGAGCTCAAGACCAAGCCGACCCAGCATTCGGTGCAGACCCTGCAGCAGGCCGGAGTCCATCCGGACATCATCGTATGCCGCACCGAAAAGGAACTCAGCTCGGAGTTGAGGCGCAAAATGGCCCTGTTCTGCAATGTCAAGCCGGGCAATGTCATCCAGAGCATAGACGCTCCGACGATTTACCACGTACCTTTCCTCATGCACGAAGAGGGGCTTGACGCGAAGGTGTGCGACCTGCTGGGATTCAAGGACTTGCCGGAACCTGACTTGAGCGCTCTACGCAAGTTCTGCGACGATTTGGAGCACCCTCTCCACGAAGTCAACATAGCCCTTGTGGGCAAATATGTCGAGCTTCAGGATGCCTACAAGTCAATTCTCGAATCCTTCGTGCACGCAGGTGTTGCCAACCGCACGAAGGTCAATGTGATATATGTGCACAGCGAATTCCTTAACGAAGAGAATGTACAGGAGAAACTCGGTTCTATGGACGGTGTGCTCGTTGCTCCGGGCTTCGGAGAGCGCGGGCTTGAAGGCAAGGTCGTAGCTGTCCGCTATGCGAGAACCCGCGGAGTGCCATTCTTCGGCATATGCCTGGGTATGCAGATGTGCGTTGTCGAGTTTGCCCGCGATGTGCTAGGCTGGGAGGATGCCGCTTCGACCGAAGTCAACGCTTACACCACGCATCCTGTCATCAACCTGATGGAGGACCAGAAGAGCACCACCATCAAGGGCGGCACTATGCGTCTTGGCGCATACGAGTGCCAGCTGCAGGAAGGCTCGCTTGCCCGCCGCATCTATGGCAGGGACCTTATCCGCGAACGCCACCGCCACCGCTATGAGTTCAACGGCGAGTTCCTCCCCCAGTTCGAGGCCGCTGGTATGAAAGCAACCGGCCGCAACCCGCAGACCGGCCTGGTGGAAATCGTGGAAATCCCTGAGCATCCGTTCTTTATCGGTACTCAGTTCCATCCTGAATACAAGAGCACGGCCCTTCACCCGCAGCCTATTTTCGTCGAATTCGTCAAGGCCGCCGTCGCCTTAAAGGAAGGAAGATAATGCGCTGCTGCCTCAGATTAGTCCTTGCTGCCCTTGTCGCGCTGCTGCCCCTCGGCTGCCGCGCACAGAAGAAGGCGGAACGCTGGAACATAGAGGTCGTAAAGGAATATCCGCACGACACCGGCTCCTATACCCAAGGCCTGTTCTTCCACGAAGGCAGGCTCTTCGAAACAACGGGTCTGAACGGCAAATCCACGCTTCGCATCAACGACCTCGCTACCGGTCAGGCGCAGGAGAGTCGCAAATTTTCAAGGAAATACTTCGCCGAAGGCTCAGTTGTGCTGGGAGACCGTCTCTATGTGCTGACCTGGACCAACAAGGTGGTCTTTGTCTATGATCCCGAGACTCTCGAGTACCGTTCGACCTGGTCCTATCCGCGTGAAGGCTGGGGACTTACCACTGACGGACGCTCGCTCATCGCCTCGGACGGAAGCTCCAAACTGTATTTCATGACCCCTGACCTGAAAGTCGAAAAGACCCTTACAGTCACACTCAACGGCCGCCCTTTGCGACTTCTCAATGAACTCGAATGGATAGACGGGAAGATTTGGGCAAATATCTATACTACTGACTCCATTGCAGTTATCGACCCGAAGACAGGAGCAGTGGAGGCTCTCATCGATTGCTCCGGACTTTTGCCGGACAAGCTCCGTACTCAGGATACCGATGTGCTCAACGGCATAGCGGTGCTGGGGGAGGGGCGCTCACAGAGAATTTTCCTTACCGGCAAAAACTGGCCCCGTCTCTATGAGGTCAGAGTTCTGAAGAAATAGCCCGCCCAAGGGAGTCGAGAGCCCTGAGCAGCTGCGAACGCGGACAAGCCACATTCATCCGCATAAAGCCCTGTCCTCCCTGACCGAACATTTCTCCGTCATTGAGGGCAAGTCCGGCTTTGTCCACAAACAGGCTTACAAGCTGCTCGTGGGCAAGCCCGAGTGCGCGGCAGTCAAGCCATACCAGAAATGAAGCCTGGGGTCTGAGCGGCTTGATCTCAGGGATGTACTGCCTGCAGTACTGCTCCAGAGCCAGGATATTGCCTTCCACATATTCGAGCATCTCTTTTCTCCACTGCTCTCCGTTGCGGAATGCTGCAATGGTAGCAATAGGGGAGAAGATGGGAGGGTCGTTGTATTGGTTGGCGGAAAGATAGCCGTAGAACTTCTCCCTCAGCTCTTGCTCCGGAACAATTGCATAGGAGCTCACGATGCCGGCAATATTGAAAGTCTTGGAAGGCGAACCGAAGGTTATGCTGCACTGCGCAGCCTGCTCGCAGGAGCTTGCAAAAGGGATGTGGCGTCCGCCCCAGAGGGCCATATCGCAATGGATTTCATCCGAAATGACGATAATCCCCCGGGAGTGGCAGAAGCGGGCGAGACGCGCGAGTGTATCCTTGTCCCAGAGTATCCCTGCAGGGTTGTGCGGGTTGGAAAGGATAAGCATTCGGCATTTGTCGTCGCAGACCTGCTCCAGGTTTTCGAAGTCCATAGAGTAGCTCCCGTCGGGGTTTTCTCTCAGCGGATTATAGACCACCTCGCGTCCGTTGCCCTGAGGCACAAGCCTGAAAGGATGATAGACCGGAGGCTGGATGATGACCTTCTCATCGGGAGCAAGGAAGGCATTGATGGCCATACCTATCCCCTTGACTATGCCCGGGATGTAGGTGAGCCATTCTCTTTCCACCTTCCAGCCGTGGTGCTCCAGAATCCAGTCCTGTACGCAGGGCCAGAAGTCGTCAGGCTCTACGGTGTAGCCGAAGATGGGGTGCTCCATCCTCTTTTTGAGGGCGTCCACGATGAAGGGCGGAGTGGCGAAGTCCATATCTGCTACCCAGAGGGGAAGAAGCCCTGCATTGCCGTAGCGCTGCTGCAGTGCATCAGTTTTCAGAGCGCCGGTACCCCGGCGCTCTATGATGCTGTCAAAGTCGTATTGTCCCATCAGTCGAGTGCCTGTTTGAGGTCTTCGAAGATGTCGTCCACATCTTCGAGACCTATGCTGAGCCTGATGGTGGTGTCGAAGATGTCGAGTGCGAGCCTTTCCTGCTCTGTGAAGTTGCCGAAAATTGTGCTTGCAGGATGGATGGCAAGAGAGCGGTTGTCGAAGAGATTGGTTGCCCTCTTGACCAGTTTCAGACGGTTGAGGAAATCGAAGCAGGCCTGCCTGTCTGCAAGGTCAATTGTGAGCATAGCCCCGTAGGTGCCGCCGAACTGCTCCTTTGCGAGCTGGTGGAAAGGGTTGTCCTCCAGTCCGAGATAGGTCACTTTCTTCACTGCCGGAAGGTCCCTCAGGCGCCTTGCGATTTCGAGGGTGTTGACGGATTCGAGAGCATACCTGGCGTTGAGGTTTTCAAGCCCGAGGGTCTGCATATATGCCGCGTGCGGCGACATATAGGCCCCGAGATTGAGCAGGTTATCCTTCATCATCTGCTGGAACTGCCCGCACTGCCCGTAGGCAATGGCAAGGCCTCCGATGGTGGTGGCTCCGCCGGAGAGGTATTTGGTGCTGGAGACGACTTCTATGTCCACACCGAGTTCGCGTGCACTGAAATGGGTGAACGGAATCATTGTGGTGTCGGCAACCAGAGGAACTCCAGCCCCGTGTGCAAGAGCCGAAAGTGCCTTCAGGTCAACAACTTCCTGGTGGGGGTTGCTGATGATTTCGGCGTAGATGCAGCAGGTGTCTTCATCCAGGGCCTGCTTTACTGCCTCCAGGTCGGTGAGGTCAATGAATTTGCTCTTCACGCCGAACCGGCCGAGAGTGTTTGCTATCAGCAGCCAGGTATTGCCGAAGAGGTGGTTGGAAGTGACAATGGTCTTGCCCTGGGAAGCGAGGCACATCAGGGTATTGGCTATAGCTGCCATTCCCGAAGTGAAAGCGTAGGCCGCGCTTGCGCCTGTCAGTTCCTTGACCTTTTTCTCGAAATATATTACTGTCGGATTGGTGATTCTCGAGTAGTCCGGCAGGGGTACCCTTCCGCAGAAGGCGTCAGCCATAATGTCCGCGTCTGCGAATTCGTAGGCTGCGGTATGGTAAACCGGCATACTCAGGGCTCCGTATGCGTCGGGAGCCTGGTATGCGGAGTGGATTGCTTTGGTGCTTTGTTTCATATTCTATAACAGTATGAGAAGGGCTTTTGCCCCGGCGCTCTATTGTGCTTCGAAGGATACTGCGAAACCGCCTCCTGCTGCCATCTTGACCTTGAGCGTGCTTCCGGCCTTGACGGTCCTGCGCTCTATTGTGTATGCCTTAGGATTGGTGAGATAGTCAGCGTCAGGGGCGTCCTTGTAGATGGTGGCGGTATATTTCTTTCCCTTCTCAAGGAAGTTGCAAGGAATCTTGAATTCGCGAACCTGCTCGTCGGTAACTCCTCCGAGATACCAGTTGTCGCTGTGCTTGTCCTTGCGCGCTATGATGATATAGTCCTGAGGTTCGGCGTAGAGGTAGCGGCTTTCGCTCCAATCTACCGGCACATCCTTGATGAACTGGAAGGCATCCATATGCTCTGCATAGTGCTCCGGTGTGTCGCAGGCCATCTGCAGAGGGGAGTACATCGTGACATAGAGCGCAAGCTGGCCGGCGATGGTGGTGCCTACGGTAGAGCCGTTGCCGCACCATGCCTTAAGGTCGGTCTCGAAGAT
>SAMEA3663208__coassemble_317_pt1 | contig 16416 bp, 11 predicted proteins | sample SAMEA3663208__metabat2_low_PE_018 | metagenome-assembled genome bin SAMEA3663208 (sample SAMEA3663208) | pig gut metagenome | biome: pig gut; feature: pig-associated habitat; material: faeces | place: China | collected 2013
GCGGCCAGTGCAAGGTGCAGGTGCTTGAGGGCGGCGGAGAGATACTTCCTACCGAGGTAGGTTTCTTCAACCGCAAGCAAATCAAGGAAGGCTGGCGTCTGGGATGCCAGGTGAAGGTAAAGGACAACCTCAAGCTCCAGATGGACGAGAGCGCTCTTTCCATCAAGAAGCTCGAATGCGAGGTCATCTCCAACCACAATGTGGCTACCTTCATCAAGGAGTTCACAGTCAAGCTTCCTGAAGGCGAGCACATCGAGTTCAAGAGCGGACAGTACATCCAGATTGACATCCCTAAGTACGAGCTGGATTTCAAGGATATTGACGTGGAGCCTGAGTATAGGGCAGACTGGGAGAAATACGGTTTCTTCAACCTCCACTCTTCCAACCCAACTGACACCATCAGGGCCTACTCTATGGCCTCTTATCCTGGAGAGAAGGGCATCATCAAGCTCAACGTGCGTATCGCAACTCCACCGTTCGACCGCAGCGTTCCTCGCGAGCAGGGTCCTAAGCTCCTGCCTGTAAACCCAGGTATCGCTTCCTCATACGTCTTCACCCGCAAGCCGGGCGACAAGGTTATGATAAGCGGTCCGTTCGGTGACTTCCTCCTTCCTAAGAACGACCCTGACACCCAGGAGTACATCTTCGTCGGAGGCGGTGCAGGTATGGCTCCTCTGCGCAGCCACATTATGCAGCTCTTCAAGACTCTCAAGACCGGCAAGCCTGTTCACTTCTTCTATGGCGCACGCGCCCTTGTCGAGGCTTTCTACCTCGAGGATTTCGCAGAAATCGAGAAGGAGTTCCCTAACTTCCACTTCCATCTCGCTCTCGACCGTCCGGATCCGGCAGCAGATGCAGCAGGAGTCAAGTATGTTGCAGGCTTTGTGCACAATGTGATGTATGAGACCTACCTCAAGCAGCACGATGCTCCTGAGGATATCAAGTACTTCATGTGCGGTCCTCCAATGATGACAAGGTGCGTTCTGGATCTTCTCGACAACCTCGGCGTTGCTCCGGAGAATATCCTCTTCGACAACTTCGGCGGTTAATGTTAAGAAAACATATACTCAGAATTGCGCTCCCGATAATTTCGGGGGCGCTTTTGTTTTGCGCCCCTTCCTGCCGCAAAACTCATGTGCCGGGTCCGCCTCCCGTTGTCACAGATACTACTCAGATTATACAGGAGGTCAAGGACAGCCTTACCCTTATTGTAAAGAGCCGCTGCAATGTCAGGACTTTGGATATACTTGTCTATGGAGGCGCTCCCCTGCTGAGACTTGAATCCTGTACACGATGTGAAGCCCGGGCTGACTCCCTGCGGGTGGAACTCAAGGATACTCTTCCCAAGACTATAGTGGTACTGGGCAATATGCCAGGCGAAATCAACCCTTATGCAGTGGACCATTTCGATGCCCTTGACCGGCTGGAAATGAGCCTCTGGGACGATGACCCCGGGGCGCCCTTCCTTTCGGGAAAGGCAGTCTGGAGTGGGGGCGAATGCGAAGTGCAGCTGCTGCCACTTCTGTGCTGCATTGTCATCGAAAGCATTACCAATATGAACGATGACTACACCCTTTTGGAAAATCCGAAAGTGTGGCTGAGCGGCATCAATACCCGGGCTCCTCTGATGCAGACCACCGGCTTCAGAGCTGACGAACCAGCCGAGGGAAAGGCTGTCCGGCTGCCTTGCGACATAGGTCTTTACACGCAGTATCCGGGCACAAAACTGTGGTGCTACCCTCTTGACCTACCGGACTCTCAGAGCGCGCAACTGGTGGTCGAATACGGCAAACGCAGCCCGGACGGAGAGTACGCTCTGTACCGGACTGCGTTCGATTTGGGACCCATTTTCAGGGCTTCAGAAGTGGTGAAAAACCTGAATTTGAAGTAACAACTTTGTTAAATGTATTGAGCAGTAATAGAGTTTTCACAAGCCTTCAAATCCTCAGGCGTACCCTCGAAAAGCAGCGCGAGCAAATAATTTCAAAAGAATTTTTGTTAAAAGCGTACTAAAAAAATGTAAATTTTTTGACATATGTGAGTGCTGTTTTCAGATGCTCCTACAAGGAAAACAAAAGCGACGAGCAGTACAAAAAGTATTTGGATGTGATTTTGACCGGAAAGTCGGATGATGGCGCTGAAGTGGAACAACTGGTGGCTCTCAGTGTCGGTTACTGGCAGGTCAGCGAGACTGACTGGTCATTCACTTACGACAATGCCACCCCTGAAACATTCGAGCTCACCAAAGAGGATGCACAAAATGGTGTCATCAAGGAACTTGAATATGTCAACACCAAAAAGACAACCCGTCCTATTGTCAGCGACGAGACAATGATTATCAACGAGTTGAGTTTGTAATCTCATGGCTTGAGGCAGCCTGTCGGCACTACCCATACTCAATCACGCCGTTCGACTCCCCCACTCCCCATTCCGGCCAGATTTTCTGCGTCTTTCTGGCCGTTTGGCACCCTCGCACCCCGTCCCACCAGATTTCTAGCCCTCCGAGAACCTGTGCCACCCTCGGCACCGCGGATATCGTAGAAAGTTAACTCCCTGATTATCAGTAACTTCCGAAAAATCAGGCACTACAAAAGGGCACCTGTTTTTCTATAAGTAGCTATAAATCAACAATTTATCTTTCTCTATCTTGAATAGGCTGGAGGGCAACTGAGCAATTTCACCCCCTATTTTGCGCTTTCGGCTCCCTGAACTGCCTGAGAGCAATTTTCACCCCCTCTCTTTTGCGCTACCGTTTTCCATAGCCGGGAGCATCCGTTTCTGAAAGATATGCTGGAACTTTGTGTGGCTGTAAGGCATAAGTCATAGGTTTGACAATCTCAAAACGGAGACCGAGAGCATCGATTATTCTCAGGAAAGTACTTGCTCCCGGTTCAATCTGGCCTTTCTCAATACGGGATATATAGGACTTGTTCGCCCCAATCTTCTCAGCCAATTCGGCTTGAGTCATAGATTCCTGCTTTCTTGCCTCATAAATCAGTTGACCTACACAATAGTTGTAAGCATCTCTTCTGAAAGCGTTTCTGGATTCAGTTCCAACTTCACCGAATCTCTCGTTCATCATCTGGTCAATATCCACAATATTACTTTCCCTTTTCTGCATAATACTCATTCTTTAGTTTCTTAGCTTGCTCTATTTCTTTTCGAGGAGTCTTTTGAGACTTCTTCCGGAAGCCATTGAACTCCATAGCACAAAGGTAAGAATTGTTTAATTATATTATAACATATTTACAAAATTGTTTTATGAAATTACAAGTTTAACAGGTCAATATGAATATTACTTCCCCTTACGGCCAAATTTCATTCCGCCAAACGGCCAAAATTTATTCCCCCATTTGGCCAAAGTGCGCTACACCAATTGATCCCTTCGTCAATGTCTTGGCAGAAAGCAATTTTCACCCCCTCTTTTTGCGCTTTCGGCTTCCGAAAGGGCCGAAGAGCTATTTCAAGGGGTGATTTTTGCGCTTAGACAGGGTGGTGATTTCCTGATGTGATGGATAGGGCGGAAAATGTGTGTTGAAGGCAGTATTTGCACCTGATGTGACACATTAGGAAAACGGGAATGTGGCATAGATGGCTGTGTATAGCAGGTTGGTGATTTCCCGATGTAACACATTGGGAGGGTAAAGTGTGTGTAAGGATGTATTTGCTCCCGATGTAACACATCAGGAATACGGGATTGTAGCAGTTATGGGGAAAATGGGAATCGCTTCGCAGAAGACGAAGCGAAAAACATTATTCCTTTGACATTTTTGCGCTTTCAGCAATTTCAATGGCAAAAGAGCACTTTCACGACTGTTTGTCCGTCAGTATCTTTCCATTACACAAAAGACAATATAAATATTGTACAATACTAATATTGTTATTATCTTTGCAAAAAGAAAAGTTTTGACTTTTGATAAGATACTTGATGATAAGCGGCTGTGGGCTGTGAAATATGATGGAGAGCAAAACAATTGAATTCCTGGAGGCGCATCAATCTCCAACTCAATCACGCTGGCGTGATAACGCACAGTGGCGCAGAGATAATGAATACTGGCTCAAGTATTCGCGAATCATTACTCTACAGATTATGCGCGCAATGGATGAGCAATCCGTCACTCAAGTGGAACTCGCCAAGCGTATGGGCTGCACACAGCAGTATGTTTCTAATCTGCTGAAAGGAAGTTCCAACATGACGCTTGAAACCATTGCCCGTCTGGAGAACGCTTTGAATATTGACCTTATCAAATCGGCCCTAAAATACGTTAATGGGTACAGTGTTTCTACATCCTGTCACCAATACCTGAATGATTCGACCGGGGAAGAACTTGATTCTAATATAAAAACAAGCGATTACGTTGATGGGTACAAGCAGCAAATAAAACGCAAATAAACCATTCGGAAGACTACACTGCTTCAGATGCGGCCTTATTAATGAACCCTCTATTTGCGCTTTGGGATGCCAGGAGGGACTGCAGGAGGGACTGCAGGAGGCATTGGGGGCGCTGTCTTCATATATACCGAAGAAATTATTATATTTGTAAGATTGGAGAACGGGCCTCCACAAGGATTCCCAAACGGGCCTCCAAAAGGACAGCAAAACAATTAACAAAACGATAAATTACTATGTTCAAAGGTCAACCAAAAGGTCTATTCGCCCTGGCCCTCGCCAACACCGGTGAGCGCTTCGGCTACTACACCATGCTCGCCATCCTCACCCTGCTGATGCAGGCCAAGTTCGGATGGGACGAGGGCGCTGCCGGTCAGGTATATGCCATCTTCCTTGCGGGTGTGTATTTCATGCCGTTCTTCGGAGGAATCCTCGCCGACAAAATCGGTTACGGCAAATGTGTCACCATCGGTATAGGCGTAATGTTTCTCGGCTACCTCGGTCTTGCAATCCCGACCGGAGCCGGACTCGCCGGAAAGCTGATAATGTTCGGCGGACTTGCCCTCGTAGCCATAGGCACAGGACTCTTCAAAGGCAATCTCCAGGTCCTCGTCGGCAATCTCTATGACGACCCGAAGTATTCCGCGAAGCGTGACTCCGCCTTCAGCCTCTTCTATATGGCCATCAACATCGGCGCAATGTTCGCCCCTGCAATGGCCAAGAAAATCACCAATATCTACCTCGGCAACCACGGCTTCGTCTATGACGCCGCCAACCAGGCTCCCGAGTACCTTGAGGCCCTTTCCGGCGCATACGGACTCTGCTTCGGAGTCGCTTGCGTATCCCTTATCCTGTCAGTAGCCATCTACTTCGGCTGCCGCAACTGGTTCAAGCACGCTGATGTCAACACCAAGCAGGCAGCAAAGCAGGCTGATGCAAATGTAGTCGAGCTCACCCCTAAGCAGACCAAGGACAGGATGGTAGCCCTCATCCTCGTATTCGCAGTCGTTATCTTCTTCTGGATGGCCTTCCACCAGAACGGTTCCGCACTCACCTTCTTCGCGAAGAAATACACCAATCTCACGGTTTCCGGCGGACTGAGGCTCGGCTTCAACATCGGCTCCCTCGCAATGATTGCAGCCTCTGTATATACCCTCTTCTCCGTATTCCAGTCCGACTCCAAGAAGACCAAAATCATCTGCGGAGCTGTTACCCTGGCTCTCTGGGGAGGCGCCTATGCACTCTATGCCACAATGGCAAACCCTATCGCTGCACAGCCATCCGACTTCCAGCAGTTCAACCCGTTCTTCGTAGTTGCCCTCACACCTATCTCAATGGTCATCTTCGAGAGCCTCGCAAAGAAGGGCAAAGAGCCTTCAGCACCTAAGAAGATTGCGCTCGGTATGCTCGTTGCCGCTCTCGGTTTCGTGATTATCACCCTCGCTTCCTTCGGCCTCACCTCTCCTAAGGACCTTGCGGAAGGACAGACCCAGAGCATACTCAGCCCGGCCTGGCTTATCGGGACATATTTCACCCTCACCTTTGCCGAGCTGCTCCTCTCCCCTATGGGTATGAGCTTCGTGACCAAGGTAGCGCCTCCTAAGTACAAGGGAATGATGATGGGCGGATGGTTTGCTGCAACTGCCCTCGGCAACTACCTCTCAATGATTCCATCAAAGCTCTGGAACAAGATTCCTCTTATGGCCAACTGGGGAATACTCATCGGTCTCTGCCTCATCGCTGCTGTCATAATGTTTGCGATGATGAAGAAAATTGAGGCTGCGACAGAGTCATAACAGCAAAAGATATTGCATTTTGCAATAACAGTAATAGTTCTTTCAACGATATTTGCAGTACATAAAACATCTCAGTTATGAAAACGAAATTCTACATTTGCCCGACTTGCGGCAACATTATCTGCAAGATAGTCGATTCAGGCGTTACACCTGAGTGCTGCGGCTCCCCTATGGACGAGCTTCTCCCAAAGACAAAAGATAGCGGTCTTGAGAAACACCTTCCTGTCTTCGAAAGACTTGATGCCTGCACAGTGGAAGTGCGCGTCGGTTCCATCCCTCACCCTACCACAGAAGAACATCACATTGTTTTTGTCGCGATTGAAACAACTTCAGGTATTCAGATTCGTGAGCTTGACTACAAGAACGGTCTCGCACCTAGCGCAAAGTTCTGCTGCTGCACGGGTCATCTGAAGGGTATCTACTCATATTGCAATCTCCACGGACTTTGGTACAAGGAAGTCAACGAGGACGATTTACAATCTTGCAAGTAGCTGTAAACCAAGCCTGCAACTGGCACAGACATTGCCGTTGCAGGCTTAAATTTTATCCATTATGAAACGAACATACAAGATTTGCATCGCGCTCGCGGCTATACTGCTGCCTTGCGCAATCCATACTGCGGATGCATGCACCGGCATCGCGCTGAAAACAAAGGATGACGCCCGTGTTGTGGCAAGAACGGTGGAATGGCTCAAAACCCCTATGGACTGCGGCTACGCAATCGTACCGCGCGGCTACAAGCAGACTTCTATGGGTCCTGCCGGCAAGCAGGCAATGACATTCAAGGCACGCTACGGTTATGCGGGAGTCTATACCGAATATGAGCCGTTTATCGTTGACGGACTCAACGAGAAGGGACTCAGTGCAGGTCTGTTCTTCTTCCCTGGCTTTGGCACATATCCTGAATTCGACGAAAGCAAACTGTCTTCCAGCATCTGCGATATGCAGCTGGTAAGCTGGGTTCTTTCCAATTTCGCTACCATCGACGAGATGAAGGAAGGCCTTGCCAAAGTTCAGGTATGCTCCCTCGACCCTGCTGTAGGCACAGTGCACTGGCGTTTCAGCGAGCCCGGCGGACGCATCGTAGTACTTGAATTCATTGACGGCAAGCCGGTGTTCTACGAGAACCCTCTCGGCACACTCACCAACTCTCCGGATTTCGCCTGGCATCAGACCAATATGCGCAACTACATAAATCTGGTTCCTGGAGCAGCTGACAATCAGACACTTGCAGAAGGCTTCGAACTTGAGCCTCTCGGAGGCGGTACCGGACTTCTCGGCATCCCGGGAGACTTCACACCGCCATCAAGGTTCGTCCGCGCTGCCATATTCTCCGCCAATGCGCCGATTCTTGACAATACTTTTGACACAGTGACAATGGCATTCCATATCCTGAACAACTTCGACATTCCGATTGGAGTGCAGCACAAGAAGGGACAGTGCCCTGAGGGCCTTCCGAGCGCCACCCAGATAACCACCTCCGCAGACCTTTCAGGTTTGAAATATTACTTCAAGACAGCCTGGAACCAGAACATCCGCTGCATTGACCTGAGCACAATCGACTTCAAGCGCGTCAAATACCAGAGCGCACTTTGTGACCCGGACAAGACTCAGCCGGTAGATATGATAAAAGTTAAATAATTGAATTTCAGCTGATACGGGCGCCTACTTATCCAGGCGCTCGTATTTGCTATGCTGACTGCGGTACTCAGGTACAATCTCTTTCATCTTGGCAACTATTGCCATATCATCATAAGAGTAGCTGAGTTTGAGGAGTTCCTCCTCGTTTTTCTTTGCAAGAGCGTAATCGTATTCGCGCACCGAGGCAACCATAATCTTAGGATGTGAGGTTGGCTTGGTGTTTTCGTTTTCGGAGAGTACTTCCTCGTACAGCTTTTCTCCGTCACGAAGACCGGTGAACTCGATTTTGACATTCTTGGCTCCAGAAAGGTTAATCATACGCTTTACAAGGTCCACGATACGAACCGGCTTGCCCATATCGAACACGAATATTTCTCCTCCCTTGCCCATAGTACCTGCTTCAAGCACGAGACGGCAGGCCTCAGGTATGAGCATAAAGAAGCGGATGATGTCAGGATGTGTGACGGTGACCGGACCGCCCTGTTTGATTTGCTTTTTGAAGAGAGGAATCACGCTTCCGTTGCTTCCGAGCACATTTCCGAAGCGGGTGGTAATAAACTGGGTAACGGCAGGTTCACCATTCTCCATAAGGATTTCACCCTTTTCGATGGCACGGTTGAGCGACTGGCAGTAAATCTCGCATATACGCTTGCTGCAGCCCATTACGTTGGTCGGGTTGACTGCCTTGTCGGTCGAAATCATCACGAACTTCTTGGTGCCGTATTTCACCGCCAGGTCAGCAATGACACGGGTGCCGTAGATATTGTTCTGCACTGCTTCTGAAGGATTGTCCTCCATCATCGGAACATGCTTGTAGGCGGCAGCGTGGAAGACATAGTCAGGCCTGTACTGCCTGAAGATGGTTTCCATCTTGGTCTGGTTGCAGATTGAGCTCACAATGGTCTCACAGTCAAGGTATGCATAGTGCTTTGCCATATGGAGCCTCTGGGTATGCATAGGGGTCTCCGCCTGGTCCACTATTACGAGATTGCGCGGGTGGAATTTGGCGACCTGATGTACCATCTCGCTTCCTATTGAGCCGGCTCCACCCGTAATCAGGACGACCTTGTCCCTGAGCTGGTTGCCTATCGCCTCAAGGTCAACTTCGATTTTCTCGCGTGGCAGCAGGTCTTCAATATCGACCTCCTTGAGCTGGGACTGTCCTTCAAGGCTCTTTCCGTCCCACTCTTCGGCTTCAGGCTGCATCAGGATATGTATGCCGTTCTTGATGAGGCTGTCCACGAAGTCCGCTTTCTCCCTTATATGCTCAACCTGCAGAGGGCTGACTATCAGGAACTTGATGCCGAGATGGTCGATAATGTCAAGCAAGTCTTCGTCATCCTTGTACACCTTCACTCCCAGAAGCAAATCCGGGATATTGTCCTCAGTATCAGGGGCAACGAAGCCTTTCAGCTCATAGACCAGCGGATTCTGGCTGCGGATGTCCTTGGCCAGGGCAACTCCTCCGTCACGGATGCCGTAAATGAAGGCTTTCTGGGTGTCGGAGTTGCGGCGGAATACGTCATACAGAGTCTTGACGATTACACGCTCCATCCACATCAGCAAGGTAGTTGCTATGAATATGTACAGGATACAGAGGTAGGACGGCATCATAATATACGAAGCCGGCACATTGAACCTGTCGAGTGCAAAGGCAATGAGACCTACAATCAGTGATGCCAGCACATTGGCAAAGGCCACACGCTCCAAATCCACGAAGGAGGAGAAGCGGATGATGCCGCTGTATGTGCGGAGCAGCCTCCACAATACTATGAAGACTACCAGCACTACCAGAATTCCGAGCACAATAGGCCCGGTATAGGGTGTGAAATAGTGCACTCCTTCGACAAACAAATCTGTAGCAAACGCTGTAATGACAAGTATCAGGCTATCCAAAGCAAGGACGCACCAATAAGGCAAAGACGCTTTGGAGAAATACCATCTGGAAATCTTATTCAAAATACTCATAAGAGTCGGATAGTTAATTCATATATTTTCGGTCAAATTTAGGAAAAATTATTCATATAAAGAGTAAATATATCCAGTTCATTATGAGTCATTTTGCAAATGTGCTTTTGACAGCTGTGTAGCGGGGGTGTAAATCTTTTTGAGTATCTTTGCATAGATGGGACAGAGGGTATATGTTCAGGTTCTCCTGCCGCTCAAATTGGAGTGGACTCCGTGGTACTGCACGGAGGAAGCGGTGCGTGTCGGACAGAGGGTGGAAGTCATCTTCGCCCGCAAAGCCAGGACAGGAGTGATAGTGCGCATCAGCGGGCAGCCGGACATAGACCCGTCAAAAGTTGAAAGACTCCAGAATACCGACACCGGTCTTCCAGACATTACCCCCAATGAACTTCGCCTGTGGGACTTCATCTCCAACTACTACCTGTGTACCCCTGGGGAAGTGTTTAAGGCGGCTTATCCTGCATCCAAACTGCGCAGCGAGTGCATAGGAGTGCAGATTGATCGCAGGGCAGTCCAGTCCCGCGAGCGTATGGAGGCCGCACTCCAGCGCAAGGTGGACACGCTGGCGCAGAGGCTGCTAGCCAAAGAGGAGCAGTTGCGCTCCCGTGCAGAATCCGGCCGGAAGCTTAAACCCGAACTTACCGAACGCCTTAAAGCAGAAAGGAATGCGCTTGCCTCCCAACTTGAAAAGGCCAAAGATTCACTGGGACTCTTCCGCGCCGGCAATGCGCCCGCCTCGCCTGCAAACGCCCCTGCCATTCAGGAAACAGCCCCCGCCACGCCTGCAAACGACGCCGCCATTCAGGAAACTGCCCCGACCACGCCTGCAAACGCTTCTGCCACGCCTTCAGCCTCCCCTGCTCCTCCAGCTCCAGCGCCCGGCGGCAAACCGCTGCTGCTTCGCGGCCCACACAGGCTTGCAGAGTACTTCCGCCGATGCAAGGAGTGCCTTGCCGCCGGGCGCGACGTCCTCGTGCTCGAACCGGAGAGCGAACTCGGGCTCAATATCGAAGAGGAATTCGCGGGGCACTTCAGCCCTAGCCCTTCCGGCACCCCCGCCGGCACTATTCTCCGCATATATAACGCATCCACCACCCCGGCGGAAAAACGCCGCATTGCCTCTGAACTCAGAGGCCCCCACGAGCCGATTCTGCTCATAGGGCAGCGCAGCGCCCTATTTCTCCCCTACTCCAGCCTGGGCCTCATAATCGTAGATGAGGAGCAGGATGCCTCCTACAAACAGGCGGAGCCCGCGCCGCGCTACAATGGCCGCGACCTCGCGGCAGTCCTTGCGTCCATCAGCGGCGCGGGGCTGATTCTCGGCAGCAGCTGCCCTTCGCTTGAGACCCTGCTGAATGTGCGCAGCGGCAAATATTCCATCCTGGACCTGCCGGACGCCAATCCGGCAAAGGTGGAGATAATAGATATCAACGCTGAGAGGCGCAAAAACGGAATGGTTGGCGATTTCTCCCGCAAGGCAATTGAGGCCGTCAGGCGGAAAGCCTCTGATGCGCTTATCACAATAGTACGCTGCTTCCGCAGCGAAGAACAGACAGCAGAGCAGGTGCGGGAACTCTTCCCTGAGCGCGACCCGCAGATTCTTACCGCCTACGCCGCACGCAAGTCCCCTCAGCTTAGCGACTTGACTATAGTAATGCAGGCCGACGCCCTATTTGACAGGAATGATTTCCGCGCGGACGAAAAGGCGCTTCAGCTGCTCACTATGCTCAAAAACCGCACCCGCCATCTGATAGTTCAGACCGGTGCCGGCAGTCATCCCGTATTCGCAGCTCTTGCCGGAAGCTCACCCGAAGATGCCCTGCTCGCTGAACGCAAACAGTTCGGCCTACCGCCTTTCACGCGCATTATCGACATACACGATATCCGCACCGGCCAGCTCATAGACCGGTGCATACTCCCCCGCGACCGCAATCTCGCATCAGCCAAAGCCGAACTCCGCTCCCACCACCCCGGCGCCTGGTTCGATGTCGATCCGCTGTAACCACCCCTCCCTCACATGTAACATCAGGATAATCGCACTCCGCAAAAGCAAAGCGCGGAGCGAGCCGCTCCATCGAGCTCGGCGCAGCGCTTTGCTTTAGCCGCCGGAGGCCGTTTATTCCGGCGGCGGTGCGCAAATAGGTCCGCTTGTAATCAGGCCGGGAGCCGCAGAGGATGGTGCGAAGGCGGAGCCTCTGCCAAAAGTGCCGAGGGTGGCACAGGTTCTCGGAGGGCAGTTGCCTGCCGGCTTCCCGGTTTTCCCAATCTATCACATCGGGAGCAAAATCGCCCTCACACACACTTTTCCCTCCCCATGTGTCACATCAGGAAAACACCACCCTGCCCCACACAGCTCTCCAGGCCACATCCCCGAATTCCTGATGTGTCACATCAGGAGCAAAAACGCACTCCAACGCACTTTTCCCTCCTCATCTGCAACATCAGGAAGGCGGAGGGATAGCACTGTGGTGGTGTTAGCATTTGAAAGCGCAAAAACGACCCCCTAAAATTGCGCTGTGGGAGCGAAATCGCCCCCACAGCTGCCGACAGAGGTGCAGTTCCGCCGGTAATGATCAGTAGTACAGGTAGAACAGGGCTATAGATTCCATTCCGGCGAAAAGCTGCTTGAGAAGATAACTCTCATTCGGGGAATGAATCGTGTCGCGTTCCAGACCGAAGCCCATAAGCAGAGGGTCTATTCCCAGAATCTGCTGCACCTCGGCAAGCACCGCAATGCTTCCGCCGCCACGGCTAGGAACCGGCTCCACGCCATAGACCTCGGCCATTGCGCGGGAAGCTGCTTTGTAGGCATCCGAACTGATAGGAATCAGGAAGCCGTCACCGCCCTCACAGGCCTTGACTTCCACGTGTACATCCTTAGGTGCAATACTCTCGAAATATTCCTTGAAAAGAGGAGTGATTTCCCTGCTTAACTGATTGGGAACCAAGCGCATAGAAATCTTTGCGTGAGCTTCGCTCGGGATGACCGTCTTGGCACCCTCACCGGTATATCCGCCCCAGATCCCGCACACATCCAGGCAAGGGCGAATGCCGGTGCGCTCCAGTGTAGTATAGCCCTTCTCTCCGCGCACCTCATCTATGTCGAGGAAGCTCTTGTATTCTTCGAGGTCGAAAGGAGCCCCCGCGAGCAGGTCGCGGTCCTCGCGGCTGAGTTCCACCACCTTGTCGTAGAAATGAGGTACTGCCACGCGGTTGTCAGCATCGTGGAGCTTTGCTATCATCTCGCAAAGCACGGTAATCGGGTTCGCGATTGCTCCACCGTAATGTCCGCTGTGCAGGTCCTTGTTCGGTCCTACAACCTTCACTTCCAGATATGAAAGTCCACGCATTCCGCAGTTGATGCTCGGCACCTTCTCGCTGATCATAGTGGTGTCGGATACCAGACAGATATCGGCAGCGAGCAGTTCCTTATGCTCCCTAATCCACGCAGGAAGGCTCGGAGAGCCTATTTCCTCCTCACCTTCGAACATGAATTTCACATTGTAGCGGAGCTGCCCGGTAACCACCAGATACTCAAAGGCTTTTATGTGCATAAACAGCTGTCCCTTGTCGTCATTGGCACCGCGTCCCCAGATGGCTCCGTCGTGGATTACCGGCTCGAAAGGGTCGGAGTTCCATTTGTCAAGAGGCTCGACAGGCTGCACATCGTAATGGCCATAAACCAGAACGGTCTTGGCCTTCGGGTCAACGATTTTTTCGCTGTAAACCACAGGATTGCCATCGGTAGGCTCTATCATCGCGATATCGGCGCCTGCCTCCATCAGCAGTTCAGCAAGCCTCTGGGCACAGCGCTGCATATCTTCCTTATGCTCGGCTTTCGCGCTGATTGAAGGGATACGCAGAAGTGAGAAGAGCTCCTCGTAGAAGCGCTCCTTGTTTTGCTCAATGTACTGTTTCATAAGTTATTGTCGAAATAGTCCGTTATTTTCTGATAAAGATAAACCCTTTCGCCGCCTCTCATATTGTGGTAGGCCTTGGGGAATGGGAAATAATCCACCTGCTTGCCCTCATTTATGCATTCCTGCAGGAAATTCAGCGAATGCTGCCAGACGACGGTATCGTCGATTGCGCCCTGGCATATGAGCAGCTTGCACTGGAGCCTGTCCGCCTTGCCCATCAGGGAGGTCAGCGCAAAGCCCTCGGGATTGGTCTGCGGGGTATCCATATAGCGCTCGCCGTACATTATTTCATACCACTTCCAGTCTATGACCGGCCCGCCTGCGACGGCGACCTTGAAGACTTCCGGGAAGGTGGTGGCAAGCGAGAGCGTCATAAAGCCTCCATAGCTCCAGCCGTGCACCCCGACGCGGGAGGCATCTATCCACGGCTGCGCGAGCAGGGCCCGACCATCTGGTCTTCCATTTCGGCCTGGCCGCAGCGGCGGGATATGGCCTTTTCATAGGCTGCGCCGTGGCATTGGGTACCTCTATTATCCTGGCAATATACCACGTAACCCCTCTGAGCCATAAGCATTTCCCACATACGGATGTTGCCCAGCCAGCTGTCGTGCACCATCTGGGAGTGCGGCCCTCCATAGACATAGACTATGAGTGGATACTTCTTTGCAGGGTCGAAGCCCAGCGGCTTGATGAGGCGGTAGTGGTTTTCGTAAAGGCCGTCAGCGGAAGGCACTGTACCGAACTCTACCTCGCAGGCGGCGTATTCCCCGAGAGGGTCGCTGCTCTCCACGAGAGTTTCGCGCAGCTTGCCCTCATTGCTGAAGACCTTGCTCCAGCCAGGGTTGTCGAAGGAGCTGAAGATGTCAAGCCAGCCGTCCGGCAGCATAGTGATGTTGTGCCAGCCCTCTTCGCGCGTAAGTCTCTGCGGCTTGCCGAAACGCACGCCCTTGAGATTGCGCAGCTTCGGGAGGGTAAGCCTGATGCGGAAGAGATGGTTCTGGGCAGGGGATATTTCGGAGGAGGTGTAATATAGCCATCCGTCCCGGTATGCTTTGAACTGCACGTCGGCAAAGGCGGTAGGGATGCGGCAAATATTGCCGTCGAGGTCGCAGAGGTAGAGGTTCTTGAAGCCGTCGCGGTTGTCAGTTGAGTAGATAAAGCGCTGAGCATCAAGAGGGTGAGTAGGCTCATACGGCTCCACCCATTCAGGATTCTCTTCCCTGAGCAGCGTTGCCGTAAGCTCTCCCGTCACTGCATTGAAGCAGACCAGTTTGCAATAGTGCTGGCTGCGGTCAACTACCTGTACAAGAATAGTTTCCGAGTCCTGCCAACTGACATTGGTAAGGTAGCGGTCGTCTCCGAAAAGCTCGGGAGTGCAGCTTTGGGTTGCAGGATTGCATACCGCAGGCTCTGTAAGGGCATCGGCATCGAGGGTGATGCCGGTGCGGGTCGCGCTGTCCCATACGCAGATGTCAACCCTCTCGGAATCCATCCCGTTCATAGGATAGCGAAGCTCTATGAGGCTGCCGGTGCGGGTGCTGATGTCCAGCAGCGGAAAAGTGCTCACCTTGCTCTCGTCTTTGCGGTAGTAAGCGAGGCGGCTGCCGTCTGCCGACGGAAATAGTCCACCGTCAATGCCGAACTCGTTGCGGCTGACGCTGACTCCGTAGCTCACCGCATCGTATGCGCGGGCTATCCATACGGTGTCCGGGTTTGGGGAAATCATATAGACACTACCGCCGATTTGCCCGTAAATTGCGGCCTTGTCGTCTTTCGGGAGTCTTGCTCTCTGTGGATAAATCGCAGGGTTAATATTGGCATCCTCCATAGTCAGCCGCTTGCCCTGCGGATTCGACTCCGGCTTCACCTTCAGAGGAGTCAAGCGGGGAGATGCATCCCCGGACATCCCGGCGGACACTTGTGCAGTGGCACCGGCGGACACTTGTGCAGTGTCTTCAGCGGGCACTGACGCTGAAAATAGTGTTGCAATTGCAACGATAGCAGTACAAATCTTCACCATAGCTGCAAATATACACAAAACTCCCGTAATCCCGTCCCTGCCCTACTGCCTTCTGGTTAAAGATATCGGGGGAACATCTTGTCGTATTTCCTGATCTGACATATGAGGAGGGAAAAGTGCGTGGGAGGGCGATTTTGCTCCCGATGTGACACATGAGGAAAACAACGGTAAAGCCGGGAGGCTGTGCCCTCCAGGACCCATGGCCGCCCATGGCCATGTGAATGGGTGGCGCGTAGCTCCGGGATGGAGCGAAGCGGAAGGTCTCTGGAGGTCAGCAGCCTCCCGGCCATTTCGTACAGGAGAAGCCCCTCTGGTGTACAAACCGGGAGAAAATCGCCAGTCCGTACAGGAGAATGGCTTCTGGTGTACAAACCGGGAGGTTACGAACGGGGACCTACAAACTGGCAGGTTATGTGTGCCAGACTATGACCGGGAGATACGGTATTTGAGCATCGAGCTTCCGTGGTAGAAGACCATTGCTATGGTGCTGTCATCCACGAAATACAGGTTGACAAGACGGCGGTCGGCTTTGGTGCGGCCAGTCGGTTCAGCCCAGACCAGGGTGTAGCTGTTCTGTCTGATATTGCGGACCACAATCAGGGTGTAGCCCCGCAGTTCCACACTTGCCAGCTGGTAATTGCCGCTCTTGGACTTGGTCTTATTGCCCACAACTGCACCGTA
>SAMEA3663208__coassemble_318_pt1 | contig 16412 bp, 16 predicted proteins | sample SAMEA3663208__metabat2_low_PE_018 | metagenome-assembled genome bin SAMEA3663208 (sample SAMEA3663208) | pig gut metagenome | biome: pig gut; feature: pig-associated habitat; material: faeces | place: China | collected 2013
GGATATCTACTGTGCTATGGATGTCCAGGCACCAGAAAGCATAGCCTCGTTATGTATTGATGCGGGAATGTAGGTTACATCATCCTGAAGACTGAAACCCTTCAGGGAAGCAAGCTGGGGTCCCGTCTCGAAACTCAGATCTGAGGCACTCCACTCAAGTTCAATCTCCGGAACAGGGAAAGCATTGGGGCCATAGAAAGCAGGCGAAACCGGACTTGACTCCTGTGCACAAAGCAAAGAACCCATCAAAAGCAATGGGATAAGGAAGAACAGTTTTTTCGTAAAAACACTTGCTACAGTCCCCAGTCAGAGGCTTTGAAGGAGTCTTTCGGGGCCTGCGGAACATTAGGGAAATAGGTGAAGCCGGTGATTTTCTCCAGGTCGGCAACGGACATCATCTCCTTGCTGGATGGCTTCTGCCCTTTGAGGGAATTGGTGTGGGTGCGAACGAAAGCAACGCACATAAGCTCATCGCGGGTGCAATCCTTCAGGGCCTTGCGGGTAGAACCGCTCCTGGTACGGAGCAGCACATAGTAGAACATTGTCGGAATCGACACATCGCTCCTGCCGCCGAACTCAATCTTCTTCGGAGATGCCGTGTAGCCGTAACCGTCGGTGTATTTGTCGAAATAGCAACCTATTACCTCGTAGAGGGTATCCGCGCACACCTTGGTATCCACCCAATCCTCCAGGATGTTCCAGCCGCCGCCTCCGGTATTGAACCCGGAAGAAAGCTGAGGAGCGATATTGGAATAATAGAACACCTGCCTGTTGGTCGTGCCGGAAGCCAGCCTCTCTGCAGATCCCAGCATATGCCCCTTGTTGCAGCCGCCTCCCGTGGACTTGCTGCGATACTGCAGCGAAGCAGGGATATCCGGGTCCGCCTGATAGGCATTCGTGCGGTTGACATTCTTCGCCGAATACATATCGTGGCGTGGAGCTGACACCCAGTAAGGGCAATGGTGCTCCGCGCTGAAGCACACGGCATAATTGCGGGCCTTATGCCCGGAAGGACTGCGAAGGTCGCAAAGATGATATGCGTAGTACAAATCTGAATTGTTGTCGTCAATACCGTTGCCGTCCGCATCCGCAATCACCGGAAGCTCATACCACACGCGGGTCGTAACCCCAACCGGCGGAACAACCACCTCTGTAGTATCCTTAGGAGGATCCACAACCCCAGTGGTATCCTTAGGCGGTTCAACCACTCCTGTAGTATCTTTTCCAACATCAGGACCTACCGACCCGATAATGTTGTCAATGTTTCCCTCACAAGAAACGAAAAGCAGAGCAAGAGCTCCGGCAATAAAGCAGCGTTTCAGAATTTCCATCGCAAACTCAGCATTGGTATCAGCGACTTGAAGCGCATAGTCACGCCCTCGGAATTAAGCCAAAGGCTCGGACAGGTGTCCACAGCCACCGACAAAGGCACGGAAGGAAAATCGTAGCTCACCCCGTACTGCACCATCAGGCCGGCAGTAAACAGGGACTTGTCGTACATACCGACAGAGACTCCCGGGCCGATAAACATATTGAACTGCCCCTTAAGCAGTCTGAAATTCAGGATATTGAAGTCATAGGCCGCAGAAATCCTGAATCCCGGGTACTCAGAGATTCCGAGCACACCGGCATCCACCTCGACAAACTGTTTGTGGTTGACAGTATGCTGATAGCTGATTTCAAGCCCCGGTCCCACTCTAAGACCGAAAGACTTCGGCTGTGCAAAAGCGGCCGTGCCCAAAGCGAGCGACAGGACCAGAACGGACAACAACTTCTTCATCTTCCCAAAAGATTAAACCATTCCGGAGAAACCGAGGAAAGCCATTGCCATAATGCTGACTGTAATCAGCGCAATAGGAAGGCCCTTGAAAGACTCCGGCACATTGTTTTGTGCAAGATGCTCGCGCAAACCAGCGAACAGAATCATAGCGATGCCGTAACCTACAGCAGTAGAAAGGGCATAGACCACGGACTCGCCGAGATTCAGCAGGTGGGAAGCGCTTCCGAATACGAACTCCTTGGTAACCACAGTGATAGCCACACCGAGAACGGCGCAGTTGGTGGTAATCAGAGGAAGGAAGATGCCGAGGGCCTGATAGAGACTCGGGCTGACTTTCTTCAGCACAATCTCCACCATCTGCACAAGAGCCGCAATCACGAGGATGAAGGCAATGGTCTGCAGGAACTCAAGTCCGAAAGGCACCAGCAGGTACTTGTTGAGAAGGAAGGTGACTATGGTCGCAAGGGTCATCACGAAGCATACCGCTCCGCTCATACCCACTGCTGTGCTGAGCTTGTTGGAAACACCCAGGAAAGGACAGATGCCGAGGAACTGGGCAAGCAGGATATTGTTGACAAAGATTGCCGAAATGATAATCATCAGATATTCCATAATATATCCTCCTTACTTCTTGAGATACTTGTTGAACAGAACCATAAGGTAGCCCAGTACCATAAAGGCACCAGGAGCCATCACGAAAGCGAGAATACCGTCGCCCGGGATGAACTTCCAGCCGAAAACAGAGCCGCTTCCCAGAATCTCGCGGACAATGCCGATAACCGTGAGCGAAAGGGTGAAACCTAGTCCGACGCCGATTCCGTCAAGAGCCGACTCGAGCACACCATGCTTGTTGGCAAAAGCCTCAGCGCGTCCGAGCACGATGCAGTTCACCACAATCAGAGGGATGAACAGTCCGAGGGTCTGGTAAACACCCGGTACGAAAGCCTGCATCAGAAGCTGAAGCAGAGTCACGAAGGTCGCAATCACAACAATATAGACAGGGATATGCACCTTGTCCGGTACGACAGGAGCAATCAGCGAAATCACGATATTGGAAAGGATGAGCACGAACATGGTCGCAAGTCCCATCTCCAGTCCGTTCATTGCGGAAGTAGTGGTGGCGAGTGTCGGACACATACCGAGCACCAGCACGAATGTCGGGTTGTTCTTTACAAACCCGTCAGTGAGAATGGACAGTTTGCTCATTTGCGTACCTCCTTATCATTAAGCGATTTAACTACATTTACAGCATTGCTGACAGCCAGCGCATAAGCGCGGGAAGTGATGGTGGAAGCGGTAATGGCATCCACATCTCCACCGTCCTTTCGCACTGCAATCTTCTTGTCCGGAGAGAACCCGCGCCACTGCGCCATAAAGTTCTCATCCTGGTTGCACTTCGCTCCAAGACCCGGAGTCTCGCTGTGCGAAAGCACGGAAGTGTTGTAAACCGTGCCGTCTTCGAGCACTCCAACCATAAGCAGGAGCTGTCCTCCGAAGCCGTTGGTAGCAGACTTCACTGCATAGGCGGTAGCGCAGCCGTCCACAAGATTCTCGTAGTATTCGTATTCCACACCGCCTACACTGACGGTCTTGGCTTCGGAAATCTCGCCTCCCTCAGGAAGCACCATTCCGATTGAAGCCTTCAGCGCCTTTGCGGAAGCATCCTGAATCGGCTGCCAGGTAAGGGCATATACTCCGCCGAGCAGGGCGGCGCAAATCAGGCAGACTGCCGTAAGGCAGAGGGCCATATTCAAAAGATTCGACTTAGCTGCCATAATCAGTTCCTCCCGTACTTTTTCTGATGGAACGCATTGTTGAGAAGCGGAACCACCATATTCATAATAAGAATAGCGAAGCTGACTCCCTCAGGATATGAACCGAAGTAGCGGATCATCATCACAATGAGACCTATGCCGGCACCGTAGATGACCTGGCCTGCCGTGCTCATTGGGGAGGTGACATAGTCGGTAGCCATAAAGCAGGCTCCCAGGATGAGACCACCGGTAAGAAGGTTGAACAGAGGGTCTGTGAACCTGGTTGGGTCTATGAGCCAGAAGATAAGGCTGACCAGAGCCACTGAGCCGAAGATGCTCAGCGTTGTCCAAGGCTTGATGACCCTGCGCACCAGAAGGTAACCGAAGCCGAGCAGCAGGGCGATGGCGCTGAGCTCGCCGGCGGAACCTCCGATATTGAAGAAGAGGGTCTGCAGATAGTCAGTTCCTGCAATGGCCTCAACTCCGCCCTCGGCATATTTGCCGAGCAGGGTTGCTCCGGAAACGGTATCCACTCCGCTCAGGCAGGACGGGATGGAGAGGAAGCCCTGAGGCACGGTCCAGTCGGTCATCTGTGCAGGGAAGGAGATAAGCAGGAACACGCGGCCCGTGATTGCAGGGTTGAACGGGTTCTGGCCTATGCCTCCGAAAGACATCTTGGCTACGCCGATGGCAACAACCGCACCGACAACAACCACATACCAAGGGGTTGTGGCAGGAAGATTCATTGCAAGCAGCAGTCCCGTAACCACTGCGGAGAGGTCTCCGATGGTGGAAGGGCGCTTGAGCATCCATTTGGTAATGGCCCACTCGAGGAGCACGCAGCAGGCAACGCTGAGTGCAAGAATCAGCAGCTCACTCAGTCCGTAGAAGAGGACTGAAACCAGCAAAGCCGGAATGAGGGCGATAATCACATCCAGCATCAGCGAGCGTGTGCTTACGGCCGCGTGGATGTGAGGATTTGGTGAAACTATATACTTTTTCATCGTCTGTTACTGTTTAGCGGCTTTGGCAGCTTCAGCGGCAGCCTTGGCGGCAGCGGCACGGGCACGCATAATGCCCATTACCTGCACCTTGGACTGACGGATTCTGTCAAGAAGCGGAATATTGGCCGGACAGCTGTACAGGCAACATCCGCATTCGATGCAATCCTGAACGGCATTCTTCTCAAGACCCTCCATATCTCCCGCCTTCGTCAGGCGGTTCAGAAGGAATGGCTCAAGCCCCATAGGGCAGGCATCAGAGCAGCGGCCGCAACGTATGCAGGCTGAAGTCTCGCCACGCTTGGTCGCATCATAGCTCAGATAAAGGATTGAAGACGAGCCCTTGACCGTAGCGGCATCCATATTGGATATGGCCTTTCCCATCATAGGGCCGCCGCTGATAATCTTGGCGGCTCCCTCAGGAACTCCCCCTGCATAGTCGGCAATCGCGCTGAGCGGAATACCGATGCGGAAGAGGTAGTTATGCTGCTTTTCCAGCGGCAGGCAGTCGCCCGTAACGGTAAGAGTATTGGTAATCAGAGGTTTATTCTTCTGAACAGCCTCATAGACCGCAAGGGCCGTAGCCATATTCTGCACCACTGCTCCTACGCTGATAGGCAGGCCGCCGGACTTCACCTGACGGCGCATCACAGCATCGATCAGCTGCTTCTCGCCACCCTGCGGATAGCGCTTCTTGAGCTGTTGCACCCTGATATTGGTGTATGGCAGTTCGCCGAGAGCCTTCTGCATAGCCTGGATGGCCTCAGGCTTATTTTCCTCAATTGCGAGAACGCAAGGGCATCCTCCGAGTACGCTCTGCATAATGGCAGCGCCCACGATGATTTCCTTGGTGCGCTCAAGCATAATGCGGTAGTCGCTGGTAAGATACGGCTCGCACTCCGCTCCGTTGATTATCAGGCACTCGGCCTTGCTTCCCGGAGCCGGGTTGAGCTTGACGTGGGTCGGGAAGGTCGCTCCTCCGAGTCCCACAACTCCGTTCTTTTTGATTTTCTCGAGAACCGCGGCCCTGTCGGCAGGGATTTCGGTTACGAGGGTATCGCTGAGATCTATCCCTTCGGCCCACTCGTCTCCCTCAACGGCAATCTCGATATGGGTAACCATCTTGCCTGCAATGTCGGCGCGAGGGGCGATGGACTTGACGGTACCGGAAGCCGGAGAATGCACGAAGGCGGAAATGAAGCCCGCCGGCTCGGCAAGCACTTGGCCTACCTTGACCTTGTCCCCTACTGCTACCACCGGGGTCGCAGGAGCTCCAAGATGCTGGGCCATAGACACATAGACAGTCTGCGGAAGAGGCAGAGTCTCAATCGCGCAGTCGCGCGACAGCTTGGAGTCGTGAGGATGGACTCCTCCTATTCTGAAAGTAACGTTTTTCATTGTTGAGCCTCCTTGTTTTCTGCTTTAGCGGCTTCGGCTGCCTCCTTTGCCTTGCGGTTGCGCTCGGCTATGCGGGCCTTTACCGCCTCCTTGTCCAACGGCTTAGGGAAGTTAATACCGTGAATTGCACCCGTAGGACAAACGGCCTCGCACTCGCGGCAGAGCTTGCAGAGCTCATAGTTGATATACGCAAGGTTTCCTTCCAGGGTGATGGCACCCTTCGTGCAGGTCTTCAGGCAGATGCCGCAACCTATGCAGGCTGCAGAGCAGGCCTTCTTGGCGACAGGGCCCTTGTCCTTGTTGACACAGCTGACATACAGGCGCATTCCGCGCGGACCCTTGGCACGAAGTTCGATGATGCTCTTCGGGCAGGCCTTCACGCAGGCGCCGCAGGCGGTGCACTTCTGTTCGTCCACAACCGGCAAGCCGGTGGTCACATCCATAGTGAGAGCCCCGAACTGGCAGGCGGAAACGCAGTCTCCGCATCCGAGACAACCGTAGGCACAGCCTGTGTCTCCACTGTACAGGGCTGCCTTCACCTTGCAGGAAGGCGCTCCGTCATAGATATTGGTGGCAGGACGGTTGGCGCAGGAGCCGTTGCACCTTACGACAGCAACCATAGGAGCCTTCTCCTTGACCTCATAGCCAAGAATGCCGGCTACCTTCTTCATCACCTCGTTACCTCCCACAGGACAGTAATGGTTGTCCAGGTTCGGAGCTTTCACTGCCGCATCGGCAAAGGCACGGCATCCGGCAAAGCCGCAGCCGCCGCAGTTGGCGCCGGGCATCACCTTCTCGACCTCGTCGATACGGGGATCCTCTTCGACCTTGAACTTCTTCGCCACCCAGAAAAGAATCAGGGCGAGCAAGAGTCCCAGACCGGCGAGAATCACGATTGTCCAGATAATTGTACCAGTCATTTTTTCTTTATATAAAAAGTATATTCATTCTTAAGTTTGTCACGCATCAGCCAAAGCACGAGATACCAAAGGCCCACTGCGGCAATTGCGCACAGTCCCGCGGTGAGCTCGGAAAGGCCGAGCGCGGTGAGTGCAAGCAGCACGGCTACCATCAGAATCAGAGGCAGCACATAAGCGAGCCATACGGCCTTCAGGCCCATAGTGCGCTTCAGCACTATATCCACCTCCTCCCCTATTTCGAAGCCTAGCTTCGCAGGGACCTGAAGGGTCTTGACCTTGCCTTCGGACATTCCGCACAGGGCGGAAGCCTTGCAGCTGGCGCAGGCATCCTCCGTAGTGAACTCCACGGTAATCATCTGAGGGTCGATAGCTGTTATCTTCCCGCTATGGCTTATTTCTCCCATCCCTGTTCCGGTTCTATGTTGTTGTATGCCATTGAATTCATTCCCGACTCATACTCCGTTGCCATAGCGTCCTGAGCGTAGAGCGTATCCTGCATCTCCACAAACTTGACCTTTTCGGACTTGAAGAGCATATCGATGTCTGTGGTCTCGCCGTTGCGGTGCTTGGCGATAATCAGCTGGGTCTTCTCCTTGTCCTGAGGGCCCTCGGAAAGGCCGAGGAAGTCAGGGCGGTGGATGAAGAGAACCATATCCGCATCCTGCTCGATGGAACCGGACTCACGAAGGTCGGAAAGCGCAGGCTTGCCGTTGCCTCCCTGACGGTCAACCGCCTTGCGGGACAGCTGGGAGAGGGCAATAATCGGGATATTGAGCTCCTTTGCCGTAGCCTTGAGCAAACGGGAGATGGCAGCAACCTCCTGCTCTCTCATTCCCTTGGTCTCGACAGGGCCCTGCATCAGCTGCAGGTAGTCCACAATCGCGAAGCGTACACCCTTCTGTTTGACAAGGGACTTGAGCTTGGAGCGGAACTCCATTACCGGAAGGCCAGGGGTCTCATCCACATAGAGAGGAGCCTGGGAGAGCTTTTTGAGCGACTCTTCCAACAGGGTCCACTCGTCATTCTGAAGCTTGACGCCACCCCTGATTTTGTCTGCGCTGAGTCCTGACTCGCTGGTCATAAGACGGGTAGCGAGCTGGATGGAAGACATCTCAAGAGAGAAGAAAGCCGTAGGGATATGGTGGTCCACAGCCGCGTTCCGCGCAATATTGAGCGAAAAGGCAGTCTTACCCACAGACGGACGGGCGGCAAGGATAATAAGGTCCGAAGGTTGCCATCCGTTGGTAATCCTGTCGAGGGTAGCATAGCCGGAAGGCACACCGCTCAGACCGGTCTGGTCCTGCATAGCCTCGATGCGGTTGAGAGCCTCCTGAATCACCGAGCCTATCTCCCTTACGGAATGGCGGTCGCTGCTCTGGGTAGCCGCATAGACCCTGGACTGGGCGTCGTCGATAAGGTCGTCCACCTTCACCTCGTCGCTGTATGCCTTTTTGAGGATTTCGTGGGCGGCTGAAATGAGGTCTCTCTGAATGGTCTTCTGGCGGAGTATCCTCGTGTAGGACTCTATGTTGGCGGCAGAGCCTATCCTGCCGGACAGCTGGGCGAGCTTGGCGGGGCCGCCCACCTCATCGAGTTTGCCTTTCTGACGCAGTTTTTCGGAAACGGTGATAAGGTCGATGGGGCTGTGTTCGTTGGAGAGCTCGACCATAGCGCTGAAAATCGCCCTGTGCTGCTCCGAATAGAAGCAGGTCGAGTCAAGCTGGTCTATAGCCTCATCCACACAAAGTGGCTCCAGGAGCATAGCTCCCAGAACCGCCTCTTCGACCTCAAGGGCCTGTGGAGGAACGTTGCCGCCCTCCAGGAAATCGTCTTTCTTTGCCCTTTTCTCGGCCATTACTCCTGTACTTCAGCAAGAGGGTTTACGAGAATACGTCCGCAGTGCTCACAGATAACGAGCTTCCTGCCGGAAGCAATATCCACCAGGCGCTGAGGGGTAATGGTATTGAAGCATCCGCCGCAGGCATTCTCGTTGTAAACGGTAACGACTGCAAGATGGTTGCGTACGCTGCCGCGGATACGGTCGTAGGCGCTGAGCGTGCGCTCGTCAATCCTGGCTGTATACTCGGCACGCTTGGCGCTGAGCTGCTCCTCCTGGGCTGCAGTGGACTCGACAATACTTTCAAGCTCTTCCTTCTTTGCCTGAAGGTCCTCCTTGCGGATTTCGATGCGGCTTGCAATCTCGGTGATGGCATCCTTGCGTTCTGCAATTGCAACGCGTGCCTCTCCGATGTGCTTCTCCGCAATCTGGCGAAGGAGTACAAGATTCTCGAGTTCCTTGTTGATGGAATCGAACTCACGGCTGTTTGCCACATTGGTGAGCTGCTGCTGGTACTTTGCCGTATCGGCATCGATTTCCACCATCTGGTTCTTGTTTTCCTCTATGCTTTTCTCATAGCCCGAAATCATTTCTTCAAGGCGGGCTGATTTGGCAACAAGGGCATTGATTTCATCCTCAATCTGGGCCACTTCCTCAGGAAGTGCACCGCGAAGGCTGACAATCTTCTCAATTTCGTTGTCTGTCCCCTGAAGAGCATAAAGTACGCGGAGCTTCTCCGCTACATCACCTGACTCCGTAAAGCTCTTCCGCAGGGATACGAAAGTTTCCCTCTGGTCGATGGGAGTCTCGACTTTTGTGTTTTTAACAATCTCTGACATATCTGATTTACTGATTATTATTACTGTTTTGTGCGGGACGCAAAGATAGGAAAAATTCCCCTATTATTTAAGTGAATTCCGTATTTCCACCAACTCCCTCCGGATACCCTTCAAAGTATCCAGGGCCTTGACCCTGTCCCTGACCAACTTGTCATCGTTTTCAAGCACCTTCGCCGCCCCCTCGATTGTCATTCCCCTGGTTTTGAGAAGATGTTGCGCCTGCCGCAGCACTTCAATGTCCGCAGCGGTGAATTTCCTGTTTCCCTTGGCGTTGCGGTGCGGCTTGATTTTGTCCGGGAACGAATTGCTCCAGAACCTTATGCAGGAAGTGCTCTCTCCCAGCATTTCGGCGACTTCGCCAATCGAATAGTACAGCTTCTCCATATTAATCCAATGATTGGACCGTGTTCACGGCCATATACAACATATTCGAATACTCTTCATAGTCCACGGAGGCGAAGAAGTAATTGACAGGGTCCATAGTGCGGCCGTCCAGCAGCACTTCGTAGTGCAGATGGGGCGCAAAGGCGTTGCCCGTAGTCCCGACCGTTCCTATCTGCTGCCCGAGCTTGACATTCTGGCCCTGCTTGACCTTCATCGTTGAAAGATGGCAGTACACAGTGACATAGCCCCCAGGGTGGGTGATAGTCACCGTATTGCCTTTGCCCTTGCCAGATTTTACCACCGAACTTACCTTGCCGGCAGCGGAAGCATAGACCGGTTCGCCCTGCGACACGATGAAGTCCAGGCCGTCGTGGTCAACATAGGCTTTCAGATAAGGCTGAAGCCTGCTCCCCACGGAAGCACCGATTTGGGTGAAGGAAATGTCTTTCACGGGCAGGTGCATAGGGGGCAGCACGGTGGCAGGGTTCGCCACCCGGTAGAGAGCCTGCTTGAGAGCGAGCTCCACCTCCCGGGCATCCTCCATCATCCTGTCCGACTTGGCGGAAGAATAGGCAATGAGGCTGGTGTTCGGGATGGAATCTCCCCCGCTCAGAAGGCAGAGCGAGTTGATAGGGTCAACGGCAGGAGCGCTGCTGTGGAAAATGGCCTCATAAATCTCGTTGTCCTTGATTTCGAGATTGCTGATGGCATCGTCCAGCAGCTGCTGCTGCGGAAGAAGCTCCGGATAGAGCTTTTCGTACATCTTGTTTTCCCTCTTGAGTCTTCCCTCAACATCGGTATTGATTGTCAGCGCTATGACAAGATAGACCACTACCGTAACCACTAAGGATACGGCAAGCACCTTCAGGATGAAATTCAACACCCTGCGGCCCGGTTTTCCGGACTCCTTGACCTTAAGGTCGGAGTCTATGCTGTAAAGATGGTCACTTGACATTTACTGCATCTACCATTGCATTATACTCTTCCGGCTTCATGGACAGGTCCATAAAGGACATCGGGTCTATGGCTTTGTTCTTGAAAAGCACTTCGTAGTGGAGGTGAGGTCCGGTGGACTTGCCGGTATTGCCGACCTGCCCTATCTGCTGTCCCCTCTTGAGCTTCTGGCCCTGGGTCACATTTATCGAGTGGAGGTGGGCATAGCGTGTCTTGTATCCGAAGCCGTGGTCTATGATGACCTCATTGCCGTAGCCGAAGAACTGATACCGCACCTTTTCCACAACTCCGTCTCCCGTGGTGTAAACCGGATAGCCGACCTTGCCGGTCGCAAAATCTATTCCGTCGTGGAAGGCAATCTTGTTTTTGTAAACCGGATCGTGGCGGCGTCCGAAACTGCTCGATACGCGGTATTTGCCCTTCTCCGGGCAAATCGGAGGCACTGCAGGAACGCAGGATTTCATCTCGTCCGCCTGCTTGGAAACTACAGCCACCTCATCGAGGGCGGTACTCTGGATGAAGGCCCTCTTGGTAAGTACATCCATACGCTTTACGGTCTTCTTGAGAAGCTCGTTTCCTCCGAGGTCATCCAGGTAGGCATATCTGTTGGCGCCTCCGAAGCCGGCCTGCTTCACTTCTTCAGGTATGGCTTCAAGACCGAGTATGGAGCGGTACACGTCGTCATCCCTCTGCTCAATGCCGTTCAGGGTGCTTTCCTGTCCGTCAAGCTGGTGTCCGAGCATCTCGTAGCGGGACTTCCATTTCTCATTCTCGCTCTTCAGATAGGCCGTTTTGGGAAGGTCCAGTCCGAACACCGAGGTGTAGAGCCAGAAATACAGGCACACCAGAGCCACTACCGCTGCCACAAAGCCCAGCACCTTGAAAAGGCGGGCGGCAGATGACTCCTCGTGTTTCTCGTACAGGAGGGTTTCCGCGTTGTATATGTATTTGCTTAATTTCTTCATTCTCACTTGTTTGTCAATCGTTGGATTTCAGACTTGGAGGTTCCGCAAAGGGCTGTCCAGAGCTGCGGCTCACGGAAGCCGCGAAGGAAATCGCCTACAGGCATCCTCTTCTTGCCGCTGAGCTGCAGGTCAAGCACGCTGACGGCTCCGGCAGAAGTGACAATGTGCAGGAAGGTCTTGCCGTCGCTGAGGATGGTGCCCGGCGCAAGGCCTTCAGGGCACTCCACTGCGCGGGATGCGAAGATTTTCATCTGCACAGGCTTGTCCTCGCCCTTTTGGAGCATAGTGTAGGCCGTAGGATAAGGGCTGAGGCCGCGGATGAGGTTGTGGATATGCACAGCAGTGTCGCTCCAGTCTATGTTGAGGAGTTCAGGGGTGAGCTTAGGCGCAGGCTTGAGCACCTCAGAGCCCTGGATGAAGCTGCGCTGCACCCTGGTCTCCACATTTTTCTGAATAATGCCTTCGACGGTCTGCAGCACGACCTGGGAGCCGAGCTCCATAAGGGCGTCGTGCACATCGCCCGCCGTATCTTCCGCACCTATGCGGCATTCCTCGCGGAAAATAATGCCTCCGGTGTCTATGTCCTTGTCTATCATAAAGGTGGTCACGCCCGTCATCTTCTCGCCGTTGATAAGAGCCCAGTTGATAGGGGCTGCGCCGCGGTACTGAGGCAGCAGGGCGGCGTGAAGGTTGAAGGTGCCGAGGCGTGGCATCTTCCATACTTCCTCAGGAAGCATACGGAAGGCAACTACCACAAAGAGGTCCGCCTTGAGGGCACGCAACTGGGCGAGGAACTCAGGGTCCTTCAGCTTAATCGGCTGAAGCACAGGGATATTGTGCTCCACGGCATATTTCTTCACAGCGCTCTCGTTCACTTTTAGGCCGCGTCCGCTCGGCTTGTCGGCGACGGTCACTACGCCTACCACCTTGTATTTGTGCTTGATGAGGGTGTCCAGAGGGGCTACCGCAAATTCCGGGGTGCCCATATAGACGATTCGGGTCTTGTGGAAAATGGAGGCCACGCGGCTCTTGAGCTTGCGCAGCCAGGTTTTTATGGAATCCATATTGAATACTGGTGAATCGTGTACCGCCTTCCAGGTCAGATAGGCTCCTATCGGGGCGAGTACGAATGAGGAAATGAATGCTCCCGGGATGGCTCCTACCGCACCGTCGTTGGCCAGCTTGGTACCGGAAATGTCAACCACCCAGTAGAGCACGAAGAAGAGCACGGATATGATGGCGGACACGCCAAGGCCTCCCTTGCCTATCAGGGCTCCAAGCGGTGCTCCGATGAAGAACAGTATGAAGCAGGCGAGGGCCTGCGCGAACTTCTTGAGTATTTCCACGCGTGCGCGGCGCAGGTAGAAATGCTCGGAGTAATTGTCGTGCTGGAAGTTGCTCAGCTGCGAGGACATCCTCTGAGCCTTCTCGGAGGCTGCCTTCAGCGCGCGTATTTTGTCGTTGCGGGTCTTCCAGGTGCCGAAGCCTTCGTATTCGAACTCAGTGTGATGCTTCGCCTGCCAGGCGGTGTCGAGCTGAGCGCGCATCATCAGGGTGCCGTCCGCCTTGAAGGAGGCAATATGGTCCTCATAACCCTTGTTGGTGATGAGGGCGAGCGAGTCGCGCTCCTTGATGAGGCTGGAGTTCTTCTGCGACTTGATGGCGTTGCCGAAGCGGTTGTCCTCCGATTTTTCGAAGGCATAGTTCTTCAGAGAAATGATGAGCTGCTGCTCGTGGAAGGCGATTTTCTGAAGTTCGTGCTCCACCTCGCTTCCGTTGCGGTTGCTGCTCTCCTGATAATTGATACCGTCGTAGAGCGTGAAGATAAGGTAGTCCTTCTGCTTGGACAGGCGCATCGTTGCAGAGTCGGCAAGGGTAACGGAGTTGTTGCCCTTCTTGTCGGTATGGTCATAGACCATCACGCCGTGCATCATTCCGCTTTTCTTGTCCTGCTCCTCGACGCGAAGTATGTAGCCGTCAATGCCGTTGTAGAAGGTTCCTGACGGGATTTTGATTTCCTCCTTGGTGCGGCCTATGTCGTCGCGCAGGGTATAGATTTCGTTATAGGCCTTAGGCACAAGGTTATTGCCTATGAAGAAGGCACTTACGGCGATGATGGCGGATACTATGGTCAGCGGGATCATTATCCTTACGAGGGATACTCCGCTGGCCTTTATCGCCATCATCTCGTTGTTCTCCGTCATCTGCCCGAGCGTCATCATCGAGGCGAGCAGGGTGGACAGAGGCAGGGCAAGAGGCAGGATGGTGCAGGTGCCCCACATCAGGAACTCGAGAATCACGGACAGGCCCAGACCCTTGCCCACCAGCTCGTCGATGTAGAGCCAGAGGAACTGCATCATAAGGATGAACACGACAATCAGAAGTATTGCCGTGAACGGTCCTATGAAGGCCGAGAGTATGAACTTGTCCAGTTTCTTCACGCCTGAAGGGGTTTATGCTACGACTTTGCCTACGAGTACCGCGAGGGCGTTCTTGAGCCCGTCGGCATTCCTTCCGCCTGCGGTTGCAATGCCCGGCTGTCCGCCACCGCCGCCCTGGATGCAGGCAGCAGCCTCGCGTATGTCTTTTCCGGCATTCTTGCCTGCCGCTACGAGGTCGTTGCTATAGACCAGCAGCAGCTGAGGCTTGCCGTCGGCGAGGAAGGCTCCTGCGATTGCGGTGTTGGTGAGCTCCTTCTGAAGCAGGAGTGCCGCTTCGCGCACCATAGCAGGGTTTCCTTCGAAGCCGGAAATGGAGTCGATGGTGATCAAGTTGATGCCGCCGACCTGCTTGCCGGTTTGCGAGAGTTCCTTGGCATACTGAGCTGCCTTCTGCTTTGCAAATGCCTCAGCCTGCTTTTTGTATTCCGCATTCTCGGTGATGAGTTTCTGGATGGCGCCGGAGAGGTCCGGGATATTGTTGAAGAAGGCGCGGGCGGTGCGCAGGGACTCCTGTGCGGTCTCGCTGTAGAGCTCTGCCGCCTCGCCTGTCATTGCTTCGATACGGCGCACGCCCGCGGCTATTGCGGTTTCGCTGACGATTTGGAAGTAACCGATATTGCCGGTTGCGGAGGTATGGCATCCGCCGCAGAGCTCGACGCTAGGGCCGAACTTGACCACGCGCACGGTGTCGCCGTATTTCTCGCCGAAGAGGGCTATAGCTCCCATAGCATTGGCCTCGGCCATAGTGGCATCGCGCTTCTCTTCGAGAGGCATATTGCTGCGGATCAAGGCGTTGACCTTATGCTCCACCTCGCGTATCTGGGCATCGGTGAGCTTCTCGAAGTGGCTGAAGTCGAAGCGGAAGTAGTTGTCGCAGACATATGAGCCCTTCTGCTCCACGTGGGTGCCGAGCACTTCGCGCAGTACCTGGTCGAGAAGGTGGGTGCAAGTGTGGTTGTTGGCGATTTTCTGCCTGCGCTCCGCATCCACCACAAGGGTGAATTCGCCTTCGCAGTTCTGCGGGAGGCGCTGTGCAATATGAATCGTAAGATTGTTTTCCTTGATGGTGTTGAGGATGGCTATCTTCTCGCCGTCGGCTGAAACGATGTAGCCCGTATCTCCGATTTCACCGCCCATTTCGCCGTAGAACGGGGTGCGGTCGAAAACGAGCTGGAGCATCTCCTTGTTCTTCTGCACCACCTTGCGGTGCTTGAGGAGCCTGACTCCGGTGGTAGTGGTCTCATCGTAGCCGGTGAAGCGGCTCTCGCCTTCGCAGTATTCGGTCCAGTCGCCGAACTCGTTGGCGGTGGCGTTGCGGGCGCGCTCCTTCTGCTTGCCGAGCTCCACCTGGAAGCCTTCGAGGTCGATGGTATATCCGTTTTCGGTTGCGATGAGCTCGGAAAGGTCGATCGGGAAGCCGTAGGTGTCATATAGCACGAAAGCATCCACGCCGCTTATGACCTTGGTCTCGCGGGACTTGGCCATATATTCGTCCATAAGCTTGATTCCGCGGTCGAGGGTGCGCAGGAAGGCGTTTTCCTCCTCGCGGATGACGGACTCGATGAGCTGGCGCTGGCTTACGAGCTCAGGGTAGGCCTCGCCCATATCGGAGACGAGCTGAGGCACGAGGCGGCAAAGGAACGGTTCGCTGAAGCCGAGGAAGGTGTAGCCGTAGCGCACGGCGCGGCGAAGGATCCTGCGGATCACATATCCGGCCTTGTTGTTGCTCGGCAGCTGACCGTCCGCAATCGCGAAGCTGATGGTGCGGATATGGTCTGCGACCACGCGCATTGCCACATCGGTCTTCTCGCTTTCGCCGTACTTATGGCCGGAGAGCTCGCCGATTTTTGCGAGCATTCCGGTAAATACATCGGAGTCGTAGTTGGAATTCTTGCCCTGGAGCACTGCGCAGAGACGCTCGAAGCCCATTCCGGTATCGATGTTCTTTGCAGGAAGGCTCTCGAGGTGGCCGTCAGCCATACGCATATACTGCATAAAGACTATGTTCCAGATTTCGATGACGTGAGGGTCTGAAGCGTTGACCAGCTCGCGTCCGCTCAGGCCTGTTGCGGCCTTCTCTTCAGGAGTGCGGATGTCTATATGAATCACTGAGCAGGGGCCGCAAGGACCGGTGTCTCC
>SAMEA3663208__coassemble_321_pt1 | contig 16271 bp, 8 predicted proteins | sample SAMEA3663208__metabat2_low_PE_018 | metagenome-assembled genome bin SAMEA3663208 (sample SAMEA3663208) | pig gut metagenome | biome: pig gut; feature: pig-associated habitat; material: faeces | place: China | collected 2013
CGCCTGTCCAAGATTGACGAACTGGAGCGCCGTATCCGCGAAGCCGACCCCCGCAAAGTCCTTCAGAGGGGTTACTCGCTGATAGTTGATTCGGGTGGGCATATTGTCAAGTCTGCTTCTGATGTTTCCGCTGACGATACGCTGCGGATTTTGTTCTCTGACGGAACGGTACAGGTTAAAGTGGAAAGCATAAAATGATGTGATTTATGAAAAGGTTTTGTCTACAACTGCAATTGACTCTATTTGCTATTGCGTTTTCTATTTCTTCCTTTGCTCAATCTAAGCACGGGTATTTTTATGATGAGGCGGGAAATAGAATTGAACGAAGAATGGTTCTTGAGGATGAGAGGTTGCGTGGAGTAAGAACTGCTATCAATGAATCAAATGACATTAGCTATATATTAGATGAAGGAGCATCGGTTGGCTCTATTCCTATTCAGACTATGGTAACCGAAAGTGGCGGGAAGGTGTATAGTTTGAATATTCCCGTTGCCTCAGATTATAATCTTGTTCCGGCTTTATCAATAGTATATAATAGTCAGTCCGGAGAAGGCGATGTCGCTTGGGGATGGAACATTTCGGGGATTTCACGTATTAAAATATGTAATAAAACACTTTATTTCGATGGAGATGCAAAACCTGCAGCAACAAGCGGAAGTGATTGTGTGTACGAATTGGATGGAGAAAGGTTGGTCCAAGGAATGACGCTCCCGACATATTATGAGCTGGAAACTGCTAGAAGTAGAATACTTGTTCATCATAGTCGTCCTTTTGATACGAGTGTAGGATATTCATTTGATAGATTTGATGTTTCATATCCAGATGGACGAAAAGCGGTTTTCAAACAGATTAATCCTCGCCAAGTGTCTGATTCTTTTCCTTTGGTTGAGATTGAAGATGCAGATGGTAATCGGATTTGTTTTAACTACGAAAGACAGGGTAATCATGATTACATCAAAACTATAGAGTATGGCTTTGATAATAATGGGAATAGCCATGCATCAATTTCTTTTACATATGAGAATCGAGAAGATATCGTTGTTCAGTATAGGGCGGGCATAGCAATTTCAAATCCTCTTGTGTTGACATCAATTGCAAGTTATGATGAGAGCAGAGAGTTGATGCGTTATTCTTTTACGAGGTCTTCGCATAATGGTACTACGGTATTAACATCCATAAATTGCATAAATGAAGAGGAATATCTCAATCCTGTTCGCTTTTATTATTCAGAAACTGGGGATGATGTATTGCTATTTGGAGGTTTTTTTACTTTGCCGTTCAATGTCTCCTCACCACAAAATTGGATCTGTTTGTCTGGGACTTTTTTGAGGGATTCATATTCATCAGGAATGATAATGTATGAAAATGACCCCATTCAAGGCAATTATTTTGATTCGCATTCTCGATTGCTTATTACTCCCAAAATCGGACCCAACGCATCATATTTGGAAATAGAAGCTGAAGATGGATTTCAGAAACTAGTTCCTGCAGATATTGATGGAGATGGTTTTGATGAAGCAGTAAAAATCAGATACCTGAATGCTGACAATTCCGGTACAAGGATAGAGAGTAAAGTTTACAAGTTCTCCGGCGTTTCTTCCTGTTGGACGGTTGATTCCATAAGTGTCCAAGCTGTAATTCCAGAACGGCTTCAACTTGGACACGACATATATAGTCCAATAGGGTGCTCTTTTTTGTTTGGTAGTTTTCTTGGAAATGGCAAAAAACAACTGATGACTATCAGTAGTAACCAATCTACACTAGGACCATCCCATTCATATTGTTCCATAATAGATCTTAATAGTGGAGAATTATTATGCCATCAGGTTAGCCCATTTGATATTTCTTACGAGGATTATGGCAATATCGCTGCAATTGATATGGACTCCGATGGAAAGACAGATCTGGTTAGAAAAGATGGTACATCATTACATATTTACCGTTTCGATTTATCGTCGGGTAGTCTATCAAGAATAAAAACACTGTCGGGATTACCATCAAGTAAAAGTCTTTCAAGTGCCTTAGTGTCAGATATCAACTCTGATGGCTATATGGATTTTGCTTTCCACGAGCAAGATTCCTCTCAATGGAATTTTTATTTTTATACTGGGGGTACTTTTGTAAATAGAAATCAGATGATTTATACTTCCGAATCAGATGATTTGTTTTATTTTACTGATATTGATGGAGACAGTGCTCCAGATTTGATAAAACAGCATGGTAGCACAGTATCGTGGTATCGCAATGTTAATGGATCTATCAACGAAAATTCGGAATCATCGACATACGATTTGGGCGGATCTTCATATACTATAATACCTTCAGCTACTCTAGGGATATTCCCTAGAACTCAATTATTCATTTTGGAGAATAGTAAAATATCTGTTGCTAGATACGATAGGAATGAGTCAATAGAAAGGCAGATTTCAGACTGCATTAATAGCTATGGAATAAGGATACACACGGACTATAAAGATATTTCACTATTCGGAAATGATGTTTACCAATCAAGCCCTGATGTTCAATGGGATCAACAAAGGGGGTTTCATGCTGGGATACTCCCGTTAAATGTTGTTGAACAGGAAAAGACTACTATAGGTGAAGATATATTGATATGGAAACATTATAGTTATAAAGATTTATGTTTGAATAATTGTGGATTGGGATTCTGTGGCTTTAGGGAAAAGCTCGTTGAGGATGACTTAAGTTTATCAGGAGATGTCTATCGACGAAGAACAGTCTATAATCCGCAACAATTGGGCCTTCCTATTCTTTCGCAGATGTCGTCGATTTCCCAAGATGCGGGGAATAAATTGATGTCCAATATGAGCATAACGTATGATAATAATTGTACTCTATATGGTAAAGAGAATCCACAACTTACAGATATGGTGGAATATGACGCACTTACAGGAATACGTAAGCGCTCTCACTACATATATTCGTCATATGGATATCCACTCAAGCAGTTCTCTATTTTTGAGCTAAATGGAGTAATTGACCAAAGGGATACGACAATTAATACTTATAACAATATCATTTCAAATTCAAGATATCAGCTCGGACTCCCGATAACAGTATATAACTCTGTTAAAAAAGGTGAATCATCTCCTATGCGCAAGAAAAGCATAATGAGTTATTCTGGGAGTGGCCATCTTTTGTCTTGCCAGATTTTTGTTGTAGCAGGGGATAGCCTTATTACAAGTGAGACTTCAAATTATACATATTCCACAAAAGGAAAAGTGTTGTCAAAATCAGTATCGAATAGAGGGGCGTTAGCAAATAATACAACTACTTATACATATGATTCACTTGGAAGATACTGTATTCGTGAAATGGATCCCCTTAACAGAATAATTGAATATAGAGCAAGAGATAAATGGGGAACAGTATTGGAACAGACAGATTATCGAGGGAATTCTTTTAGTGTTGTCACAGATGTGTGGGGTAATGGAATTGCATTCAGTTCTCCAAGTGGTGCGATTCGATATATAAACTGTAGTTGGGGAGGGAATGGACTGTATACTGTCACGAGACAATCAAATGATGCTCCGACAGTAGTATCTCATTACGATGCTTTAGGCCGAGAGATATTGCACTCTGAGTCTCGTTTTGATGGTACTGAACTTAAGCAAAGCGTTTCTTACGATAGATTTGGTCGAAAGGTTTATGAGTCTATTCCTTTCAAGGGTGTATCTACTTCATTGTACAGTAGAAATGTTTTCGATAGATATGGAAGACTTGTGGAGACAATCACTCCTGCGGGCAAATCAACCACTTGGGAATATAATGGGGCTTCAGTAACAAAACGAGAAGGCGGATTCTTTCTAAGAACAACCACAGATGCTTCAGGAGATGTGGTATATACTGAAGATAATGGTGGTGAAATACATAGAATTCTTCGCTCTGATGGACAGCCTTCGTCAGTGGGTGAGACTACTTTTTCATACGATATTTATGGAAGGCGTATTTCAATTAGTGATCCTAGTTCCGGTATTAGGACATGGTCTTATGCAGATATGCCAGATGGCTCTTATAATGTTGTGTGTTCTTCCTCATGTGGATGTCGATTGGAAAACTATGATTGCCATGATAGATTGTTGTCTGTTTCAACAGAAGGTGAGTTTTCCACAATTTATTCTTATAATGATTATGGCGATATTGTACTTGTACAATCCTCTAATGGAACATCTACTTCATATTCATATGATAATTTGGGACGACAGTCAAGTATGACTCAAACCGTTAGTGATGTGTGTTGGATGACTGTTGATTATTCTTATAACCCACAGAATGGCTTATTAAATTCAAGTTCATTTTCTTCATTTAGAGGGGTGATAGGAACGGAAAGTTATATCTATTCAAGAGGCTATTTGACTTCGACTTTATGGAATGGCTCATCTGTGATGACACTCATCACTGAAGATGCTTTAGGCCTTCCTGCTAAAGTAAGGACTGGCGTAATAGATAGGTTTTATACCCACAATAATTATGGTTATGAGATTAGACGATGGGCGTGCCGTGATGGAGCTCAGTCTAATTTATACGATGAGGAGTATACATTCAATGTGACCACGGGCAATATTAGTTCTCGAACTGACAGAATAACTGGAAATGCTGAATCTTTTTCATATGACTATCTAGATAGATTAACAGCAGTTCAAACCGGCATGTCGATAGAGTCTATGAGTTATGATTCTAACGGCAATATACTTTCTAGGTCTTCCGTGGCAGGATTTGATTATGAAGATACGCAACATCCTTACAGAATGACTTCTGCCAGTGCTACATCTGCTATTTCTGCATTGCCTCAACATATTAGTTATAATTATGATGGTAGGCCTTTGGAGATAGAAGAGGGTGGGGTTAGAGCTTCATTTACTTATAATTCGTCTGGGGAGAGAGTGAGAATGGATGTCAGTGACTCAGATGGTAATCCCCTTTTAACAAAGCTTTATTTTAGTAATCGTTACGAGGTTGAAATTACCTCGGATGGCAACTTTGTTGAAACGCTTTGGTTGGGCGGTTCTTCGTATGACGGTACTGCTATGTGTGTTCACGAATCTTATACCGGAGGTGAACAGATTATCCAAGTGCTTCGTGATAGACAGGGCAGTATTATAAATACTGTGAATGAATATGGTGTTTCCGTTCGATTGAGTTATGATGCTTGGGGAAGACTCCGCAATTCTGATACTTGGGAACCTCTCACAAGTAATGAATTGAAATCGCTCCCGAGTCAATTGTTAACTCTTCGCACCTATACTGGACATGAACTACTCCCTTGGTTTGCTCTATATAACTGTAACGCTCGTCTCTATGATCCTGCTACAACACGTTTCCTTGGACCTGATCCTTTCATACAAATTCCTGACTTTACACAGTCTTATAATAGATATGCATATTGCCTTAATAATCCGCTGAAGTATACGGATGAAAGTGGAGAGCTGTTCGGAATTGATGATGCGGTAATAGTAAGTGCACTAATCATCGCAGGCGTATCTATGGCTATAGATTATGGGATTCAAGTATTCGCCAATTATATTGAATCAAAGAATAATCCAGATATGACTTCTCAAGATATTTGGCTTAATAATATTGATTGGTTTGATATAGGTGTTACGGGAATAGTGAGCGGTTTAACAGGTGGATATAGTGTAGCTGCTCAATCGGGTCTTGCAATAAGTAAATTTGGTAAACTCTTACTTAGACAAGAAAGAATTTTGAAAGTAGGAGAGATTTTGATTACATCAGCTATAGATATTACAGGAAATGGTTATCAGGGTGTTACTTTTTCACAGTTCTCGCAAAGAGCCATCTCAGGTGTTATAACGATGGGAGTTGTGGAACAGTTAAGTAAGACTCTATCGCGAACTAATTATGCTACAGATATAGGTCTTCCTGAACAGACACACCATTTTGCTACCAATAAGAACAAATTCTTTACCCCTCAGATGCAGGAGATAGCAGGAAAGTATGGATTAGATTTGGATGGTGATTGGAACAAGGCGTTAATTCCACATTTAGGACGTCACCCTAATGAATATCATAACTTCATTTTACAAACTATGTATCAAATTGATTATGAGGCAGCAGGAGATACAAGTAAATTTCTAGAGCTGTTTGATTTATACATAAAGCAAACAATTATTAATAATCCGGAACTTTTAAGAAAATCTGGTTGGAGATTTTAATTATGAATTATTATTGGATATCAATTAATGATGAAAAGGTGTCAACTGTAGCTTATGCTCCACAAGGGACCCCATCCTCATATGAATTAATCCCTAAGATGGTAGACAATAATACTCTCCCTTTTCCGTTGAGATTATATGAAGTGTCCGTTAATGACAAACTGGAAAAAGGAGCTATTAGTGATACCTATTACGATTACCAGCCTAACAGCTTGGCTTGGCCTCTTATGTCGAAGAGAATGGCATCAATAATAGCATCACACCTAACGGGGCTTGAGAACATTGAGTGGAGGGAAGTTATGGTTGAAGGATGTACATCATCACGAAAATATTATATTCCGCTGTTTACGACAGAACTTGATACACTTAATGTGACAGAGAGTGTCTTTGTCCCATCCTCTCGAATAGTATTGAAACCCTGCTTCAAAATGGAAAAAGTAGAAAAATATGCTATGTTCCATGGATATGGCAATTTCTGGCAGATAACATCTCAGATTTATGTCAATGAAGAAATAAAGCAAGTACTGGAGGATATGAACTTAGAGGAGTTGTCTTTTAGCAAAATACACATCAAGTAGGTTCATGATGATTTGTTAATACCAAAAAACCAAACGATTGATATGGACTCTAACACTTTCGATTACGCGAAAGCGATTGCGGAGCTGGAAAAAATCGCAGCTGAAGTTGAGGACCCTTCCGTGGACCTCGACAAAATGGACAGCGCCCTCAAGCGCTCATCCGAACTCGTCGAACAGTGCCGCGCCTACCTGCGCAGCGCACGCGAAAAACTGGACTCCCTGGTTTGAAACTTGTTGACACTATAATCCGTATTATAAGAAATATAGAGATATATGGAGAAAATCTACGATATGGACCCTTGGCTGGGACCGTGGAAAGGAGCAATAGATGCACGCCACGAGAATATCCTCGCCACAAAAACCAAACTCGCAGGGGAAGGGCCCCTCAGCGAAGCGGTAAACAATCATCTGTACTACGGACTTCATCACGAAACTGACAGCTGGGTGCTCCGCGAATGGGCTCCCAACGCCAGCCGCATCTACCTCATCGGAGACTGCAACAACTGGAAGCGTTCCGAAGCCTTCGCCTTCAAACCGGTAGGCCAGGGCAACTGGGAACTCAGGCTCCCGGAAGTCTTCCTGCACCACGGTGACCTCTACAAGCTCTGGATAGAATGGCAGGGCGGCGGGGGAGAAAGGCTGCCGGCCTATGTCACCCGTGCCGTACAGGACCCTCAGACCAAAGTCTTCTCCGCCCAGGTCTGGGAGCCCGCAAAGCCTTATAAATGGAAACATAAAGCCCCGGGCAAAATCGACACCCCGTTCATCTACGAGTGCCATATCGGAATGGCCGGAGAAAAGGAGCAGGTATCCAGCTTCGAGGACTTCCGTCGCGATGTGCTCCCGCGCGTCGTGCGTCTGGGCTACAATGTAATTCAGATAATGGCCCTTCAGGAGCATCCTTACTACGGAAGCTTCGGTTATCAGGTAGCCAACTTCTTCGCCCTCAGCAGCCGCTTCGGCACTCCGGAGCAGTTCAAGGCCCTTGTGGATGAGGCCCACAGCCACGGCATTGCCGTTATTATGGACATAGTCCACTCCCACAGCGTCTCCAACGAAGCCGAGGGCCTGAGCCGCCTGGACGGTCGCGAAGACCTCTACTTCTATCCCGGTGCAGCCGGCCACCATCCGGCCTGGGGCTCCCGCTGCTTCGACTACGGCAAGGACGAGGTGAAATATTTCCTCCTCAGCAACTGCAAATACTGGATGGAGGAATATCATCTCGACGGCTTCCGCTTCGACGGAGTGACCTCGATGCTCTACTGGGACCACGGTCTGGGCACAGCCTTCGGCAATTACGACCTGTATTTCAACAAGGGCGTGGACGAGAATGCCGTATGCTATCTCGCCCTTGCCAATATGCTCATACATGAACTCAACCCTGACGCCATCACCATTGCCGAGGATGTCAGCGGTATGGCCGGCCTTGCCGCGCCTTTCGATGCCGGTGGAGTCGGTTTTGACTACAGAATGGCAATGGGCGTTGCCGACCATTGGATCAAGTGGATTAAGGAAAAGACTGACGAGCAGTGGTCTATGGGCGAAATCTGGTGGGAGCTCACCAACAAACGCGCAGACGAGAAGACCGTCAGCTATGCCGAATGCCACGACCAGGCTCTTGTGGGCGACAAGACCATCATCTTCCGTCTCATAGACAAAGAAATGTACTGGTCTATGAACAAAGGAAGCCAGAACCTCATAGTTGACCGCGGAATAGCCCTTCACAAACTCATCCGTCTTGTCACCGCCGCTACGGCAGGTAACGGTTATCTCAACTTTATGGGCAACGAATTCGGACATCCGGAGTGGATAGACTTCCCTCGCGAAGGGAACAACTGGTCCTATGCCTATGCCCGCAGACAGTGGTCGCTTGCGGACAATCCTATGCTTCGCTACGGCTGTCTGGAAGCTTTTGATGCCCATATTGTGCACTTCCTTCGCGACCGTAAGATTCTTTCCGAAGCACCTGTCCTTCTGCGCGCCGACGAGGAAAAGAAAATCTTGATTTTCCGAAGGAAAAATGTTATATTTGCGCTCAATTTCAACCCTACCCAATCGTATGAGAATTACGGCTTTGAAACAGAGGATGGGGAGTATGAACTTAGCTTCAATACCGACGAAGGCGTGTACGATGGATTTGACCGTCTTCGCAATGGAGAATTACACGTTACCACAGACCATACACTAAGGCTGTACCTTCCGTCAAGGTGCGGTCTGGTGCTGGTTAAAAGATAAGAGATATTATGGCATTATTGAAATTCAACAAGGCAGAGCTGGTGAACCTCTCTTACTCGCTTAAGAGGGAAATCATCAGCGAAAACAAGGAGGGAGCCTACATCAACACGTCCATCATTACCTGCAACACCCGCAGGTATCACGGACTGCTCGCCCTTACCCTTGACCGCTTCGGCGGCGACCGCTACCTCTTGCTCTCATCCCTTGATGAGTCAATTACCGTGAGTGGCAAGCAGTTCAATCTTGGAATTCATTGCTACGGAGACATTTACGAGCCGAGGGGCCACAAGTATGTGGTTGACTTCACCGAAACTCCGGTGCCGCAGATTACCTACAAAATCGGCGACATCGTGTTCCGCAAGACCCTTCTGCTCTGCCCTGACAGAGACCAGCTTCTCATAAATTACGAGCTTCTCGAAGCTCCCGAGACTGCCACCGTGCAGTTCAGGCCGCTGCTCGCATTCCGCAATATTCACGACCTCACCCACGCCAATGATGTGGCAGACCAGGGATATAAGCTTTGCGACCACGGTGCATCATTCCGCCTCTATGAGGCTTTCCCTGATCTGTACCTTCAGTTCTCCGGCAAGGCCCGCTTCCGCAGCGACGCCCACTGGTATTATGGAGTGACATATTCCGACGAGTACCGTCGCGGCTTCGACTGCAGGGAGGACCTTCTTTCGCCTGGCGTATTCGAAGTATCCCTCAGGCCGGGAGATTCCATTATCTTCTCGGCTGCCAAGTATGAGCAGAAGCCTTCGGAGTTCCGCAAGACCTTCCGCAAGTTCTACAAGGAGGCAGGCAAGCCGCTCAGCGATCACGAACTTCTCGTGCGTTGCGCCGAGTCTCTGATTACCTGCCACAACGGACGCAAGAAAATCAACGCAGGACTTTCCTGGATGTACACCGGACTTCTCAGGGAGACCATTCTTGCCCTTCCGGGACTGACCCTCTACGGCAATCATCCGGAGGATTTCGAGGAAATACTCGACAACCTCATCGCAGATGAGCAGGAGAGGCTTTTCCATCGCACCACTCAGGTTGAGGCGCCTCTCGCCCTTGCCCAGACCCTGATCCGCTACATTGACCACGGAGCTGACGAGAAGGCTGTGTGGAAGAAATACGGCAAGACCGTCAAGAAGGTGCTCGAAAGCTATCTGCCGGGTGGAAGGAAAGAGGTTGTTATGCATCCTAACGGACTGCTCTGGGCTCAGATGGACGGTGTGGCACTCAGCTGGATGAACGCTTATGTGGGCGGCAGGGCCGTTACCGAAAGGGCCGGCTATCAGGTGGAGACCAACGCGTTCTGGTACAACGCAATCCGCTTTGCCCTCGATATGGAGCGCAAATATGCATCCAACAAGAATTTCGTAAAGCAGTGGGCTCCTATTGCAGCCCTCATCGAGGCGAACTACCAGAAGACCTTCTGGAACGAGGGACGCAGGTGTCTGGCAGACTATGTGGACAACTTCGGCCAGAATATGGACATCCGTCCTAACCAGCTCTTCGCAATCAGCCTCAAGTATTCAGCCATCGAGGATGAGCTTCATCCGCTGATTCTGAAGGTAATAGACTCCGAGCTCGTTACCGCAAGAGGTATCCGCACCCTCTCTCCGAGAGATATGAAGTACAAGGGAGTATATGAAGGCTCGCAGCTCGACAGGGACCTCGCATACCATCAGGGTTCCACCCGTCCTTGGCTGCTCGCCCCTTATATCGAGACCTGCTTCCGCGTGAAGGGCCCGTCCTTTGTGAAGAAGGCCGAGTGGCTTACCGAAGGTTTCTTTGCAGACCTCAACAAGCACGGCGTGGGCGCATTCTCCGAGCTCTATGACGGAGACCCTCCGTTCGAGCCGCACGGAGCAATCTCATCAGCCCTCAGCACGGCCGCACTTCTTATATGTGAATCAGTTTTGAACAAATACAAGGAATCATAGCGATGAGAGTACTTATGTTCGGTTGGGAGTTTCCTCCCCATATTGCAGGCGGACTTGGAACGGCTTGCAAAGGTATAGTCGAAGGTCTTGCGCACAACGGCGTCGAGACTCTCTTCGTGATGCCTTCCGCAAGCGGAGACGAGGACCAGTCCTGCACCAGAATCATCAATGCCAGCGATGTTGCTGTGCAGAATGTGAGCGAAACTGTGGATGAGTTCCTCAATAAGGTGAAGTTCATCCACGTTGATTCCAATATTGTCCCTTATGTTGACCCGGATGAATATTTCGAGGCCATCGAGAAAATGAAAAGGGAGCGTATCACCGAGACCACGGTAGGTTTCGGCCAGAAGTTCAAGTTCTCCGGCAAGTACGGCGCCAACCTTATGGAAGAGGTGAGCCGCTACGCGCAGGTTGGCGGAACCATTGCTCTCCAGCACAAGGACGAGTTCGATGTCATCCACGCCCACGACTGGCTTACCTATCTTGCCGGCATCGCAGCCAAGGAACTTACAGGCAAGCCTCTGGTAGTGCACGTCCACGCGACTTCCTATGACCGCGGAAGCGAGGATATGATCGATACCCGCGTGCTCGCCATCGAGAAGCGCGGAATGCAGGCTGCCGACAAGGTTGTAGCCGTTTCCGAGCTAACAAGGAACATAGTCATCAACAAATACGGCATCTCTCCCGACAAAGTTGTCGCTGTGCACAATGCAGTTGACTTCAGCGGCCGCGAAAATATCGAGGTCGAAAGGGGAGTGAAGGACAAGGTCGTTACCTTCCTCGGACGAATCACCTTCCAGAAGGGACCGGAGTATTTCATCGATGCCGCCGCCAAGGTCCTCAAGCGTACCAAGAATGTGCGTTTCGTTATGGCCGGAAGCGGAGATATGATGAACCGCGCAATCCGCCAGGTGGCAAAGCTCGGCATTGCCGACCGCTTCCACTTCACAGGCTTCCTGCGTGGTGCAGATGTGCAGAAGATGTTCGCCCTTAGTGATGTTTACATCATGCCTTCAGTGAGCGAGCCGTTCGGAATCTCGCCTCTTGAGGCTATGCGTTCCAATGTGCCTTCCATCATCTCCTATCAGAGCGGTGCTGCCGAAATCCTGAAATACGCCTTCAAGGTGGACTTCTGGGATGTGGACGCTATGGCAGACGACATCTATGCACTCCTTCAGTATCCTGCTCTTTCCCGCTTCGCGGCAAAGCAGGGCCTTGACGAGGTAAACGCCCTCAAGTGGGATCACGCGACAGCAAAACTCAAGACCATTTACGAATCATTAATAAAGTAGATATATTATGGCAAAATCAATCTGCATGTACTTCCAGGTACATCAACCTACAAGGCTCAGATTGTACAGGTTCTTCGATATCGGCAAGGACTCGCACTATTACGATGACTTCGCAAACCGTACCATCCTCAAGAGGATAGCCCAGAAGTGCTATCTTCCGATGAACGAGCTTCTCCTCAAGGCTATCAAGGAGTCAAAGGGCGAGCTGAAGGTCGCTTTCTCGATTTCCGGTTCTGCTCTCGAGCAGTTTGACCGCTATGCTCCGGAAGTGCTCGACAGCTTCAAGGCTCTCGCTAAGACCGGCAGTGTGGAGTTCCTCTGCGAAACCTACTATCATTCTTTGGCTTCAGTAGGCTCCATTCCTGAGTTCCGCCACCAGGTGCTCAAGCACAAGAGTGCCATCGAAGAATATTTCGGCCAGACCCCTGTGACCTTCCGCAACACCGAGCTTATCTACTCTGACCAAATCGGTAGGGAAGCTTTCCAGCTGGGTTTCAACACCATGCTTACCGAAGGTGCCCGCCACATTATGGGTTGGCGCTCTCCTAACTATGTCTATACCAATGATTTCGAGAGCTCACAGAAGCTTCTCCTGCGCAACTACAAGCTCAGTGACGACATCGCATTCCGTTTCGGTGACCGCAATTGGGCAGAATGGCCGCTCACAGCCGAGAAGTTCAGGGATTGGGTTGAGGCTGCAGAGGGTGATGTAGTGAATCTCTTTATGGACTACGAGACCTTCGGAGAGCATACCCCGGCCCAGAGCGGAATCTTCGACTTCATGGCTGCCCTTCCTAAGGTTTGCCTTGAGAGCGGTATCTCTTTCCTTACCCCTGCTCAGGCTGCAATATCTTTCAACCCGGTATCAGAACTTTCAGTTCCGAACGCCATTTCCTGGGCTGACGAGGAGAGGGACCTTACCGCCTGGCTCGGAAACGAGCTCCAGAGCGAGGCTTTCAACAAGCTCTACGGCCTGCAGGAGAAACTCAGCCTGCTCAACGACCCTATACTGTGGGCAGACTATGGCCATCTCCAGGAGAGCGACCACCTGTACTATATGTGCACCAAGTTCTTCTCCGACGGCGATATGCACAAGTATTTCAACCCGTATTCAACTCCGTATGAGGCTTTCATCAACTATATGAATGTCCTCAGCGATTTCATAATCCGCATAAACGAAGCGATAGCTGAAAAACAGTAAAAAATCCTTATGAACGTAAACACAATTGACACACCATCCTGGAAAAGCGTGATGGTGACGAGGCACTTGCCTGAGGCTCTCAGCGGTCTCGAACTGCTCTGTAAGAACCTGTGGTGGTGCTGGAACGACGATGCCAAAGCACTTTTCAAGAGCATCGACTCCGAACTTTGGCACAAGTCCGGCCACAATCCTATGGAAATTCTGGACAAGGTCTCACTTAAGCGCTACAACGAACTTGCAAAAGACGAAGAATTCCTCTGCAGGCTTGATGCCGTGATGAAGGAGTTCAACGCATATATGGCCGAAAAGGCAAACCGTACCGAGCCTTCCGTTGCATACTTCTGTATGGAGTATGGTCTGGATACCTCCCTGAAGATTTATTCAGGAGGTCTGGGAATTCTTGCAGGCGACTACCTTAAGGAAACATCCGATATGAATGTGAACCTTGTGGCTGTGGGCCTTCTCTACCGTTACGGTTATTTCACCCAGCGTCTCACCCCTCAGGGCAATCAGGTTGCCGAGTACCAGCCTCAGGACTTCCTCAAGATTCCTGCAGAGCCTGTTCTCGGAGAGGACGGCCAGTGGAAGACCGTAAAGATGGCTCTTCCGGGAAGGGATATGTATGCCCGCATTTGGAAAGTGGCTGTAGGCCGCACCGACCTCTATCTGCTCGATACCGACTATGAGGCCAACAGGGAAGAGGACCGCAGCGTCACCCATCAGCTCTACGGCGGCAACTGGGATAACCGTATCAAGCAGGAAATCCTGCTCGGCATAGGTGGTGTCCGCGCTCTTCGCGCTCTTGGGCTGAACCCTACCATTTACCACTACAATGAGGGACACGCAGCCTTCGCCGGCCTTGAGAGGCTCCGCGAATATATGCAGGACCAGAAGATGGACCTCGGTCTGGCTACCGAGCTTGTGCGCGCATCATCCCTTTTCACCACCCATACACCTGTCCCTGCCGGACACGATGCCTTTGATGAGGAGACTATGGGACGCTACTTCGGCAGCTATCCTCAGCGTTACGGCCTTGACTGGAGAGGCTTTATGGGCTTCGGCAAAAATCATCCGGATGACCGCAACGAGAAGTTCTCGATGTCCGTGCTCGCAGCCAATATGAGCCAGAATGTCAATGGCGTATCTATGCTTCACGGCAAGGTGAGCCAGGATATCTTCGCTCCTATGTATCCGGGTTATCTGCCGGAGGAACTCTATGTGAGCTACGTTACCAACGGTGTGCACTATCCGACCTGGGCTGCAAAGGAGTGGAAGGCAATTCACGCCCGTGTATTCGGCGAGCAGTTCAAGACACATCATTATGACAAGAATTGCTTCGACGGCATTTATCAGGTGAGCGATGAGGAGGTATGGGCTACACGAAAGATACTCAAGACCGACCTTATCAATACCGTAAAGGCCCGTCTTTCCGACCCTGAACTCAGCGCACACTATTCTCCAAGCCAGGTTGTTGAAATCAAGGAGACCCTGCGCGACGATGTGCTGACCATAGGTTTTGCCCGCCGTTTTGCTACCTACAAGCGCGCAACCCTGCTGTTCCGTGACCTCGACAGGCTCGATGCAATCGTCAACGATCCTAAGCATCCTGTCCAGTTCCTCTTCGCAGGCAAGGCCCATCCGGCTGATGTGGCAGGACAGGAACTCATCAAGCAGATTATCGAAATCAGCAAGCAGCCACGTTTCATAGGCAAGATTGTCTTTGTGCCGGGCTATGACATTACCGTTGCAAAGCGTCTGGTGCAGGGCGTGGATGTATGGATGAACAATCCTACCCGTCCTCAGGAGGCTTCCGGTACTTCCGGAGAGAAGGCCGCAATGAACGGCGTTATGCACTTCTCCGTACTTGACGGATGGTGGGTTGAGGGTTATCGCGAGGATTCCGGATGGATGCTTCCTCTCGAATCCACATACCAGGACAACGAGTACCAGAACGAACTCGATGCAGCTACACTCTATGCTACAATTGAATCCGAGATCGCTCCTACCTACTACGATGTGGATCCTAAGACCGGACGTTCCGAGAAGTGGATTTCATATATCAAGAACACCATTGCGAAGGTGGCTTCCAACTTTACCACCAACCGTATGCTTACGGACTACTGCAATCAGTACTACATCCCTCAGACCGAGCGCTTCAACCATATTGCGGCTGAAGATTGCAAGGTTGCCAAGGAACTTGCAGCCTGGAAGACACATATGACCAGCGAGTGGAACAATATGAGAATACTCTCATACACCCAGCCGGCAACCTCCTATGTGCTCTCCCAGAAGAATATGCTTACCAGTGAGGTTGTGATTGACCTCGGACGTATCAAGCCTGAGCATGTCGGTGTCGAGATGCTGTTCACTTTCTCCGACAAGAACGGAAAACTCCATATTGCTGAGGTTTGCCAGTTCGACCTTGTAAGCTACGAGGACGGTATTGCTACTTTCCGTGCCAGCATTCTCCCTGAGAGGACCGGTATGTACCAGGTTGGAACCAGAGTTTATCCTAAGAACTCCGAGCTTCCTCACCGCCAGGATTTCCCTGTCGTGAAATGGCTGTAGCAGCTACCGGCTTTTTTGACGGTGTCCATCTTGGACACCGGGATGTCATAGAGACTTTGCTCCGATGCGCCCGTGAGCGCGGGGAGCAGAGTCTTATTCTGACATTCTGGCCACATCCGAGAACGGTGCTCCGCGACGGAGCACGTGAACTGCGTCTTCTCAGCTCTCAGGAAGAAAAACTGCAGCGTCTGCGCTCTCTTGGCGTTGACCGGGTTGAGGTGCTTCCTTTCAGCAGGGAATTTGCTTCGCTCACTGCCTCGGACTAC
>SAMEA3663208__coassemble_328_pt1 | contig 16027 bp, 18 predicted proteins | sample SAMEA3663208__metabat2_low_PE_018 | metagenome-assembled genome bin SAMEA3663208 (sample SAMEA3663208) | pig gut metagenome | biome: pig gut; feature: pig-associated habitat; material: faeces | place: China | collected 2013
GAGGGGGGACCGCGTCAGCGGTGGGGTCGAGCGAAGCGAGACGGTTCTGGAGGGCCCGGCCTGCCGGCACTATTATTTCCAGTAGAATCGGATGTAGGAGTGCTGAGGAGGAATGCGGTGGGAGGCGGGAGGGAGCTGCATGTAGTCACCGTAGTTCTGGCGGAGCATTTCGTCGTAGCCGGACCAGCATTCGAACTCGCGGCCTTCAAACTCCAGCCGGACTATCCCAAAAAGACTCTCGTGCTTGCACTCTTCATACTGCGGAGTGCAGCAAAGCACGGAGTAGTACTGACTCTCCTTCTGCATATTCGTAAGTCTCATTACCTCATTCCGTCCCCCGACCAGAACTTCCGGGCGGAACTTCGGACGGCGATGCAGATGGTTGAGCTTCCACACCTTTACACGACCTTTGCGGGTAGCGCAATCGCAAGGACGTGCATAAGCCTTGCGCGTGCGGTTAAGAACTTCATAATCCATCACCAGACTCTTGAACAGATGCTCGTAAGCATCGTGGTCCGCAGTCACCTTGTCAACCGGAAAAATATCTATCCAAAGTCCTGTCTTCACAGACCCCCCGTGCCAAGGGATATTGGTCTTGCAAACGGTACGCTCACACTCGCAAACCCTTCCGAAAGGAATCCAGCAGTCCTCCATATTGCTGCTGTCAAAAAACTTGAACCGCCCGGAACGGTAGGTCGCGGCAAAGCGCTCGTAATCCTCGCGCAGCATCTGCACATCTATATCGTCGTCCCAGGGAATGAAACCTTTGTGACGGACAGCTCCGAGACAGGTCCCGTATGCAAGTGAATAATGAATCCCGTTCTTCTCGCAGAACTGCGCAACATCTATGAGGATTTCGAGACTCAGCGCCTGAATCTCCTTCAAACTCAACTCTTTCATCGTATCAGGTTTTTTCCGTCCTTGACAGCCTCCCGGAGCATAGTGGAAGAAATGCCCTTCGTTCGCGGAAGATAGACAACGGAACAGTATTTCTTAAGGTAATCGAACTTGCCTTTCCAATCGGACCCGATGGCAAAGATATCCACCCCGAGGCGCACAATGTCATCAATCTTTTGACCGACATAATCCTCAACAATAATCTCGTCCGCGTATCCGGTAGCCTTCACTGCCTCGATACGCGTCTGGATGCTGTCGTGGATATTGGTCTTACCCCTGGCCAGGTCAAATTCTTCGGTCGTTACTCCTACAATGAGGTAATCTCCCAGGGCTTTTGCTCTTCTCAGCAGGTTGATGTGTCCCTGATGCAGAAGATCGAAAGTCCCATAAGTAATTACTTTCTTCATTCTTCAAATTCATGAATGCGGGCCGCAAGCTCGGTCAGGTCAGAATCGGACTGCAAGCCCATATGTGAAATTCGATAATGGCCGGGGATGGAACCCGGCATGATGTAGGTTTCGTACTTGTCAATAAGGCCCTTGAATATCCTGCGCTCCGCAGTATCACGGGTTTGGATGGCAGTAATGGCTGCAGAAGGGCTCTCTGCAGGCATTTCCCATCCGTATTTGCGGCACTCCGCCCTGAACACTTCAGCCCTGTGGTGAACGCTTGCAATATTGGCGTCCACTCCCCCTTCGGAGCAGAGTTGGAGCAGTCTTGCGTGAAGTTGCAGGTATATGGTTGTAGCGGGACTGAACGGTGTCTGTCCGCGCTTCAGGTTTTTCAGATTGTCCTCAAAATCCCAATAGTATCCGCGATGGGCAAATTCATAGCCCTCAAGGCGGGCTCCCAAGAAAATAATGGAAAGTCCCGGAGGAATATTGAGCCCTTTCTGGGTGCTGGTAACGCAGATATCCGCTCCGACCTCGTCCATATCGAAAGGTTCTGCGAGGAAAGAACTGATTACATCCACCACCAGGGACACGCTGTGGCGGCGGCAAATCTCACCTATACGCTTGATATCGAAGAGGACTCCCGAGGAGGTCTCGTGGTGCTGCACAAGGAAGGTATCGGCTCCGGACTCCACCAGGGCTGCCTCAAGGGCAGGATAGTCCAGGTCCTTGCCGAAAGGAACTTTATAATCCACAGCATCGAGCCCGTAGTAAAGACAGAGATCGTACCATCTGTGTCCGAAAGAGCCTCCGTCCACAACAAAGGCTTTGCGGCGGGTGCTGACATAATTCTCAACGATTGCGCTCATCGCACCGGTTCCAGAGCCGGTGTAGATAATGGTCCTTCCGCCCTTGCACCCTATCAGTTCAAGCAGCATCCGCTCGGACTCCAGATTGATGCGGGAGAACTCGTCCGTGCGCATATAGATGAAAGGCAGAGCCCCTATACGGGCTATCTGCTCGTCTATATCGCCAGGAAAAACATAGGACTTAATCATAACAGGGCGCGAATTTAGACAAAATAATCCTATTTACAGCAATTTTTCGAAGAGCTCCCTCCATTTTGTAATGACAGCCTCCTTGCTGAAACGCCCGCAAGCCTTAAGTGCAGAGGCTCCCATACTCCTTCTGAGCTCTTCATCTTCTATCAGGGTGCATATCTTTCGGGCAAGCCCCTGAATGTCGTGAGGGCTTACAAGATAGCCGCTTACGCCATCTTCAATTATTTCCGAAGGGCCGCAGTCTATGTCATAGCTGACAGCGGGAAGTCCCGCTCCGGCAGCCTCAATCAGGGCTATACCCATACCTTCGTTCAAGCTGGTAAAAATGAAGCAGGAACTTTCGCGAAGCCTGGACCACACATCGCTCACCGGGTCGTGCAGCAGCACCTTGCCGCAAAGACCAAGCTCATCAATCTGCTTTTGCAGCTTCCTTTTCATACTTCCCCGACCGTAGATATCCAGCACCCAGTCTGGATGAACGCGGGCAACCAGCGCCCAGGCCTGAATCATTTCACCGAAATTCTTGGCCGGAATCAGTCTTCCTATGCTTATGCAATGCTTGGAATCCAGGGAAGACGGCTCACCCTGAGGAATATCTACAAAATTGTATATCTGACAGGCCTTCGGTGCAATGCCTGTCCAGGTTTTCAAGTCTCTACGGGTCAGCACCACGAAGGCATCCATCTTGGCTGCGGCAATTTCGAGCTTGCGGGTTTTGCGCTTTGCGACCAGGTTGTGAATCAGGCCTTTGCCCCGCCTGAAATAATATCTCGCGTGGGAAAAATGCAGTTCCGCCACCTTTGCGCTGCCGTCCGGGATTTCGTTAAGCCTGTGGATTTCACCTCCGCACAGCGACACCGTGATGTCCGGCCTCAATTCCAGAAGAGTCTGCGTGAGCAGTCTGTGGAAACGCGGAAGATGGTAATTCACACCCAGGTCAATCACGCGGACCCTCCCATCCAGAGGGAAAAACGGTTTGCGCCCCTTCTGCTCGGAAGTGATGATTGTCACCTCATCGCCGAACTCGGAAACAAAGACATTGGCCTTCTCCGTAAGGATTCTTTCCATTCCCCCGGAGTTGTAAAGACCGTGAATGATATAGACTATCTTCATTTCACCCTGTAGGCAATGATATTGTGGGTGCGCCTGTCCTTAAGAGGCGGCAGCTTCATATAGTCCCCGTACTGCTGCACCAGAAATTTCTCGCTGTCGGCAAAAGCCTGGAACCGACAACCTTCGAACTCCATAGTCCTGTAGCTCTCGAAAAGGGATTTGTCGAACACTTCCCTGATGCCGTTGCGGGTCATCGATACGGCTCCGGCCTTGGCGCAATCCTCGTACCTGTAGCGGCCCATCAGCTCATCGCATTTGCGAAGATAATGCTCCGGCCCGAGAAGGTGGGCAGCTATGTTGGCAAACAGGGGCTGGTGGAAATTGAAAGGATTGAAGCGGGTACTGCAGATATTGAGCCTGTGGGCATAGTGCGTGAGGGTTTTCTCCATTTTGCGCTGAACCTGCACATCGTCCGGCTTTCCGTCAACCGGGAAGATGTCCACATAGAGTCCGAAGCGGTATTTGTCCTGCTTGAGCTCAGTCCAGCTGTCGTGAACCTTCGCGAAAATGTGCTTGTAGTATTCTTGGGGAGTATTGACCCTGTAGATGCAGCGGTAGCGGGCGTCCTCTTCCTTTCCGAAAGTGGAAATGAAACGCTCGAAGTCAGGGCGCGGCATCAGCAGGTCTATGTCATCGTCCCAAGGGATGAAGCCCTTGTGGCGGGCGGCTCCGATAAGTGTACCGTAGGCCATCGAGTAGCGTATTCCGTTTTGAGTGCAGAACGCATCGATGGCCTTCAGTATATCGAGAAGATATGTGTGGATCTCGGTTGAGGGAATAAGTCGTTTTTCCATAGCGCCAAAGTTACAATATTTTCCGCAAATAGCCTTACTCCGCCTGCGAGGCGACGGTCCATGCGGTGGACCAGGCGGCCTGGAGGTTGAAGCCTCCGGTGATGGCGTCTATGTCGAGCACCTCTCCCGCGAAGTGCAGACGCGGATACCTGCGCGCTTCGAGGGCCTTGGGGTTGACTTCGGAGGCGGCTACTCCGCCGGCGGTGACGAACTCTTCCTTGAAGCGGCAGCGGCCGGTGATGGGATAGGCGTCGGCGGTAAGGGTGGAGGCCAGGCGGCTTATGCCTTTGGAGCCGAGTTCTGCCCAGCGTATGTCTTCGCGCAGGGCGGCGCGGCGCAGAAGGTGGGACCAGAGGCGGGAAGTGAGGCCATCGGGATGGATGGAGCTGACCAGCTTCTGCGCGGCGCCGCCCCGGGCAGTACCTTCAATCCAGGAGCGCACCTGTTGCTCGCTTGACGACAGCCAGTTCACAAGCAGCGTGGCTTTGTAGTCGCGCTCCGAGAGCTCGCGTGCAGCGTAGGAGGAGAGCTTGAGGGTGGCAGGGCCGCTCACGCCCCAGTCGGTGAGCAGCAGAGTGCCGGCGCTGCGGTATTTCTTCATACCCGCAAGGCTGAGCGTGACGCCTTCGGTAACGGTGCCCATCAGGGAACGCAGGCCCTCGTCACCGATGCGGAAGGTGAAAAGCGAAGGAACGGGAGGGACGATTTCGAGCCCGAGGGGCTTAAGCAGGCCCAGCGCGCCGCCGCCCGTAGTGACCACCACCCTGTCGGCGTGCACTTCGCCCTGCTGCAAGCGCAGGGTATAGCCTTGCGGCCTATAGTTCACCTCCAGCACGCGGCATCCCGTGCGCAGCTCTATGCCAAGGCGCCTCATAAGGTTTTCGAGGGTGCGGATCACCTGCATCGCGTCCTGGCTTTCGGGAAATATGCAACCGTCGCTCTGCGTGACAAGACGCACGCCTTCGCGCTCCCACCAGGCGCAGGTCTGCTCAGGGGAGAGCTGCGCGAAGGCGTGGCGCACCAGCCTCTCCCCGCGCGGGTAGGCCTCTGCAAGACGGGAGATATGGCCGAAGGTGTTGGTAATGTTGCAGCGGCCGCCGCCCGTGACGGCGACTTTGGCGAGGGGTTTGGTTGCGGCCTCATAGACGGTGATGTGCGAGTGCGGGCGGCGGCGCTTCAGCTCCACCGCACAGAAACAGCCGGCAGCACCGGCCCCTATGATTGCAATTTGTTCCATATTTGCGCTCCGGATGCCAAAATTAGTGATTTTTATATATTTTTGCTCCTATGTATAAGTTTGATGCAGCGGTCAACACCGAAAAGTGTATAGGGTGGATCCGCAATTGGTTTGAAGAAAACGGGAAGGGCTGCACTGCAGTCCTTGGTCTTTCCGGCGGCAAGGACTCTACCGTAACCGCCGCTTTGCTTGCAAAAGCCCTCGGTCCGGACAGAGTGATTGGAGTTGCGATGCCGGATGAAGGACAAAGCCTCAACGAAGCAGACGAAATAGCCAAATATCTGGGTATCAGATATTTTAATATCTCCGTTTCGGAAGCCTGCCGCGCTACTCGCGAGGCCCTTCTGGCTGCTGGCATAGAGCCTTCAGCCCAGTGTGTGCAGAATATCCCTCCAAGGGAGAGGATGAAGGTGCTCTTTGCGGTTGCCCAGTGCACCAACGGCCGCCCTGTCAACACCTGCAACCTGTCGGAAGATTATGTTGGCTATGCTACCCTCTTCGGGGATGCTGCCGGAAGCTTCTCAGTACTCGGAATGATGACCGTCACCGAGGTGCTCGCAATCGGGGATTACCTCGGATTGCCTTCCAAGTGGGTTCACAAGACACCGGATGACGGACTGCCCAACAGTTCTCCGGATGAAATCAAACTCGGATTCACCTATGCCGAACTGGACAGGTACATACGCGAAGGCATAGAGCCTGCTCCTGAGAAGAAGGAGAAAATCGACAGGCTCAACCGCATAAACCGCTTCAAGACGGAGATTCTCCGCTTGCCTGTCTATATGCCGGAAATCGGGGATTAGACTATTTCGCTCCTTACTTGCTCGGGGCTGTCCACTTTGATGTAGTGGAAGCGGTCGTCGAGCTCGGAATCCTTGCAGCGCAGACACATCTGCTCATAGACGCGGTCACGAAGGTCCTTCTGGGCCTGTTTCGGCGGCAGGTCTGTGCGCGGATAGAAAGGGCCGTCGAACCATATCTCCTGATAGGTGCGGCCGTTGCGGCGTTTGTGATAGACCGCGCTCCTCACAAAGCACGGGGCTCCGAGCTTGGTGGGGATATTGAACGAAGAATCTGAAAAATCGCGTATCTTATTGTACTTCGGCCATATATGCGCTTCGGGATATATGGCTATGGCGCAACCCTTCTCATAATGCCGGATGACCGCATCCCTGAAATCTATGAATGAAGAACGGGCGCTCGGCACCGGCATTGTCCCGAGAAAACGCAGAAGGGTGCGCAGAAACGGAATGGAGATGGCATCCGGGCTGGCTACAATATAGGTTGAGCGCGGCAGGCAGAGTACCGGATTCAGCAGAGCGTCGGAGAAGCCGCTGGTATGGTTGCCGAAGATGAAATATCCTTTGGTCTTATCCTTGATTTTGTGCAGAATCCTGGCGTTGTGAACTTTGCGCACGGTGGACAGTGGCCATACCACTATGGAAATCACCACCATCAGCGCATAGTAAACTATAGGCTTGAAGAAGCGGTAGAAGATATTGCGCGGCAGGTACTCGAAGTCGTCGGGCGTCGGTTTGCCGTTGATGCCCGTGTTCGCGAAGTCGTCGTTACGCTCGTCGTACCAGTAGTAGTACCTATGCTTTGGCATGGGCTTCTATTACGCTTTGGAACATATCCTCCATCGCCTTCATGCACTTGGTCTGGTCGTAGAGCACACTCTCCTCAATGTAGCGCTTGCGAAGGGCAGCCTTCTCGTCGGGGTGCTCGATAAACCAGTCAATGCGCTGTGCAAGCTCCTTGCTGTCACCGACTTTGAAGAGGCAGTGCGGGTCGAGGGCGAAGTTCTTCGTGGCGCAATGCGGGGAATCGGCAATGACAGGCACAAGGCCGCAGGCGATTGCTTCGAGGCAGGCTATTCCCTCCAGCTCGGCCTGGGCCGGGTGGCAATAGAGGTCGGCGAAATTCAATATCTTGAGCACCTCCTCGCGGGAGAAGAATCCCATAATCGGCTGAATCGGAAGATGCCTTTTTGCCCAATCGCGGATTTCGAAATCATAAGGACCGTTGCCGCAGAAGATGAGCTGGATTCTGTCCTTGTACTTGGACTGGGCGACTGCCTTGAGCAGAGTGATGTGGGACTTCTCCTTGGAGAAGCGTCCCGTATAGACTATGCAGTATCTGTCTTTCAGCTCCTCCGGTTTCGGGCAAGGGTCAGGTTTGAACAAGTCGTTCACTCCATTGGAGATGATGTAGCCGTTGGTCTTGCGTCCCACTGCTGCTTCAAACTCATCCTGCATGAATTTGGTCGGGTAGTGGATGGCGTCTGCCCGGCAGAAGAGATTGTGGTCGTACCATTTGTAGGTGAGGGTGTTGGCCCAATCGCACCCCACCAGGAAGATGTGGCTGGTGAGGTTCTGCGCCTGCGCGTGGCAGCCCGCGGTGAGCGGAAGGCCGAGGCTTTTGACGTACTTGGAAGCGGGCCTGGCAAGGAAGAGGGGGACCATGATGTGGACTATGTCCACTCCGTCAACTGCCTGACTGACAATGCTTTTGTCAAATTTTGACAAGGAGAGCTGGTTCTTTTGGATAATCCAGCTGACAAGCTTGTTCTTGGGGAGTATGTAGTAGCCCGGCAGGCCCCTTTTGTCTTCATCGGAACATACGACTCTGACATCGTGTCCCTGAGACTGAAGGTAGTTTATCAAATTGTATGCTGCGAGGGAGGTGCCGTTGTTCGCTTTGCCGAGAACCTCGCATATGATAGCAATTTTCATCGTGTACGGTTTTAGTCTTGAACTGCAAATATACATTTGTAAGTTGCAATATTAGGAAAAAATGGGGTGAAATCTTGTATTTGGTGTCAAGATTTCGCAATTGTTTGAAAAATCCTTACATTTACGGTCTTAAATGTTAATTGATTCAACTCAATACTTTAAACATATGAAAAAGATTTTTGCGATTCTTGCCGCAGTGCTTGCTTTGAGCAGCTGCACAGTAACAGTCAGAAGAACCGAGGCACCTGCCAAGGCTTTTGAAGGAACCTATACACTTGCAGTCCACGAGACCGGCAGCTGGGGACAGAGCCGGGTGGACGACCGCTATCAGGCAGTTGTGCAAATCCGCAAGACGGGATTTGATACGGTGCGCCTGTACGGGGCTTTCGAGACTACGGGAAGAGTCGAGGGGAACAGGATATACATTCAGAGCGTGAACTCAAAGGACAGCTACGGTACGCTGACTACCGATTTTGTGGATTGCACCCTCAACGGGGACTACCTTTCGATGCAGGTGCGCCAGAGCGGCAACCTGCTCTCCGTCCACACCGGCAGCTACCTCCGGCTCAGCACCTCCCTCACCCTGCAGGGAAGTCGGAAATAGTAGTTTTTGATTGTTGCAAATCAAAAAATCCTTTGTATCTTTGTAGTCCGTTCCGTCAGTTCCGCTTGCGTGCTGTGGTGAACGGATACAGAAATCCCATTGCGGGTCGAGTTTGGAGAGGTGGGTGAGTGGCTGAAACCACCGGTTTGCTAAACCGACGTACGGGTCATTCCGTACCACGAGTTCGAATCTCGTCCTCTCCGCCGCAATCCGGGCATCCGCCCGACAAAAAAAAGACAACCGCGAGGTTGTCTTTTTTGTCTGAACCTCAAAAACCACTCGCAAGAAACTCGCGGAGACTTAGATGGATAATGCCATCATCGTCAATTTTTGTCACTAATGGAGTCATTGAAATGACATATTTCGGGTAATTGTCCTTAATCTTTTTCAATGCGCCAAATTCTCTTTCTCTGGTTTCTTCACCGGCAATCAGATATGATGCCTGAACATATATTCTGGAAGTTCCTTTTGTACATACGAAGTCTATCTCACCGGCCTGCAACTGGCCGACCTGGACTTTATAACCATTATGCACAAGTTGTTGGTATACTATATTCTCTATTACTTTCTCAATGTCTTTGTCCCGACCAACCAAGGTTTGGGTATTGCGAATTCCCACATCCTCAAAGTAATATTTGTCATTGCTCTCCAACAGCCTCTTGCCATGTATCTCGAAGCGTTCCACTTTGTGAATGATATACGCATCGTTCAGGTACTTGATATATCTCAGCACCAGATCAGTAGAGACCGCCTCCTTTCGCCCTTTCATATACTTGCTGATTGAGGTCGCTGAAATAAGTTTACCTGTATTGTCCGCAAGGAACTTCACCAGGTTATAAAGGAAAGACGCATTCCTGATTTTATGCTTAAGGATGATATCCTTCATCAAAGCGGTATTGAGAACATCTTCGCTATATGTCCTTACCACATCCAAATCTTCCAAATCATACAGCCTTAATCCGGGAAGGCCGCCGACTTCAATGAATTTCTGGAGAGACTGGTCGCTGTCCGTCAGAGAATGAAACCTGAGGAAATCCAAATAGCACAGCGATTGAACATAAATCTCGTGATGCCTGCCGCCAAGTTTGTTGGAAAGGTCGCCTGACAAGGTCTCTGCATTACTTCCTGTTACGATTATTTCCACTCCATGCTCTGTCCTATAGTTTCGAAGACTGTTCTCGAAATCTGTTATTTCCTGAACCTCATCAATGAGAATAAAGTTGGTCCTTGTGGAATCGATTCTGGCATCAATATAATCATTCAGATCCGAGTCAGTCTTTATTTCCTTCCAAGCTTTCTTTTCCTTGTCTATGAAGATCACATTATTTAGAGAATTCAATGAGAGTTCTCTTTTGAGATCCAACAGGACATAACTCTTCCCGACTCGCCTTTGGCCTGTCAGTACTATTATTGTCTGTTTCCCGAGATACTTGTATACCTCTTGTAAATATTCTTGTCTTGACAGTATTTCCATAGTGCAAATATAATATTTTATCGTATATATGTGACAATTTTATTCTAATAACTAGTTTTATCGTGTATATTTCGTAGTGCGAAAGAAAATGGTACAGAGAAATACTGTCCCAAAGAGTGAGATGGTTCAGAAGATTGATGAGTTCAAGAGTAAGAAGACTGAAATCATCCACATCACTCGTTTGCATATTTTGCACAATATCAGCTATTTACATAGGCTTGAGAAGGGATGATGGATCTTTACCTGTTTAGTATTTCTTTCGCCATAGCATTAACCTCATCAATGTCAATTTGCTTGAGTATGATTTGCTCGGGTTCCAGATCCAACAGGAATTGCATATAGTTTGGAAGTGTTAAAAGTTTTCCGTTCCGGCCGACATTGTAATCTCCGAATTTAATGATGTTCTTCACCTGATATTTTTCGGGATGATTCAAGACAGTCTGGGCGCTCTTAGCCTGAGCGCTCTTTGCTTTTACTTCAATCGGCACACATTCACCTTTCATCCGGACGAGGAAGTCGAGTTCAAGTCCTGAGTCCTTCAAATAGTAATACAAATTCTGTTGTTTCTTGTGAAGTGTGTCTGCCATCAGATTTTCGTAAATGGCTCCTTTGAATCCACCCAAGTTGCCCTGCAAAATATCTGCCCGAGTCCCGGGCCCCAACATCTCAATCAGCAAGCCGATATCGGCAGTATATACCTTAAAAACATTGTCCTTTGCATTGCCCTCCATCGGAAGACCGGTAATGTCCGTATTGTAACAACGACAGATAATTCCGGCATCTTCCAGCCACTGCAGGGAGCCAAGATATGTTTCACCACGGCCGCCCGGTTTAACCTTGCTGTATTGAAACTTTTTATTCTCCTTGGCCAACTGCTTGGGAATTGAATTGAAGCATTCCCGAATATGAGGCTTATCTTTATCTGGAGCATATTTGACCATATCGTCACGATATTCCTTCAGTATAGCCTTGTATTCCTCGCTGACAGAATTCATGTTATTTGTTGCCAGAAAAGCATTGACAGGGGACGGAAGCCCTCCGATTGCGACGTATAAATTCAGATATTGCTTCATGGCCACATGAATTCCAGCCGGGACCGGTGTTTCCTCTGTATAGAACATACGAAGAGCGTCAATGACATCTGCGTTTATTCCGTTAGCCCACAAAAACTCCTCAAAATCAAGAGGATACATCTCTATGATATCCTCACTGCCGACCGGGACAGAGTTTATTCCCGGATTTTGTTTCTGAATCAATTTGCGGTGCAGTTTCTTCAGTTCATCACCATAACCCTGAACTCCCAACAATGAGCCTGTAGCAATCACATCGAAACGCCCATCCTCCATGAAGAACTTCAGCGATGTGCGCGCTTCAGGGCAATCCTGGATTTCATCTAAGATAATGCAAGTCTCTCCAGGAATAAATTCAACTCCCTGAATCTGCGCAGAAAGGTTGAGCAATATGTTGTCAACATTCTTTGAGCCGGTGAACGCATTGATTCGATCCGGTTCCTTGATGAAATTCATATAGACGACATTCCGGTAATTCGCCTTGGCAAAGTGTTGTGCAATGAATGTCTTGCCGCATTGGCGAATACCCATAATCACCAGAGGTTTGTGCCCCGGCTTGTTTTTCCACGCAATGAGAGTGTCTTCAATCTTCCTTTTCAGCATAGCAGGTTTCATTATACAGGAACAAAATTACATTTTTTCCAACGATATTTCAAATACCCGCCGTAATTTTTCCAACGAGTTTTAGCGTCTTCGTCGTAATTTTTTCAACGAGTTTTGACAAAACTCTTTCTGCAAGCCTTGCGGAAATATGGCGCGGGGGCGGGAGCGCAGTACCTTTGCATCAAACAAAAAAAATGATGCGCTATGGAAGAAATCAGAGAAATCAATGTGTACAACCTTATCGTGTTGGATGAATCGGGGTCAATGTACTCCATCGCCCGTCAGGCGGTTGACGGCATCAACGAAACCCTTAACGGAATCCGCAAAACCCAGCAGGAGGAACCGTATCAGCGGCAGTATGTCTCAATAGTCACCTTCGAAGGCAACGGAGTGAAAGGAGTCAAAACCATCAGGGACCGCGTCCCTATCGAGAATGTGAAAAACCTCGGCGAAGGTGATTACTGCCCCGGCGGATGCACCCCTCTCTATGATGCAATGGGACTCTCGTTAACCCACCTGCAGAATTGCGTGCGAAACGACGATGTCGTATTGGTCACAATCATCACCGACGGCTACGAAAACTCCTCTTGCGAGTATTCAGCCCAGGCCATCAGAACGCTTGTGGACAAACTCAAGAAAAATGGATGGACCTTCGCGTACATCGGAGCCAATCAGGACGCAGTCGAAGTCGCCAGCGGTCTGAATATCGACAATGCCCTCAACTTCGATGCAACTCCGGAAGGCACCGTCTTCATGAGTTTAAGCTACGAAGAGGCCCGGCAGGATTTTTCCCGTCAGGTGAAGAGTATGGCGAAATCCCGCAAAAGGGAGAGTGTCAAGGGATTCTTCAAGAAATAAAATGTGGAAGGTGCGGTTTCAACCGCGCCTTACTGTTCTATGATTTCCCAGTGACCTCCCTTATCAGGACCGACATATTTAACTAGCCCTTTCTCTCGAAGGCTATTAAGATCCCTCATTATCGTTCGCCAGGACACACCTGTTTTCTTAGCTAGCAAAGATGCATTTTCTATGACATCTTTTTTTAGTATATCAAGGATAACCCTTTGTCTTTCAGGTAGTTCATCTATGACATTTTCTATGACATCCTCAATGTCATTCGGAGTAATACTATGACCCTTAAACTGAGGATGAACAGGAATAATGGCCATAAAATAAGTCCTTTCATTGTCTTCGTACTTAATCATCTGTCTTACTCACCGAAAAGTGAACGGTTATCCACAATAATCAACGGTAGCTGTCAACAGAATGCGTTATGGGCGGGTTTCGCAGATATGATGACCCGGATTGGGATGGCAGATACGAGTATGACAGATGCGACATCTATGAACCACCACTACCAGAGGAAGGAGAGATAGTTTTCATTTTTACGGACCCCATGGAAGTATGGGACGGTTTCACGATTGATGGTCATGACATGAAATATATCGTAGAGCATTCAGTAAATTGGTTGTCACATTAATAGGGACCGAAATTGCTCTATCTGCAAGCCTTGCGGAAATACGGCGTGGAGGCGGGAGCTATTCAACCACTACCAGCGAACGGTCGAGAGCTATGCTTTTGGCCGTTCCCGCTTCTCCGCTGATGTAGTAGAATCGGGCAACCCTGTCTGAGACCACATTCAGGAATGCCTTTTTGATTTTTGAAACCTTTTCGTTGATGGAATTGTCGAACGGGTCTGTCAGGGTGTCGATACTGCTGCGCATCGCGTCCATATCTTCCCTTCCGCTGATGGAGGCGTAGATGTCGAGCAATTCGCGCTTGTAGTCAGCAAGTTGTTTGAAACTCACACCTTCAGGGTGATTCAGATAGAATAAGAAAACAGTCTTGTCGAGCGCATTCATTTTGACCTCCACACCATCGAAGTCATCCAGGAATATCCTGTGGCTCCTGCTGATTCTCAGACGGCTGGGCTTGATTTTGTAACTTAGCGCCTGCTCTATTTCCTCCACCGAAACCCCAAGTTCCTTCTCCAGTCTTTCGATTTCTTTCAAAATCTTCCGTGTCCGCGGGGAGACTTGATCAATGGGCTTGGGACTCTCTTCACAATAGTCTATTGCAGTTCTGCGTGAGAGGATTCGCGGGGCTTTCCGCTGTTTTGTACGCGGCGCCGCTTCCTTCCTGCGGGGTTCAGTTATTGATTTCGGGACACTCCCTATACTGAAAAACGGAGGTTCAGCAGGACAAGCCTCCGCATCCACAGTTATATCCGGGAAGCAAGGGCCCGTTTGGTAAGGATTCTCCTCCCCGGGAAACAAATACCTGAACGCCTCCGGAGAAATACTCTCCAGAAAGGCATCCACCCTCTCAAACCTATCACTGATAAGCATACTTCTACCTGTTTTGCTTTGAAAGATAGCAATTTTATAGGGTAATTCGCACTTCTTTTGGAAAAATGGCAGAATGCCTCTAACTTGCGTTGGAAAAAAGGAAACAAAAATGCAGCAGCTGCTTCAGGAGGAGTATCCCATCCGCTCGGCGGAATCAATGATAGCGCTCATCAGGGAGGTGGGCATTATCCCGTTTTTCAAGAATCCTGTGCGCGGGTGGTCCATCCAGGAACTCACGCATCCCGACTGGTGGTTTTCGACCTCCGACGAGCTGGGCCCGTGGGATTGGAAGGTGGATGCGGTGCGTGAGGGTATTGTTTACGGGAAATATTTCGCGCGCCGCGCCGCCTTCGCGACGGCACCGATGTACGGGCATCTGATGAACTGGAGACGTTCGCTGCCGCAGTACCTGGTCGCGGAAGGCGTGCGCGGCGCCGCGTCCCCCACTCAGCCCACTACCATCGACCAGCGGCTGCAGTTCAATATTGCCCCTATCCTTCTGTCCGCAATCCGCTCTGCAGGCGCGCTGGATTCGGCCGAAATCAGAGAAGTGCTCGAAAGGGAAGTGCCGCCGGAGCTGCGCAGGAAGGTGGGCGGCCATATGGAGAAATATCTGCTCCCCCGCATTACAAAGCAGTCGGTGGATTTCCTGCTGGGCTTTCTGGAGATGGGCACCTGGGTGGTTGTAGGAGATATTGCACGTGTGTACCGCGGCCCGAATTGCGAGTACAAGGGCTGGCAGCGCAACACCCTCACAACCCCTGACGAGCTGCTCTGCCTTGCCGGGTCTTTTGCCACTATTCCGGACAGCCTTACTGCAGTATCCGCCGATGCACGCTCCCAGGCTACCGGCCAAGCCGTAGACCTCGGTGATGTGCCGTCCTGGGCAAAGTTCCTGGAAGATGATTCGCCATCATTACCGTCCTGCACTCCGCAAGAATCCCGCGATTTCCTTCTGGAACACCTCTGTGCCCTCTTCCCGGACAGCCGTAAGGCGTTGGAGAAGATGATATAGAGGAATTCCCACGAGCAAACATTTGCCTGCATCGTCCTGGAATAGGTTTACCGGGAGGGTGAAATTGTAAACTATTGATACATAGTGTGTTAAAAATTTCGTATGGGGTGTTTTACCCCATACGAAAAAACTAACTTACTAATTATTAATTACTTATAATTTCACCTCCCCGGACCGTCTTCGTAGAGCAATCGGCCCTCTGCGATACTCAGAAATAGGTAGATGGTGCCGAAAGGGCGTTGTTCGGACAGGCTCCCCCATTTTGACAGCATTTTCGTCTATCATTCATTTCCCCCCCCATCAACATCATCCAACTCACTGATTAATACTATCACCCTTCCCCGATGTGACAGATGGGGAAGGGAAACCGTGTGGAAGGGCGTTTTTGCTCCCGATGTGACACATCAGGAATCTGGGATGTGCCATAGAGGGCGGTGTGGGGCAGGGTGGTGGTTTCCCGATGTGACAGATGGGGAAGGAAAAGTGTGTGAGGGGGCGTTTTTGCTCCCGATGTGACACATCAGGAAATCTGGGATGTGCCATAGGGGGCAGTATGGAGCAGGGTGGTGTTTTCCTGATCTGTCAGATGAGGAGGGATTATGGCCTGTAAGGGTGTTTTCGTTCCCGAAGTGACAGATGGGGAAGGAAAAGTGTGTGAGGGGGCGTTTTTGCTCCCGATGTGAC
>SAMEA3663208__coassemble_331_pt1 | contig 15966 bp, 16 predicted proteins | sample SAMEA3663208__metabat2_low_PE_018 | metagenome-assembled genome bin SAMEA3663208 (sample SAMEA3663208) | pig gut metagenome | biome: pig gut; feature: pig-associated habitat; material: faeces | place: China | collected 2013
TATCCTTCTCCGAAACATTTTCGACTTCAAAACTGCAGCTTAAGGGGCCGTCCTTCACCGTGACATCGCCCCAGTCCTGGACTGTGCGGTCAATGCGGAGCACACCGCTGAAAGTCGTCTGGGCCGAAAGTGTGGTCCAGACCGTGCTCAGAATGAGTGCTGTGAACACTCTGCTCATTATTCTGTGTCTCATCGTTGCAAATTTACCTACAAATTTCTACATTTGTAATCTTGAAAACATTTAAAACCAACAAATATTATGGCTTACAAAATTTCAGCTGACACCTGCGTAGCATGTGGTACATGCCAGGGTGAGTGCCCTTCAGGCGCTATTAAGGAAGGTGATGTTTACACAATTGACCCGGATGTTTGCATCGACTGCGGTACCTGCGCAGACGCTTGCCCAATGGGAGCAATCTCTCCAGACGCTTAATAGTCTTCAAATTAAGGACAAAAATAATACCGACTCCTTTCCGGGGTCGGTTTTTTGCGATAAAATGGCTACCTTTGGAATATGAAGATTCTTAAAACGGAAATCGAAGACCTGCTCCTTATCGAGCCGGAAGTGCACGGCGATGAGCGTGGCTATTTTGTCGAGACTTTCTCCCAGAGGGATTTCGACAGGCTGGTTTCAATCCCGCTCTACGGCAAATCCATAGTCTTTGTTCAGGATAATGAGAGCAAATCCGGCAGGGGAGTGCTCAGGGGCCTGCATTTCCAGAGGCCTCCTTACGCCCAGGCAAAGATTGTCGGCTGCGTTCAGGGGCGCATCCTCGATTTTGCTGTCGATATGCGTGTGGGTTCCCCTACATACGGGAAACACGTCAGTGTAGAACTCTCCGGGGACAATCATCGCCAGCTCTTCATCCCGAAGGGCTTTGCTCACGGCTATCTGACCCTGAGCGACACTGCAATTTTCCGTTATAAATGTGATGAGTTCTACCACCCGGAGTCCGAGGGTGGCATTTCAATCCTGGACCCTGCTTTGGAATTGGAACTTCCCGAGGGACCGTATATTATGTCCGAAAAGGACAAAAACTGGGGCCCTCTCAAGGATGCCGGAGCAATCTTTACTCCCGAAAGCAGATAACCCGGCGCTGAAAGCTGCCGGGTCATCAGATTATTCTTCGGGCATCTGCTAGAAATTGTCGCAGTGAACCTCGAAGTATGATTGAGGATGTGCACAGGTAGGGCAGATTTCCGGAGCTTCGGTACCTACTACGATGTGACCGCAGTTGCGGCACTCCCATACCTTGACTTCGCTCTTCTTGAACACTTCCTGAGCTTCGATATTCTTCAGAAGTGCGCGGTAACGCTCTTCGTGACGCTTCTCGATAGCAGCTACGAGGCGGAACTTCTCAGCGAGAATGTGGAATCCTTCCTCGTCGGCGGTCTTTGCGAAACCGTCATACATATCTGTCCACTCGTAATTCTCTCCGTTTGCAGCCTCAACAAGGTTGTGTGCGGTATCGCTGATGCCCTCGAGCTCCTTGAACCAGAGCTTTGCGTGCTCCTTCTCGTTGTCTGCTGTCTTGAGGAAAATCTCAGCAATCTGCTCGAAACCTTCCTTCTTTGCTACTGATGCGAAATAGGTGTACTTGTTGCGAGCCTGACTCTCACCGGCAAAAGCCGTTTCCAGATTCTTTTCGGTCTGGGTGCCTGCGTATTTGTTAGCCATATACAAAAGATGTTGTTAATTATTATTCAGCAAATATACTAAATTTTTATTTGGAATGATTACAAATTAGCTATTTGTAGATGTAAATTTTCTGTCCCGGGCGTATAAGGTCGGACTTCAGGGAGTTCCATTGCTTGAGCTTGGCTACGCTCACCCCGTATTTCTTTGCGATGAGGCCCAGATTGTCGCCCTGTTTCACCTTATATACTATGGTCTCGCCCGTGCCGTTGTTGGCAATCGACTTCATCACTGAAGGTGACATATAGACCTCAGCCTTATGGCGCTGGATTGAGTCGCCCTGGGCTATGTACTTGAGCGCGTCTTCTGCCGGAATCAGCAGGATATGCGTCTTGCCGTCGTCCGGAATCACGTCGTGCTTGTACTGCGGGTTGAGGTCGCGAAGCAGTCCGAGTTCCGTGCCCACGAGGTCCTGCACCTGGCGAAGATGCAGTTTGCCGCGCACTTCCACAGTGTCGGTAGCGGCCGGAAGATGGCAGGCTACAGGCTTGATACCCAGCTCCTTATGGTAGCGTATGGCATATAGTGCGCCGACCATCGCAGGTACATAGTAGCGCGTCTCCTTCGGCAGGAAGGGATATATGTCCCAGTAAGCCGTCTTGCCGCCCGAGCGGGCAATAGCTTTGCGCACGCCTCCGAAGCCGCAGTTGTAGGCGCATATCGCAAGGGCCCAGTCCCCGAAGACATTGTATGCATCGCGAAGATAGCGCGCCGCGGCATCGGTTGAAGCGCGCAAGTCCATCCTTTCATCGACGAAGGAATCAATCTGAAGCCCGTAAGCGCGGCCTGCGTTGAAGGTGAACTGCCACAGGCCCACGGCGCCCGCCGGAGACTTGGCTCGCGGGTTGAGGTTGGATTCGATAATGGCCATAGCCTCAAGCTCGAGAGGCAGGCCGTAGCGGTCCAGAGTTTCTTCGAATATTGGGAAATAATAGCTGCACAGGCCGATGATTTTCTGCATCTGCGTGCGGTAGCGCTCGGAGTATTTGATTATGTATGATCGTACTACATTGTTGTAAGGGAGGTTGAGAGGGGAGTTCATGCGCTCCAGCCTTGCGATATACACGGAATCGGGCTGCTCACCGCGGAAGTCCGGTTCATAGCTGAGCGCATCGAAGTCCTCAATCTGGCGGGAAAGCTGCCAGATGCTGAGGTTGCTGTCTATCTGTTCGAGTGTAGGGGCAAGGCTCTGCCCGACTTGAGTGAGTTCTTCGAGGCTGGAGTAGGCCTGCTCCAGTTCGGCGCGAAGCTGCGTAATCAGGGAGTCTTTGCGGTTGAGGGCGTTCTGCGCGGAGTCCAGACGGCTGCTCAGCTCGCGGATCTGCTCTTCGAGCTGGCGGCGGGATTTCATTGTCGGTGCTGCTTTGGCCGGTGGTGTGGCTGCGCTTGCTGCTGTGGTGGATGGTGTTGTGGCCGTGGTTGTGGCTGCGCTTGCTGCTGTGGTGGAGGTTGTTGCAAGCGCTGCGGCAATGAGTATTATGCTGAATATCTTCATGTTTCGGAAAAATGTTTGCGAAGATACGAAATATCTGCCGGAAACAGCGCAAAAACAGGGGGTGTAAATTGCTCTTTGATGCGGTACTATAGACTGAAGCGAAGGGCGATGGTGAGGGAAAAGTTGAGGGGCCTGTCGCGATAGATATTGCTGATGGTACCTCCGTCAGGAATGTGCCAGCTGAGACCCGGTTCAATGACGATGCTTGCGGCATTGAACAAATATGCCCCGTAGCCGCCTGGTTGACCGACGCCAGCCGCAGCTGAATTCCCGCCACGACTGCTACCGGAACGGCCAGTACTCCAAAGGTTCATGCCGAATCCCATTGAGGCATCGACCGAAAATACGAGTGGCTGGTCCATAACTTTCAAACTCTCTCCCTGTACATTTTCGCCATACAGGCTGTACGAAGTAGTCACACTGCCACCGATGCATTTTTCGACCATTCCGCCAATACCGGTATAGAGTATAAAGCGTTGTGAATCAACTAGATGCCAGCTAAGGCGCAGCGGTATGCCGATGTAATCGAGTTTTTGGACGGTGTGGTAATAGTTCTCGCCTCCAGATTTGAGGTCGGAGACAAGCCGCGAGAAACTGAGGCCGCTGATGAGGCCAAAGCGGTCCGTGAGCATATATTCCGCTTCAAGGGCGAGGCGAATAGGCTGCCGATGTGTGGTTTGCGTGCTGACTTCTCTGCCGAGGTTTGAGGTGACGGTGGAGGAGAAGTTTCGATAGGCAAAGTCGTTGTAATTGAGGGACTGCAGGCTTGTGGCTATATCCGAGCAAGGCAGAGTGCTATAGTTCTGCATGCTGCTGTGTGAGTTCGGAGTGCCGCAGGCCATTGCAATGAGGTTGATGCGTGGTCGCCTCGCTGGCTGCCGCTGCGGTTCATAATAGTCTGAAATGTCGTCTATGCTTTGACCTGCCGGAGCAGTAGTGTCTTCAAAAATATCCGTTTTAAACGTTTGCGAATCGTTTGAAACGTTTATTCCGGGTTGAGGGTCCCCTGATGGTTTGGTGACGGCAGGCATCGTTTCTGCAACTTGTGGCTGCCTGGTGGCAGGAAAGACCTCTACGGTCAGCGGGTTGGAGGTGCCAGCAAGGGCCTCATTGGGCTGCGGGTTTGAGGTGCCGGCAAGGGCCTCATTGGGCTGCGGGTTTGAGGTGCCAGAAAGGGCTTCAGTGGGCTGCAGGTTGGAGGTAGCAGGAAGCACCTCTGCGGTTTGAGGGTTTGTGTTGGCGGGGAGGACTTCGAGGCTGTTTTCGGACTTGCCGGGCAGAAGAAGCAGCAGGAGTAGGGCCGCGGCGCCGGCGAGGGCGAGGGACAGAGGTACTAGTACGCGACTCTCGCTGCGGCCCTCGCCGGTGCCGCGGCGCATTTCGGAGCCGGCTTTGGCCCCGGCAGCCCCGGTAGCCCCTGCGGCCCCGGCCCCAGAAGTTCTTGCACCGTCAGCCCCTGCAGCGATGCGCTTTTCTACAACAGCCCACAGACCTTCCGGCTCAGGGGCCTGAAAGTCCGAAAGACTATCTCTCAAACTATTTTTCCAATCTTTGCGCATCTCTGTAATCCTTTATCATTGACGCCATCAGGCTCTTTGCCCTATGGAACTGTGATGTCGAACTGTTTTCCTTGATGCCCAGCAAACGGGCGATTTCCTTATGGCTCTTCTGCTCGAAAACATACAGGTTGAATATTGCCCTGCAGCCTTCCGGGAGCCGCATAATCATCTGTTGCAGCACATCCGGCGGGATGCCCTCCGGCTCCGGATCCTCCTCCGGGACATCGTGGGGCAGAGCATTATCTCCCAAAAACAGTGGATCCTTACTGCGGCGGCGCAGGTGCATCAGGGCTTCGTTTACCACTATCCTGCGCATCCATGCACGAAGGGCGCTGTCGCTTCCGCGAAAGGTGCCGATTGAGGAGAATATTTTGATGAAAGCCTCCTGAAGCACGTCTTTGGCTTCATCTTCAGAAGGAATGTAGCGGAGGCAAACGGCAGTGAGATACCGCACGTGAGAGTCATATATCGACTTCATTGCTGCGGCATCTCCTGCTGCGGCCCGTGATGCGAGGCCGTCTCCACCACGTCTGAAGAGGCTCACAATGCCTTACTCAATAGCCAGGGAAGTATCTACATCGGAGGACAGCTGCTCAGGCGCAGGCTGGATTCCTCCTGTGCAATAGTCGAAAGAATAGGTCTTCTCGACATTGTTGTAGCCGTTGTACCTAACTGTGAGTTTTACGGTTTTTCCTTCTGTGTCAGGCAGTTCGCTAATGTCGAAAGCAACCAGACCAGTCCTTTGGGTGCACATCTCGTAGTCACCTTTTGCGTTGTGCCTGAGTTCTACGAGATACGGATTCTCAGGATCTACACCCATCACGAGATTGATGGTGTGAGGAACCATTCTGTTGCCGAACAGGGCGGCGAACTGGAGAGTGAGATATCCGTCTTCAACCACTGTTACCCAATTGCCCACAATCTCAACAGGGTCTATGCCCAAGATGTCGATATTCTCCAAATCGGCAGCCTTCAAAGCTTTCTTGGTGAGAATGGAGTCAACCCAGTGCACCTTTACGAGCTGGTCATAAGGGGTGGCATCTCCCTCCACTTTGGAGCAGTTGGCCAGGGCGCGGACCTGACCCTTGTAAGGAGACTTCTCTAGATTGGTCGGCAGAAGGGTAGTATTGTCATCAAGCTGGAAGTAGCAGCGGCCGTCCTCGGCGGACTTTACCGTTACCAGCATGTTCGGATAATAGTAGTTGTCGTTCCTGTCATCGTCCAGGCAGCAGGAGCTGATCACCGGTGCGATGAGGGCGACGGATGCGAGAATTGTAAAAATCTTTTTCATTGCAGTATTATGTTTAACATTTCATTTCTTGGCGTTTCAAGCCGTTGTCATAATATAGATGCAAAACTTCCTGAAATACTGCATCAAAAACTGAAATATTTCGAAATTCCCGGAGTTCAGAGTGCTACTTGATATCCCTGTAGTATTTCCTGAGTATCTTCAGTATCGGTTTTTCGATGGAACGCTCCCAAAGCGAGTAGCCGTTGTCATTCGGATGGATGCCGTCAGCGGTGGAGGATTCGCCGTTGTGCAGGGCTGCGTCCGGCTTGATGTAATATACATCCTTGTAATCCTTGCAGATTTCGGCCATCAGGCTGTCGGAGAGGGCGCGGCGTCCGCCGTATTCCTGCTGCGCTGCGGTATCGAAATTCTCCCTTTCCCAGTAGATAGTGCGCTGCACGATAATAGGCTTGCCCGGATGCGCTTTCACCATCCTGTCGATGAACGGGCGCAGGCGCTCCTTGATGAGCGGAATGTTCGGGTTTGAGAATATGTCGAAGACATAGGCATCCGCCTCGACCTCTTCGAGGACATCGGCGAAATATGGCTGCATCTTGCAGTTGCCGCTGAATCCGAGGGTGATAGGCTGCAGCCCGGTGCGGCGCATGAACTGCACCGGATAGCTCATTCCGGCGCGGGTTGTGCTTATGCCGTGGGTAAAGCTGCTGCCGTGGAATACTATCTTGTGCTTGAACGGGGACTCCATAGGGTCGAGATGCGAAGCTCCGGAGACGCACACCTTGCAGGAGTTGATATCGGTATAGATTGGCAGGTAGAGAAGGCACTCTTTTTCTCCTTCAGCCATATTTCTCACAAGAGCGCGGACGGCATCTTTGTCGGTATGGTTGGCCGGGAAAGAGGTCATTCCTGCCCAGAGCCACTGCCCGTTCTTCTTGATATAGAGGTCGAACCCCCTGTATGAGCAATATGCATCCCCTCTTGCAAAATCGAAATCCATCTTCACTCCGATTGCCTTGGCGTCGGTTGTAAACAGCACTGCAAGGCCGGCTGCGCAGCGGCACTGCATGTTTTCCGACTTGGTGAAGCCCTTGAAACGGCAGGTGTCGATGCGGTGATACGGGTTGGGTGTGTCATAGAATGCCTTGCCTACAAGGTTGAGTTCGGAAGCCTCGACTTCAAGGCTCCAGTCCGGTTTCTGCGCAAAGAGAGGCAGCGATGTCAGCAGGATGCTGAGAAAGAGAATCAGTTTCTTCATTATTGACAAGTATCGGAATTGAACCATATGGCTGCAAATATAACAAATATTGCTTCAAACCTGGTATATTATCATTTCCGCAACCAATTTTTGCTGGAGAAAAGCCTTGTTTCCGTGAATCCGGAAACTTTGAACGGCCTGCTATGAAATCCGTGCGCAAAACCGCCCTTCTTGCGCACCAACTGAACAAAAATTGCAATCGGTGCGCAGATAAGGCGTTTCTGCGCACCGGAGTCTTTTCTCATGTGCCAGATTTGAACGACGACACTTGGCCACATCTTATTAATAGGTTTTGATTTTTTTGCTACCTTTGTCTATGCGTTGTTGACAACGCAATGTGAGCAAGATAAGTAGAGTAATACATATAGCAATATTTTGAGTTTTCTTTTACCGTAACCTCAAATCGCCAATTTTGAATCAAATACGGGTAAAAGAAGACCACGTCGTTTGGCGTGGTTCTTCTTGTTGTATTTGAGGCTTTGGCGAGCCTGAGGTTGCACAAGAGGGACTGCGCCATTTGCATTGTCCGGGTAAAGAAAGCCGCAACGGACAAGGCGAAATGAACGACATCGAACAGTTTGACAAGACTACATCGCCCGTTTAATCAAAAAACAGGGCTTGAATGTAATCTATTCTAACCCTGTTTATATCAGCACAAGAGCTTGCCTTCTCTTATGTATTTCGAATCCGAGACAAAAGTAAGAAAAATAACATTGAATTACAAATAGTGATTTATTGCACGAGTGATATGAAACGAATGAAAATGAGGAGCCGGACCTGGCCATATACAATAACGGGGGAATACGTGCGGAGATGCCTGCTGGAGATGTGACCCGCGGCACTGTCTATAGTATTTATCCTTTCGACAATACTTTGACTCTCATAGAGATAAAGGGAAGTGACCTGCTGGAGGCTTTCAATGGAATTATACCTCCAGAAGGGAAAGCGGTGTGTATATCTACGAATTGATGTCGGACTATGTGAAGTCTCTCGGAGATCAGGGGATTCAACTCAGTTCACAACTCGACGGCAGGGTAACTGTTATTTAACATTAACAGCATTCTTTGCCATCAATGTATGAATGTCAATCATTGGTATGGGAAATCTCTCAAGTAAAGTTCCCTTTGTCGTTGTATAAACAATACCACGAAGAGTACTAAAAGATGCTTCCACGAATGATGACAGGATATCGCAGGTGGATTTGATTTCTTGTTTTTCCCTATCGATAACAAATACGTGGTCAAGTGTTTGCACTTCAAAAGTGATGGTAGCTGATGCTTCCAAAATGCAATTGTTATCAATAATGTATCGGATGGCAGGCGTTACCTCAATGATATTGTCTGACATTTTTATCAAAGTATCAATTTTGAATTGAAACTTCAATGATTCTTCTGTAATCTGTATAAATTCAACATTATCAATGCTTTTGACAAGTTTGTTCTCATTGATTGACGCAATCTGGTATTTAATGTTTTTTCTTGTCTCCATTGTTAGTCCTTAAGAAACAGTTGTATATTCTGACTTGATTGTACTCCATCTGGATTTCTGCCTTATGCTGATTTCCTTGGGAGCCATAGAGTCTCGTATGATTTCAGTATAATCTTTGTATGAATGTTTCGCTAACGGTATGACGGAGGGCTCATTATGGGAAAGCACTTTTCCCCTGATTGACAAGTAATTCTTTCCTAATTTCAGTTGAGCCTTGTCAATACAGTCAAGCAACGATTGTTTGTCAAACAATGACGCCAATCTTCGTCCCATTGCAACAGTAGGCATTTCTCCATTCTCGTATAATCCATACTGATTAATGCCCATTCCTGCAATTATTGACATCGTATGAGCTGAAATACCATATTCAAGCCTGAAGCTCTTCAATTCCTCTGGCGAGGGTATGCCATGACGTTCTCTATACTGCTTATAGATATCAGATAGCATCTGGTCGTCAAGGCTGTCATCGGTAAATTCTCTTCCTGTGTCGTTGCACACAAAGAAGTATCTTTCAACTGTAAACTCTTCCTTTCTGAAGGTAAAAGTTTCCTGCCTGTGTTTCTTGGTGACTTTGCCACCTGTAAATGGACTTTTCATAATCGATTCTTATAAGGGAATACCATATCAAACTTTGCTTCATGGAATGAAATGCAAAAGTTGGCCTCACCGTTCCTTCTTGTTATGTAAATCTTAATGTATATCGGTATAATTCTTTTGCTTCGCTTTTTCTTGATTCCGATACCGAACACTTTCGATTTTGTTTTAAACTCATTCAGGAAAGCCTCAATCTCCTCTAAAGTCGCTTTATTATCTGCTCCCATTGTATGTTGCACAAAGTTATAAAGAAATAGTAAAAGAGCAAAATGTTTTTATGGAATAAAACGAATTAGTTTTATTTCCACAGATTATTTCCAATCAACCCTTCCTGGTCGTAGCCGCGGCGATGCTTGTGAATAAGGGATATGAGCCGTTGCAACTGAGGATCGCTTGTGGAAAGAGTCCCGAAGCGTTCAATCTGGGTGTGGTAGCGTTCGGCGGAGCCTCTCGCAAGCAGAGACTCAATATCCTCAGGGACATAAAACTCCGTCCTGCCTCCCGAACCCGTACTCCCGTCTATGGGAAGCCTGAACTCCGTCAGGAAAATATTGATACCCGCAAGGTCGAAATCACCGAAATGCAGGTACCTGTTGGGTATGCTCTTGAGCCAGGCCACCAGGTCTCCGGATTGCGGATAACGGCTCACAAACAGTATCGGCATTTCAAAGCGGGAGAACAGATGCCTCTGATTCTCCACCTTGCGGAAATTTTCCATATTTTCCACACCCACAACAAGCACATCACCCGGGATACGGAAATTCTGCCAATCGGACACGAAGGTAAAGGCTCCGCTCACCGGGCCAAGCAGAATTCTGGGCCTGCGGCCGTTCCCGTCCGGAGGGCCAAGTTCAACGGACAAAGGCTGATACACATTAACCGGAAATCCCGGACAGGACCGGATGGTGCGCAGCTTCGAATCGCCGAAAGCCTCCACCAGTTCGGCCCTCGTACTGAGGGATGAAGGGTCCACCAGCCTGTATATCCGTCCGATTTCCTGCGGATCCGTGGCTCTGTAGGAAATACGGCTCCCGTGTTGCCTTGCGGTCAGCAGCTGCTCGTCTTTCAAGCTCTGCAGAAGATCCTTTCTGAAACGGCTCCCGCTGACCCATTCGCCTTGCGAAAGGGCGGTAAGTATTTCATATTCAGACTGTTTCATTTCCAAGCGCGGCTTCTCTGCGGGTAATCAAAGGCTGAACTAAGGTCTTGGCAGCCGTATCCTTGCTCAGTAGGTAGGTATAGCGGTAGTCAGACACATTGTAAGTTGTCGGGGAGGAGTTGATAAGCAGGATATTGCGGCTGTTGGCAAAGTCCAGAATACCTTTGATATTGTTAGGATGGAGTTTGCCTATTTCGTCCATCATACAGTGGATGCGGAACTCTCCGAATTTTCGGGAGACCTTCTCCTTGAACACGTTAATCAGCATAATGTTGACCATAGCCTTGACCAGAATATCGGTTCCGTCCGAGCCTACATTTGCAATTTTCTCTACCCAGCCTGTGTCGTTGTCGTTTTCAATCACTCTGAACTGCAGCTGGAAGGTGTCGGACAGCAGCAGGCTCTGCCGGGAAGGTGCAGCGTTGAGAGCATTCATAAAGTCTTCCAAATATCTGACAGCCTCGCGGTTGACATTATATCTTCCGCTCTCTTCCGAGAAAATGTTGGCTTCTCCCATTTGGAATTCATTCTCGTCAGTAAAATCTTTGATTTTCTGCAGCAGCTGCACCATCTTGTCTCCCGTATTGCTGCTTCGGATTTCGATGCTGCGTATTGCGCCTACGAAATTCTTCTCCTTGAAATCATAGTTGATTTCCCTGATGATTTTCTCCACCTCGGAACTGTACCCGCTGAGTTCTCCCATCTCCCTGGACAGCCTTTGCAGTATTTCAAGATATCGGTCTGAAGTGCGTCCCCGATAATCATTGATTTTGTCCTGCTCGACAAACTCTTCAAGGTCCGCAGCATAGTCCATATACTCTTCATCCGAGTTGAGCACAGTTTTGAAGTTGAATATGTTGCCCTGGCCGAAATCTGCTTTGAAAACATTGACCGCTTTCTTGAACTTATCATTTATGCCCATTCTTTGCGTAATGCAGTCGTGTATTTCGTCGAGAAGGGACAGGGCGGGCTGCATAGTGCAGGATTCCTTTGTGTTCTGCAGCTCAGAAGGAAACAATTCTGATGCTCTGAACTGCTCAAGTTTCTCAAATCCTTTGCGGCACTGCTCTATCTCGGATGCCGTTTGTGCTCCGGCTGCCTTTTCGGCATTGAGTTTCTCCTCCAGCTGGAGCATATGCTTTCCGTATTTTTTGAGCAAGGCGCCTTTCTTTGTTTCCAGATCCTTGTGCTGCTGCCTGAATTCCTCCTCCCTGTCAAACAATTCCTTTTTGTCCAACTGATAGGCAATGCACAAGCTTCTGCTGCTGTCTATGAAAGCCAACTGCTCCCGGCACTGCTTCATTTCCTGTTCACATTCGTTCAGGGCTGATACATCCACTCCGGCACCCTTCAACTCCTCATCCCTTCTGGCTTTGAGCTCTCCCAGTTTGGTGTCCATACCGGAGCGTTTCTGCGCAAGCTTGTCTGTGATGGCTTTCAGGGAGGCCTCGCGTTCGATGTCAAGAGCCTTGAGCCTCTGCTCCTTCAGGCGTTCTGATTCTTTGACTTTCTTCTCCAGATTCTGCTTAGACAGTTTGCGTGCAGAGTCCAATTCCAACTGCCTTGCTGCAAGCTGCATCTTCCTTTCGTCAAGTTCGGCTTTGCGGGAAGCTGTCATCTGCTCCTGTCTGTCCTCCAGCTGCTGAAGTTTGACCTGTTCGACTCTGATGCGGGAAGGAATGGATTTGAGAGTCAAATCGGTTTCTGAGCGTTTCTGCCTCAACTCCTTCATTTTCGGAGACATGGACTCGGAAATTGCTTTTACCCCCTTGTCGTACTCGGTCTTCTTTTGGGCTATAGTCTCATTGATGTCGGCAATTGCCTGCAGATACATTTCCTTCTCCTCCGCCAGTTGTTTCGGGGTGCGAAGATTGCTCTCGATTCCGCTCAAATCCAATTTTAGACCGAACAATGCATCCTTATCGCATTGCGATGTGGCCAAAGTCGGCTTGAGGGTCTTGCTGTAGAGTATTCTGTCCTGGTCAATTACTTTGCCTATATTCTTTTCCCAACCCGGCATCTTGCCGTCAAGCCACTCGTATAGTGAGCCTGAAGCCCGGGCAAGCAGAGTGTCGATACCGTTGATTTTGTCTCTGTATTGCGCAAGTTCTTTGTCCAGTTCCTTTATCTCGGACTCACAAGAGGCTTTCAGCAGGGCAGTGCGGTTCTCATATTCCGAGGTCAATTTGGATATTTCCGAATCGAGGGCTTTCAATTCGGCTTCAAGCAGGGCGGAAGAGCGCTCAAACTGCTCAATAGCCTGCTGATGGATGAGGATTTCATTTCCGCACGGTTTGTAATACTGCAAATGGATAAACTCGCTGTCAAGCTGGCGCCGGCTATCCTGCAGTTCCTCATTTCTCTGTGACAGCTGCTCCCACTCCTGCCCGTGGTCTTCCCTAAGCTTTGCAAGTGCCGCCTCAGCCTTTTCTGCGATTGACTGCCTGGAACTCAAATACTGTTCTTTGACAGCCGTCATATTGTCTTTGGCCAGATTCTCATATTCGCGATATTCGCTCCGGATACTGTCCTCCAAGGCATTATATTTGGCTCTCAGGCTGTTATGCTCCTGCGTGAGCACTTCCTTCTTTCTCAGGAGAGCGTCCAATGAGAGCTTGAGCTCTTCTTCGCGGGATGCCCGCTCAAGCACGGCTTCTATATTCTTCGATTCATACTCCTTGCTTTTGCTGCGGCAGGCTTTAAGTTTGCTTTCAACTTCTCCTATTGCCTTGTTGATATCTTCTTTCTCCTTTTCAAGCTTCTGGTTCTGCTCCGTTATCAGCCTTTCGTAGCGGTTCTGCTGCTGCAGATGGGCCTCCTTTCTGCTTTCCAATGCAGGCAGGCGCTCACGGTTTGTCCTGTCGGCATAGAGCAGTTCTGCGTAGGATTGCTCGATACGGCTGCGCAAATAGCCGAGCAGACGGTACAATTCAATCACTTTGTCCGCATTCTCGCGCACCTGGATTACTCCGCGCGCGTTTTTTCTGAACCAGACGCTGATGTTCTCGTATTCCGTTTGGAAATCGGCCACCTGGCGCCTGTAATAGCCCAAATCTATGGAAGGAACTTCATCACTCATTGAACGGAGAATGATTTCCTTTATGAAGTCCGCATCTACCCTTGAGTTCAGGAATACATTCTGAAGCGAGCGCGGAATGTTCTGGAAGGCAGGACTTTCCATAATGGCGTAGTTGTAGAATTCTTTCGAGCTTGCCCTATGGTTGCCGTAGATGATGTTGCGGAATTCGTCATATTTGTCGACCAGCCTGCTCAGAGACCTGCCGCCCAGGCGCTTGCGCAGCACGGTGTATTCGCTGGTCACTTCGCCCTTGTCGTCAATCAGAAGGGACTTGTCCCAGCGCCCGTCAAAGAAGCGGTAGCAGGCACGTCCCTGGCTGCGTTGAAGCAGGACGCAGAAATCGCCCCTCTCGTGGGTCAGTTCATAGATGATATAGGAGTTGGAATGGGGCAGATAAAAATCGTCAAAGCCTTTTTTCTCCTTCGGTATGCCGAGTTTCAGCTTGTCGGCATTGTAGAAAAAGAGTATTGCCCTCAGGATAGTGCTTTTCCCCACTCCCTGAGTTCCTATGAAGTGAACATTGCCGTCCAGATGTATCTCGGCATACGGAATGTTTGCGCTGTTGATGAACACTATTTTATTCAGGCATCTCATTTTTGAAGTCCTCCGATACAATTATGCAGTCAATCATTTCTTCGAGATAATGGAAGGCGCTGGTTACTTTCCATATGCCTTCAAGCTCGTTTTCAAGTTCCACAAAGCCGATTTTGGACAGTTCTTCAATCAGTTTGTCAACCGTTTCGTTGATTTTGAGTTTCTCGGGGTACAGATTCTGGGCTTTATCTTTCAATTCTATGTCCGCCGCAATCTTTTCCATAATGTTTGAGGCGCGGAAGGTAAAGCCGGGACCGAAGATGCTGCTGAAGGTTTTCAGGAAGTCCAGCCGGTCTATCCATTTGGTAAAGCGGTCAAGTTTCATTTCAAGTTCCACGCGGCTTTCGTCGCGGGAAAAGTAGTAATAGCCGTTTCCGCTCTCGAGATTGAAGCCTATTCCTTTATAGTACTCTTTGTACTGCTCATAGTCGTCTTCAATCGCTTCATACATTTGTTTTGTTTGACGGTTCACGCTGTCCGAACAGATGAATCCGCCACGGCTTAAGATGTCGAAGATTTCTTTTGAAAGTATCATAATGTTTTATGTTTGGGCAGGAAATATTATCGGGTATTCTATGTCCAGGTCACAATGGTACTCGTCGGTGATATTCAATTCACTTTGGAATTGGGAGGCTATCTGGCAGAAGAGTACGAGTTTCTGCTCCCTGTCCACGGGTGCGGAGAAGTTGTAATTGCTGATGAATGCGTAGAGGTCAGTTCCTGATGCGAGGAATGAATTCTTGATTTCAAGAGTATTGAAGCCGTCCGCAATGCGGGGTTTTGCATCGAGATATCCTTCTGAAATGGCATCGGCCTTCCGTCTTTTGAGTGTACTTCCTTTTTGGAGTTTGGTTGAGAGTGATTTCAGGGCGGCAAGACCTTCATCGGTGTTGCGCAACTTGTCAAGGGATATTTTGAGAGTGTATTTCGGACGGTTTTCCATCCATACCGGATTGGTCCCGTTGAGCAATTCCCTGATATCGGTCTGCGTTTCGAGTACCATCTGGTCGCGGAGGTATTTGACAATCCTGAGTTTTTCGATAAGACGGTTCTGGTATTCGATGAGGTTGAGATAGAGAATGATCTGCCTTTCCAGGTCCAGAATGTTGTGATGAGCTTCCTTGAGCTGGATTTTGACTTCATTGATGGTTTGCCTCAGTCCCGCATCCGCTGCAATGGCAAAGAATCCCTGTTTCTTGTTGTTGATGTAATCTTCAGTGAGGAAAATCAGTTCAGTGACAGCTTTGCGTTTAAAATCGAGCTTTTCGAGTTTGAGTTTTTTGACCTTGTAGCTCGGTTCGTTTTTGTAGGTGGAGTCGATGTTGCGCTTCAGGTCAACTACATTGCGGAAAGTGAGCGTAGCTATGTTGTGCAGTATCCTCTTTATGTCTTTTATGTAGCCGTATTTCCGTTTCGGCGATTCTTCGGCGAGATAGTATCCTATGGCCGAGTCCAGGGCGTCCAGGCTGTCGGAAACACCGGCAGTGCTGATGTCTTCGTTGACATCGAGGACATTTTCGAAAAACTGGAGATAGACTTCTTCCAGTTCGAGGGCGTCACCGTTGTCGCGTATTACCCCGTGCTCAATCAGGAAAGTGAGCCTGTCGCTTTTGTAATCGACCATTTCCCTTGCCATTTCGTAGCTGTAGGAAATGCTCTTTCTGTTCTGGAACATGTCTTTGAGAAGTGCCTTCTCCCGCGAAAGCATCCTGAGAAGTTCTTCAATGGACTTGAAATTAGTCATTATCGGTTATTTTGTGTTATCAATGCGCAATATACGCATTTCTTCCGGATA
>SAMEA3663208__coassemble_347_pt1 | contig 15148 bp, 14 predicted proteins | sample SAMEA3663208__metabat2_low_PE_018 | metagenome-assembled genome bin SAMEA3663208 (sample SAMEA3663208) | pig gut metagenome | biome: pig gut; feature: pig-associated habitat; material: faeces | place: China | collected 2013
TCACCAAACTCGGCGAAATCACCGAGTTTGGTGAAAGCACCCCCTCCAGAAGGCCTTCCAGGGCACATCCCTCACCAAACGATTTGGGATTGGGATGCCCTGGAGGGCCTGCCGGGGCATTTTTATGAGCTATTATCAACTATTATTTGTATTTGTGCTTTCAAGACCGGGACATCATTCAACGCAGTATTCCAAAGAAGATCGGGCTGTATTGTTGAATATCCATGCACTAACACATGCCGCATTCTTATTATGTCATTCCAAGGGATATGCTTATTGTCTTCCTTAAACTGCAAAGACAACATATATGCTGCCTCTCCAATTATTTCAACATTCTTGACAACAGCATAATATCTCAATTTGTCAGAGTTAAGTTGTTCCAAAGTGTATCCTTTGGTAAATGTGAGGATATTATCAGCAGCTTCCAGAATATCAATTAAGCGTCCATAATCCCTTTCAGCTTCTCTCATAGATCAAAACTCTATCTCTGTTTATGTTTTCTTGCGCAAAAGACTTAACGGAATTGAGAGTCACAAGATCCACTTTCCTATTCAGGCGGCTTTCAAGTTCGTTTATCATCGAAGCATACTGAAGCAAGCCCACAGGAATGGAATTGTCTATATCTACCAAAATATCAATATCACTTTCAGGCCCCTCCTCCATTCTGGAGAAAGAACCGAATATCCATGCCCTGATCACCGGTTCATCACGAAAGAATGCTTGAATCGTGCGGATTGTCTCCACGCGGTTCCGGTCTATCATGGATAAACGATGCAGCACTTCATCTTTCTTCCCTTTACGTCCTGCATAACGAAGCAATCTGGATGTATTGACTTCGAATACTTCGAAAGCCTTTTGATACTGCTTTTGAATCAGGTCTTCAGAGTTCATTGAAAATTCTTTGTCCGAACTGAAATCAACTAGAAATTTCTCCAACTCCGGCACATATACGCCCTTGTTCTGCGTAATCGGGGACTCTGATATCAATGGCTTTACCAATATAAAGTCATGCAAATCATCAAACATATGATAGGCATTCTTCATCAGCGCTACATCCGGAAAATATTTTTTCAGTTCCAAACGGACTATTTCACACATCTGTTTCGGCACTTCTACTATCAGATTTCTGCCATACTCAACAACACAATGATTCATGTTGACGAATGTGTTCGTCAGCACTTCAGTAACCTCACGCATCTTTGACGATATGTAGCACTCGTACTTCATATTCTTTTGCACTCAACAAAGATATACAATAATGGCAATATTTCAAAAATATTGCCATTAGTTTGGACTATAACTGCGCCCGGCCCCTGCGAAAGGCGGCAGTCCCGCAATCGCAGCAAAGACGGTGATATATCCCCCGCCGTAAATCCGCAGGACTCAGGTGGTCAGGGTGGCGGTTGCTGCGGTAGTGACTGATATTGCTGAGGTGATGCCGGGCTTTGCTTTAAGGCATTGCCGGGCGTTGTTCCGGGGCATAGCGGACGTTGCTGTAGTTCTGCAGGGCATCGCAGGGCGTTGCAGGGTGTTGTTGGGGTGATCCGAGTGGTGCTTTAAGGCATTGCAGGGTGTTGTTCCAGAGCGAATGACGTTGTTCCAAATCGTTTTGGGACAAGGAAGTCGGTATCTTCAAATTCTCCCACAACCTATGCGAGTTTTGTATTCGATTGTCTTTAAGGAAGTTGTAATCCTCGCCCAAGTTGGGCGAGTATTTCTTCCGAATCTGCGTAGAAGGATACCAGTGCTTCATTCGCCACAGATTTGATGGCTGAAGACCTTTGTTTCAGGAAATTCTGCACCAGCTTGGTGCAGTTTTCAGCATTGACTATCGAAGTTCTGGCGGATGTGGGGTTGGAGATGTAATGAAGGGCGTGCTGAGTAGTGCATGGTATTACTTAAAGGCATTACCGGGGGTTGTTCCAAATCGTTTGGTGTAACACCCCCTAACAGAAGTGCGTGGAATGCCGATGCTTCACCAAACTCGGCGAAATCACCGAGTTTGGTGAAAGCACCCCCTCCAGAAGGCCCTCCAGGGCACATCCCTCACTAAACGATTTGGAACAACGGGACCCGGGGCAGGAATTTCCAGTATAGCCTGCGGGAAAACTACTATTTCTTGGGAAATACCGAGTTCTCCTTCGAATATTTGTATGTTCTCGCAAAGACATTATTGCAAGAAAAACTTTATCTTTGTTTGTTAGCAAGAAAAGCCATTCATGTCACAACCGAATAAATAGTTTACCATCAGAGTATTAACACATACACTTACAAGAAAACGCAATAACTGCTGGGTCATTTATGGATAACGCATTTTATTCAAATACCATATCCGCTTTTTGCGACAGTAATCATGACGACATATGGGGAACAATTGCCCAGAATAGTCGCCTTGACGATAACACACTTCAAAAGGATTCTTGGTCACATGAGATAACTACACTCAAAACATCCCTTATTGGATTATCAGGAGAGATATTCTTTGAATATTCAATTCCTAGATTAGGCAAACGAGCAGATGTGATAATTGTCACAAAGGGTATCGTATTAGTCCTCGAGTATAAAGTTGGCTCGCACTCCTATGATAGACCAGACCTAGAACAAGTATGGGATTATGCTCTTGATCTAAAATACTTTCATGAAAAAAGCCATGATTTATGGATTGCACCCATATTAATCGCAACAAAAGCATCCGAAAAGTCACAATCATTAACTTGTTCCTGTTACGATGATAAAGTACTAGAACCCATATGTTGTAATGACAATAACCTAAGAACTCTAATTGATCAAATTATATTCAAATATGGTTCCGATATCTTCATAGACTCATGGAAAAATAGTCGTTACAACCCAACCCCTACAATTATTGAAGCCGCAACAGTTCTTTATCGTCGAAAAAACCTAAAGAACAAAGCGATAGCAGATATCACAAGAACTGATGCAACAGGCCAGAGCCTGCAAAAAACTACTGATGCAGTACTGAGAATAATTGAAGACTCAAGAAATAACGGACAAAAAAGCATTTGTTTTGTTACTGGGGTTCCTGGAGCAGGAAAAACGCTTGTTGGTTTAAACATTGCAATTAATCTATTTGAAGCCAGTAAAGAAACAGGGTGTGATAGAGATCGTAGTCTTGCTGTATACTTAAGTGGGAATGGGCCACTAGTAAGAGTACTTCGAGAGGCCTTAGCCAGGGATGCTGTCGAACAAGAGAAAAAAAAGAATCCTAAAACAAAGTACAATAAAACATTGGCTCATAAAGCAGTAGATTCTTTCATTATGGATGTTTACCATCACCGTGACTATGTTATGCAGATGGTTAAAAGGCCTATTCCTGAGGGTGCCCACTACCTGGAAGTAAATCCTAATGTATCCGCAAATGATGGCGCTGATTGGCTTACTGAACATGTAGACATTTTTGATGAGGCTCAGCGGAGTTGGACATATGACCAACTAAAGAATTGGCTTGCCAGAAAAAAGGGAATCGCGAACTTTCCTATGTCTGAACCTGAATTCCTAACCTGGGGACTTGATAAGAAAAAGGATTGGGCAGTGATAATTTGCCTTGTTGGAGGTGGTCAAGAAATTAACACTGGAGAAGCTGGCATTTCCACTTGGATATCAGCTATTCAAGATTCTTTTGATAGCTGGCACATATATTATCCTGAAAACTTAAATGAGAAAGAATATGCTGATGGAAGAGTAGAAGAAATGATAAAAGAGTATCCATCCGATAAGAAGCATGCTCTAAATGATTTACACCTTTCCGTTAGCATGAGAAGTTTTCGTGCTGAAAACCTTAGCAAATTTGTCAAAGCGGTCCTTGATGTTGACATTGACTTGGCTAGAAGACAACTCGAGACTTTGACTAGGAACTACCCTATTCGTATTACAAGAGACTTAGATCATGCAAAGCTATGGCTTAGAAATAAAGCAAGAGGATCTGAACGTTATGGTCTTCTTGTCTCTTCTCAAGCGTATCGATTACGTCCTCTTTCAATTGACGTAAGATGTAAACCGGATACAGTACACTGGTTTTTAGATGACATTTCAGATATTCGGTCATCGATGTTTTTAGAAGATGTAGCAACAGAATTTGATGTCCAAGGACTTGAACTTGATTGGGCTGGAATAGTATGGGATGGTGACATGGTTTATGACCCTCAACATCTTGTCCTAAAAGAAAAAGATAGAAAGAAAAAAGAACTGATTCAAGATTCATGGACACATCGTTCATTCAATGGCAATACTTGGCAGAATATCGCATCAGATATGCGGAGAATGTATCAGATAAACGCATATAGGGTTCTTCTGACAAGAGCACGACAAGGTATGATCATATGCGTTCCACAAGGCAACGATTCAAGGAATATTGATGGGAAATGGCAAGACCCAACTCGCATTAGCCCCTTTTATGATAGCACGTATCACTATCTTCATGACATGATTGGGATAATTGATATTGAAGATGAATAAACTACCAGGATAATGGACAACTATAAAATAAAAACAGCCCAAAAGTGGATTCGAAAAATGGCAAACGGAATCAATCCAATTGATGAAAGTATCATCCCTAATGATGATATTGTCAATAATATCCACATCTCGAGATGTCTGTTTTATGTTGCTGATTTGTTAGAGGAAGTGACCAAACAGAACAGCAAAAGAGACAAAGACTATGAACTTGCTTTTGATCTTAAGCCGGAGCTTAAATCACAAGTAAGAATCGTTGATAAAACCGGCATAACCAATTTTACAAGAGAAATTAACAAAGTGCTGCCGCTTAACATGAAGCCACTTCGATATGTGAAAATTTTACAATGGTTAATATCGAACAAGTACTTGGAAGAGAAAGACAATAAAAAAATCCCAACAGATACTGGTAAAGCTATCGGTATTTCAGCTGGCATAAAAGAAGGTCCTAATGGTACATACTGGGCCATCGAATACAATTCTACCGCGCAACGCTATATTCTTGATAACATCAACAACATAGCCGAACAGTAATTCAGATAACTACCTGTTAATGTCATTCCTTAGCAAGCTTTTTTCCAAGCCGAAAGAGCCGTCATCCTCAACAACTCTGAGGACGACAGGGCCCATGACACCGGAGCACAAGCAATTAATAGCCTTCTTTCAACAATTGAAAGACCTGCTTGCTAAGGACAAATATCTCGCTGTCAGCGATTACAGGGAATTCATCCCCCAATATGCTGACCTCAACAATTTCTTCCTTGCACAGAAACGAGCAAATACCCTATCATATTACTGCAATAAGAATGACCTTCAAGAGAAATGGGTAGAGAAATTTTTGGAACATTACGCGGATATTAATAACCTCAAATCATTTCCTAGGCTCATTGAAAAACATAATAACAAATTCATAGAAAATCACCAGAATAGCGAAAGAGAATATCTCGACAACATCCTCAAAAAGATTGACCCAAACATCAATCTTGATGAAGAGCAAAGACAGGTAGTGCTATCAGACGAAGATTACACTCTAGTCATAGCAGGAGCTGGCGCTGGTAAGACCACAACGGTAGCGGCAAAAGTTAAGTATCTAGTTGAAAAACAAGGAATTAATCCTGAACAGATACTCGTAATATCATTCACTAACAAAGCTGTCGGCGAGCTTCGGGACAAGATTAACAAAGGACTTGGAATACCTTGTCCAGTGACAACCTTCCATAGCACAGGCTATGCAATATTACGGAAAAAAGAAACTTCCGGAAAAAATATTGTTGATAGCGGCTTCCTATTCAATGTTATCAACAACTACCTCAAAGGGAATATATTGGAACAACCGGAACTAGTTGATAAACTCATATTGTTCTTCGGTAGCTATTTCGACGCACCCTATGAAGGAGACGACTTGAACACCTTCTTCAACTATATCTCCAAAGCGGACTTTTCTACATTAAAAGGTAATATAGGCGAATACACCGAAGAAATCATAAGCAAAAGAAGCGGCAAAAAAGTATCCATCGCCCATGAGTCTCTTCGTTCATCCGAGGAAGTATCAATTGCTAACTTCCTATTTATCAATGGAGTTGACTATAAATACGAAAAACCATATCAATATAACATCCTTAACGCTCATAAACCATATACTCCTGATTTCACTTTGACCCAAGGGGATAGAGTGGTGTATCTCGAGCACTTCGGAATTACAGAAGACGGGCATAATAAAAGGTATTCTGAGGATAAACTGCGCCAGTACAAAGCCATTATCAATAACAAAGTTAAGCTACACCGGGAGCATAATACAGAATTGATTTATACCTTCTCTTCTTATAAGGATGGGAGGCCTATGCTTGAGCATTTGAAGGAACAACTTGAAATACACGGAATTGAATTACACCCGCGTTCCCCACAAGAGGTCTTTGAAAAGATTGTTAATACTGAAGAAAACAAGTACATACAGAAACTGGTCAAACTAATATGCACCTTTATTCAGAACTTCAAAACCAATGGATATACAGTTGACAAGTTTTATGAATGGGAGGCTCAGTCTAACAACGAAAGGACAAAGCTCTTTCTCGATGTTTGTCAGAAATGCTATTTCGAATATACAAAACGCCTGAGAGAAAAACGTGCGGTTGATTTCGAAGATATGATAAACGAGTCTGCCCGTATCTTAAATCAACAGATTATCTCAGGTAACACGTTAGATTTCAAGTACATAATTGTTGACGAATACCAGGATATATCCCGTCAGAGATTTGACCTTACAAAAGCATTGAGCCAGATATGCAATGCAAAAATAATTGCCGTTGGTGATGATTGGCAATCAATCTATGCTTATGCAGGTTCAGATATTACACTCTTCACCAAATTCAAGGAGGCGATGGGCTATGGTAAAGAGTTAAAGATAACAAAGACTTATCGTAATGCTCAAGAAGTTATTGACATTGCAGGTGGATTTATTCAAAAAAATAATGCTCAGTTAAAGAAGGCTCTTATATCACCAAAACATATTCAAGACCCTGTTGTCATTGAGACATATTCAGAGGATGTAGATAGAAAAGAGACCAAGGGTAAGGGTGGTAAATACTATCTGATTGGGAAGACTGTAGAGAGTATTGTTGCGAGAATTCTTGAAGAGAACCCACGTTCCTCAATCCTACTGCTCGGACGCTATGGTTTTGATGCATTCAACTTAAGTCGTTCTGCTAATTTCATATACGATGAAAGGACTGGTGGAGTAAAGTCAGACAAGTTTCCTGGAGTCAAAATAGAGTTTATGACCGTGCACCGTGCAAAAGGCCTTGGCTTTGACAATGTCATTATTATCAATGCACGTAATGAACTATATGGATTCCCATCTCAGATTCAAGATGACCCTGTGCTGAAATATGTGGTAAAAGATGATTATTCAATAGAATACGCTGAAGAGAGAAGGCTATTTTATGTAGCACTTACAAGGACGAAAAATCGTGTATATATTGTCACACCTCAACAACACCCATCAAAATTCGTCACAGAGCTTATAAATGACTACAAAAGTGTAAAAGTCAACGGAATAATTAACGAAGAAGGCAATAATTCAGTTAGTGACTCCAAGCTATGTCCTATTTGCGGGTATCCTCTTCAATTGAGATATAAACCATATTATGGCCTCAAGCTTTGGCTTTGCAGCAATGAGCCGGAACTCTGCGGCTTTATGACCAACGACCTTAAAGGTGGTGAATTATCTATCTTAAAGTGCAATAAATGTCAAGACGGCTACCTCATAGTTAAAGAAGGAAAAGGAGAGCCTTTCCTCGGCTGCACGAATTACAAAGCAGATAAAACAGGTTGTAACTGCGTTATGACAAAAGACTATTACCTGAAACATGTGCTTAACAAGTCTTCCAAATGAAACACATCCAAGTCGTGGCCGCGGTGATAAGACGCGGAGATGAAATATTTGCGACCCAGAGGGGGTACGGAGAGTTCAAAGACTGGTGGGAATTCCCTGGCGGGAAAATGGAACCCGGGGAAAGCCCGCAGCAGGCGCTCGTGCGCGAAATCCGCGAGGAACTCGACGCGGAAATCTCCGTAGGAAAGCTCATTGACACCGTCGAGTGGGACTATCCCAACTTCCATCTCACAATGCACTGCTTCTGGTGCTCACTAGCCGGCGAAGCCCTCCACCTCAACGAGCACGAAGCCGCCGCCTGGCTCACCAAAGACACCCTATTCTCCGTACGCTGGCTCCCGGCAGACGAAGGCATACTGCATATGATTCACGAAGTCCTCTAAGCGCAAGACGGCAGCTGCGGAAATGTTGAAAAAAGATTGGAAAAAGTTGTGCAGGGCTTCGTTATATATCATTTAAGCGCACGTTGATAGACTTGCTCATACACAGCCATTTCCCGCTTGGTTATCCCAAGTCGGTTTGCTATATATTTCCACTGTCTCACACCTGACTTCACTTCTTCAATGATTGTCTCTGCTTCTTTCCTTCCAATCATATATTCGTCTGATGAATCTAGCAGAATATTCAAATCCGCTTGATTGGTAGTAGAGTTAATCATTAGAGCCTGATAATCATTCAGAGTCGGATTCATGTCATAAGCAGGTGAGAGCGTCCAGCCCTTCGGAGTAAGCAGAAAACCGTGATTGCGGAAATGGTCATCACTATTGCCGATGGCGATATTGAATGCTACCCGTCGATAGAGCTGACGCAAATTGGCTTCCACATCACAACAGTTCTGCAGGATGAAGTCCACTATGTCAAGGTAACCGTTGCCGGTCTTGGCATCGCAACCATCAGTCAAGCCCAGCAGGGTCATTGCAGATGCAAAGTGCTTTCTTCGTCCGTCGGCAGTCCTGTCGAAACGCTTTGAAAACAAGGTATGGTATTGCCCTCCTGTGTCAACAACGCCAGTCTCAGCAGCAATCACGCCGGCTTCCTTTGCCAGAAGATGGCTATGGTGTTCCCAGAGACCGACATCGTAATCATCATTCCTTGAAGGAAACTTGGCCATACATAGTCTCCCCTCATCATTCACGACTACGGCTTTCGGACGTGCACCGCCAAGTGAAGTGCCAGTGTGAACGAGCTGCTGCAACCATTTCTTTTCAGGCAAACGGTTCAATTCCTCGCTTTTCTCAATTTCCATACTGGCGGATACCAGTGTATGTATATCTGTCAACGGAGGAATGCGGAGAGACTCTTCACAGTTGATGAATTCTCCATCTTGTGATGCCTTGAAACGGAAACCGCCCATTCGGGAGAAATCATCTATTCCTATGAGATAGTCAAAAGAAGATAGCTTGCACACAGGCCGATGTTCCTCTGTTGCAAGAATCTGTTCTCGCCTGTTGAGCAGCAGTCTTCCCCAACGGTCAGGCAAAGCATCGCTGAAACAGCCAAAGATGTCCCTCTCCGGCTGTGTGTATTGCCACCCGGGATAATTATTGATATCTGCACTCAGGAACAGACTACCATACTGACGAAGCCAGGAGTTATCATACTTGAACGAATATGAATCGGAGCCCCGAAGTGATTCATAGCCCAATTCACCAAGCAATAAGGGCTTTTCAAGCCAGTCAAAGTCTGCATATATGAATAATGTACGCATAGCATATTACTTTTTGGATGCACGTTCACGACGTTTCAGCGCAATATCCTGCAATGCTCTCCCCATCTCATCCTTCTGCGCAAGCAGCAAGATGTCATCATCGAGCTGAAGGGCATATAAAACACGCAGATATATACCGATTGCTACAGTCGGAGTTCCTTTCTCAATGCGGGCAACCGTAAGCGGAGAGCAGGTAGCACGTTCGGCAACCTGGGCTATACTGAGATTACGACGCAAACGGGCCAGCTTGATTTGCTCTCCTACAGTCTGCATTTTATGCTCCAATTTTCTGGGAAGCTTAGTTCCCATCGTAGTTTTGCTCATAATTAATCTTTATTATGTAATGCAAATTTACGAATTTTTATTTATTTTATGATATGTTAATTGAAAGGCGTACCGCATCAGAGCAGAAAAAGACAGAAAAGACATCTTCAAAATGACTTGACTGTTGTAGATATTTTTATTATATTTGCCATATTATTATATGCGATATAAGGCAATATCCACAGTTTGTCATATTATTTTATGGAATATAGCATAGACATATTCGATAAGAATCCGGAGCGGCTGGCGCTGATTCTGGCACAGAATTGCCGCAGGCGGAGGCTGGACCAGGGAATGAGCCGGCGCAGTCTCGCTGAGACAACAGGCATTCCCGAGCCGACAATCGAACGCTTTGAGACCAAGGGCAAGATTTCTCTTGAATCATTCCTCAAACTGGTTGTCGAATTCGGCTGGTTCGATGAGATGAGCGCAATCATGGGCAAGTCGAAGTTCTCTACCGGCGAGCAGCTCGAGACTATCAACAAGAACCGCAGCAGACAGAAAGGACGATGAAGGACATACTGAAGATAGTTGTCACTCTCGGCGACAGGACCGTCGGCACAGTACAGATGACGCCCGAAAGGGACCGAAGCGTATTCGAATACGACAAGGATTGGATCTCCGACGGGTTCTCCATATCTCCGCTTGAACTTCCCTTGCGGACAGGACTCTTCTTCTCGAAGGAGAACAGTTTCAACGGAGGATTCGCTGCCTTCGAAGACAGTCTTCCGGACGGATACGGGCTCTATCTGCTGGACAGGATGCTGCGCCGCGAAGGGAGTTCCCTTGCCGTGCTCTCCCCTCTGCAGAGGCTTTCACTTGTCGGGAGTTCAGGGATGGGGGCATTGTGCTATAAACCTGAGGCAAAGGCACCAGCGGCACCCGCCATTGCCGAAGGGGATTTTGATGAGTTGCAACGCAAGGCCCTTGATGTGCTGTCAGAAAAGAGCGACACCGACGCCTCATTATTGTACTATAACAGTAACAATTCCGGCGGAGCCCGGCCGAAGGCAATATTCAAGGCCGGCGACGGATCGGATTGGCTGGTCAAGTTCAGGCACATTTACGACCCGTCTGACATTGGCAGGATAGAATATCTCTATATGAATACCGCGAAGAAGTGCGGCATAGTCATCCCTGAGATCAGACTGTTCAATGACCGGTTTTTTGCAATCAAGAGGTTTGACATCCGGGAGGGCAAGCGCATTCACACACTGACGGCAGCAGCTCTGCTCCAGTCTGATTTCCGCAGCCGGAATGTCGATTACGTGAACCTGCTCGCCCTCACGGGTTACCTGACCCAGGATGCAGCACAGGTGGAGCAGATGTTCCGCAGAATGGTGTTCAATGTAGTCTGCCGGAACAGGGACGATCACGCCAAAAACTTCAGTTTCCTCTGCGAAGAAGGCAAATGGTCGCTTGCGCCTGCTTACGACATCACCTACTCCCCCGCCGGCACCAATGGCGAGCATTCAACATCCGTGAACTACGCCGGCAACCCATCACGCGAAGATATGATTGCAGCCGGAACCGGCATCCGCATTCCGAGAAAAAGATGCATTGACATCATTGACGAAGTCATTGCTATATGCGAGACTGAACTCGATAAGGCGCTGGTCCGTTAACATTCCGCCAGATTTCCCGAAGGCGAGCCGCGAGATGCTGTCAACTTCATTTCACGACAAACTCCGAAACAACCGGGAAGTGGTCGGAGAACTTGACTCCGGTGCAAACTGAGGTTGAAAGCAATTCCGCCTTGGAAGCAGGTCTGGACCAGATGTAATCAAGCTTGGTTTTAGGCTTGGCAGTGCTGAAAGTATATTCATCGTCAGTCAGATTGAGCCAATGTTTGGAGAGCATAAGCATTTCCCTCGAATCAGGCTCCGCGTTCATATCCCCGCAGAGCACTATCTGATTCCTCACACCCCTGAAATATCTGTTGATGAAACGCACCTGCTCCTGACGCAGCTCGGAGCTGGAAACCTCAAGATGGGTGCAGACAAAGGTTACAATCCTTCCCGAAGGCAGTTCCACATCCGCAACCAGCATACATCTGGGCTCGCACTTGCCGTTATTGGGCAGAAGAACCCTTTCGCTTCTTATGATGGGATAACGGCTCAGAAGTCCTATGCCGTAATAGCCTCCTGCAAAATCAATTGTCTTGCCGTAAAGACCGAACATACCGCTGCAGCAGGCCAGCTCATTTACGAACTTGACACCGTTCTGGTGCGGAGCTAAGCTTCTTGCGGTAGCCCAGTCACATTCCTGCAGAGCCACTATATCAGGAGCCTCGCCGGCTATATACTCCCCTATCTGCTGCATAGAAGCAAGTTCACCGAAACGGATATTGTAGGTCATAACCCTCAGGGTATCACAATCCTGCGCGCGAGCCGGAAAGAGAGCCGCCGAAAGCAAGGCCAAAGCCGTGACAACGAGGCGTTTCATACTAGCGTTCAAAGACCTGGACAAAGTCCGGGTCATCAGTTGCGACCCACTGCATCCGGACCGCGGTGAGACTGGTGATTGCGTACTCGTGAGACCAGAAACCGGAATCGTGGTCATAGATGCCGCTGATCACGGAGCCATAAACCTCATCTTCCCTGAGGTCGTACCGACCGGTGATTTCCCTCGGAATCTCAGGGAAGGCGTCCATATTCTGAACTATGGTGAAAGTCCCGTCATTGCGCACCAGATTAATGCGGAAAAAGGTTCCCTCCTCAAGGGAATTGCCGTTCCACTCCACCAGCTCCCACTCTCCGGAAATATTGTTCCTGTTCACCTCCAGAAGGGGTTCCTCCCCGCTGTTGGACTTAGTGCAAGATACACAGCCCAAAAGGCAAAATGCAGCAAATATAGCTTTAATGTGTTTCATAATCATTTGATTTTCAATATAATTCCCGACTCGCCAGGACGCGCGCCGCAGCCCTTCAAAATCAGCGGATACTCCCCGGCAGCGGCTGAGCCGGCATCAAGCTCCAGCACTATCCGGCCCTTATCCCCCGGCTGCAGCACCTTCGGATTGCAGCTCATCTTCACGGGGAAAGGCAGGAAGGCAGTATCGCACGACAGCTTCATAGGCTTGCCGGATGCATTGTAACAGCGTACGGCAACAGTCTCAGAGCTGCGCGATATCTCCACAGAGCTGCGCGAAAGCAGCAGATGTCCGCATCGTACCGGGTACCCGACCTCAGGATTGCTGCTCCAGGCGACATCCGCATTCACCGTCAGCACTGCCGCAGGAAGGTCTTCGCTCGCTGCAGTATAGACCGAAAGACGCCGGCTGAACTTGCCCGGATGTCCCTTCGGGTCATATACGGCACGGATTTCAGTACTCTCACCGGGCCCCAATTTCAAAAAACCGGCACTGGAAGGAGCCACTACGCTTAGGCAGGAGCAGCTCGATGCGACCCTTGTCACATACACAGTCCGGCTTGACTCATTGCGCATTGCAAATACCACGCTCACAGGCTGCGAATCCTCGCTCAGCTCCGGAAGAGTCACTTCCCTGCTGTCAAAACTGAGCGACGCGGCATCCCCGCTGAGCTGCAGTTCCAGCTTCTCGCGGGGCACTATCCGTATCTGAGCGGAAAGCGCCACACAAGAAAACAGCATCACCAGGCCGAACTTCCTCACAATCAAAATTTTACAACCACCCTCCTGCAGGGCCATCGTTTCTCACGGTAATCACAAAATCGCAGGTCTTGCCGTCCGCCGTTATCGAAGCTGCGCTCTGGCCCTGCACAAGGCCTTTCACCACAAGCTTTCCGCCCTCCACCTTAGCCTCGGCAACGGAAGTGTCCGCAACCTTGACAACAGCCTCTGCCGGACGGTCGAAATAGAGCGAAAGCTCAAGGGAGGTCTGCGAGCCGGCGCTCACCAGCACATTAGGGAAAGTCATAGGTGTACCGGCGCCGGCGATAGCATCGAGGAAAGCCTTGGCATTCACCTGTCCGCTGCCCATCTTGCCCTTGTACTTGTTCAAGTCAAACGAGCTGTAATGGTTCAGCCCCAGGTCAACCACATATTTGTAATAATATTTCGGCTCGTCCGTATTCCAGTACTGCTCCACAGGCGTAGCTCTCGCGTAGAGCAGGTCTATCACCTCGCTTGCCTTGAAATGGCGATGCAACTTTGCGGCATACGAAAGGCCCAGAGCCACAACGCCCGAAACGTGAGGACAGGCCATCGAGGTTCCCTCCATATAGCCATAACCCAGCGGGGTCACATTGTACGGCAGGGTGGAAAGCACGCAGCCCAGTGCACCGCGGTTCGCCCCGTCGCCATATTCCCAATAATAGTCCTGGTCCCCGCCCGGAGCGGAAATGGTAGTGCCCGGACCATAGTTCGTATAAACCGCAGGAGTGTAGTCAGCCGCAGTAGCCGCAACGGACACGAAATCCCCGTACGCACCCGGATAGCCGGCCATACCCGCCGATTCATTGCCTCCTGCAAATATTGCGATGCCGCCTTCAATCACGCCGTCAGGCGAGCCTGCATTGTGGATAAAATAGTCCAGAGCCTTGCGCTCCAGAGCATTGTCCGTCATCCACTGCTCGTCGGTAGTGTACATAGGCTGCCAGTCATATGCATTCGCAGCACCGGAGGTATAGCCCCAGCTGCACTGCAGAATCACTGCGCCGTTGTCGGCGGCATATTTGATGGCACGCACCTCGTCGAGCACCGTACCGCTCTTGACTCCGGAGAAAATCTGGCAGCTCATAATGCGCACGCCCTTCTGAGACCCGTTTCCGCCGGCAATGGAGCTGATACCCTGGCCGTTATTGTTGACGGCGGCAATCACACCCGCAACGTGGCAGCCGTGACCGCTGTCATTCACATCCGAAGTGGAAATAATTGGAGTGTTGAGAGCGAAATTGTAGCCATACACATCTCCCGCATAGCCGTTGCCGTCATTGTCCTCGTGGGAACGCCAAATCTCGTCCTCATTGACCCACATAGCGTCCTTGAGGTCGGGATGAGTGTAATCCACACCCTCGTCGAGCACTGCAACAATAATCGAAGGGTCGCCTGTACACAGATCCCAGGCCTCCTTCACGCACACATCAGCCCCGGCTTTGAACTTCACAGCTCCGAGCGTTCCGTCATTCACCAGATGCCACTGATAGGCAAGTCCGGCATCATTGAAATACCCGGATGCGGCGCCGGCCTTCGTGCGCGGCTGCTCGGGGTCGAAAGGAACGGACTTGCCGCTGTAGGCCTTCTTGAGATGGCGGTTGCAGTTCACTGCGCTC
>SAMEA3663208__coassemble_371_pt1 | contig 14275 bp, 6 predicted proteins | sample SAMEA3663208__metabat2_low_PE_018 | metagenome-assembled genome bin SAMEA3663208 (sample SAMEA3663208) | pig gut metagenome | biome: pig gut; feature: pig-associated habitat; material: faeces | place: China | collected 2013
GGCGCAGAGCGTAATGCCGGCTATTCTTGCGGCAGTAATGGCAAGCAACAATGAAGGATTCGTTTGGTGGACAGCCCTGCTCGCCATCGTCGGTGTCGCAATGGCCCATCTTGCAATGAACCTTGCCGACGACTGGTTCGATTACCGCGTGGATATGCTCGGCGACCGTGACAAGGTCACCCGCCAGGGCTTCCGCGCCATGATGGTGAAATACCCATATCTGAGCAGCGGAGAGCAGACCCTCAAAAGCACCGCACTGGCAATTGCCGCCTTCCTTGCGCTGGCTTTGGGCTGCGGCCTTGCCATCTGGTGGAAAAGGGATTTCAACTGGAGTATTCCCCTGATTGTAGCCCTCTGCGGCTTTCTTGGAGCCTTCTACTCCGCTCCTCCCCTCAAGCTGGCGTACCGCGGACTGGGAGAGCTGGTAATAGGCATCATCTTCGGCCCCCTGCTGATGAGCGGAGTGTATGTCGCATCCTGCGGCAGCATAGATTGGGGGATAGTACTTACCGGAATCCCCGTGGGAATGCTCGTCACCGACATCTTGTTCACGCACAGTTTCATAGACCTCAAAGGAGATGAGGCCAGCAACAAAATGACCTTCGCCCGCCTGCTCGGCAGCACCGGGGCCTGTCTTGCCTGCTCGCTCATACTCATTTTCGTTCCTTTCCTGCTGGTTGTGCTCGCTGTATGCACAGGCTACCTTCACCCGGCCTACCTTGCAGTGCTGGTAATGCTGCCGCGCGGAGTATGGCTCTTCCGTTCCCTGCAGCTATTCTGCAAAGGCGAACTTATGGAAGTCGAGCGGCCTGCGTGGTGGCTGGGCTCAATGCCGGATTGGAAAGGCATACGCGCAGCCGGCATAGACTGGTTTATGATACGCTGGCTTACGGCACGCAACCTTCTGAGCGGTTTCTGCTTTGTTTTCGCCGCTGTTGCCATTATACTAAGAATTATAGGATAATATGAAATTTACCCAACTTGCATATCTCGGCTGGTGGTGGGTCCGCGCCAAATTCTTCGGCAGAAAGGCCCCGCTGCAGAGCGTCATTTTCATCTCCGACCGCTGCAACCTCAGTTGCAGGCACTGTTCGGTCTATAACCACAAGGACCCCATTACCAAGACCTACGCACAAATCCGCGAAGAGCTGCAGTACTGCCTTTCGCTGGGCAGCCGCTTCGTGGACTTCGAAGGCGGAGAGCCTATGCTCTGGAGGGACGGGGACTATGACATCAACTCCCTCTGCGACCTTGCCCACGAGCTGGGCTTTTTCTCCTGCACCATCACGACCAACGCCCAGAAGGACTTCAGCGGCTGCCGTGCCGACAGCATCTGGGTATCTATGGACGGAGTCGGCAAATACCACGAGAGCATCAGGGGCGAAGGTACCTTCGGGCGCCTGGAGCACAACATTGCCGCCTGCAGCCACCCTGCGGTAAGCGTCAATATGGCCATCAACACCCTTAATGCCGATGGTGTGGCAGAGGCGATTGAATATGCGAAACAAAGCCCTTACATCCAGAAGATTTCCCTTAATTTCCACACTCCTTTCCCAGGGAGCGAGGCTCTTGCCCTTGACTGGAAGCGCCGCGGCGAAGTGATAGACCTCATACTTGAATACAAGAAGAAAGGCTATCCTATTATGAACTCCTCTACGGGCCTCAAGCATATGAGGGATTTGAAATTCAAGAAAGTCTGCTGGATGACCAATTATGTGCTGACCGACGGGACCCGCTCCCCTATGTGTGCGGGAAGTATGGTTCCGGGGGTATGCGAAAAGTGCGGCTTCTGTATGGCGGGCGAAGAGCGGGCCGTGGTGGATCTTGCTCCCGACACCATATTTGCCGGGCTTTCGCTCAGGGTAAAATAGAGTATTGCTTTACATAGAAGTAAATATCCCTCTGACAAGCTCTGCCGGAGGGATATTTTTATCCTACAATTCGTATTCCGAGATTGATTGAATGCCCGGGATGCCGTAGTAGGCAGGAACTATGTCTCCCTTCAGCCATACCTGCTTGCCCAGCAAGCCGGGATTGTCCACAAGATTGAGGGCATCACGCACCGCTCCGCTCGAAAGCTGTACGGACAGGCAGGATTCCTTGTCCGTGCAGCTGGACTTGGCTGCTATGGCGACATTGGTTCTTGAAGTGAAAGGAGCTGTGAATGAGCATCTTGAAGAAGAGAGGTCACCTCCTACAATATAGCCTGTAACCCAAACATCCGTTGCTCCTATGTTATCCTTGGCCTGGGCAACGCTGAAGGCATCTTCCTTTTCTTTTCCTTTGCCTGAACTGCCGCCTCCTATTACAAGGTTTTCAGAGGTCCAGGTTCTGGAGGTGTCAACCTGCACGTGTATCCCCGCAGCGGAGCTGCTCCCGGACGATGCTACGCTAAGATACATAGTGAGCACTTCCCTTGCTTCAAGGCTGCGGTTGCAGATGACACTTTCCTTGCCTTCGTTGTTCAGCACAAGGGAGACATTGCCGGGACGGAAATAGGCTATGCGCTTCTCGGTGTAGCTGTACATAAGTTTGCCGTCAGCAGATTTGAGGAAGAGCACTCCGTTGGGATATTCCACAAGGAATTCCGGGTCGATTTTAAGACGGATGCCGCTGTTTATCTGGCAGCAGTCGAGTGTGACGCTGCACACTTCTCCGCTTTTGACTACAACAACCTGAGTATCACCATATTGGGGACAGGCAAAGACAGGAGTGACAAATTCGCAGGATTTGGCACTGACGGTGTAGGTTCCCGGGGCAGTTACTATGGTCTGCGGCGCTGCACCGAATTTGCCATAATACAGGGATGCTCCCTTGGAGTCTGTTACCGAAAGGATGAATTCGTTGGTGTCGGCCGCAGCAACGGCCTTGGTGTCCATTTGCCAGGGTTCGGCTACCGGCAGGCGGGCGTCCTGGACAAAGTGGATTTCGAGGACTCCCTCGGATTCGTCTTTCCCCATTTTGAAATCACAGGATTGGGTGGCCGTCAGGGCCAGAGCCAGGGCGGCTGCGCCCGCGGCTTTTGAAAGGGTTACTTTTTTCATTGAATGATTGTTTAAGTTCATCCGCAATATCGCGGAGCATCGCAAAAGTAGTCGCAAGCGGCCCCAAAGGCAAGAAATGTGACGAAAATCGTCGAAAGAATCAAAAAAATTTTCAGAAAAGAATTTGCTTTGTAAAATATTTAGTATATTTGCAGTGAAGTTTTTCATAGTTTAAGTTTAGGTTAAGTAGCGGGAAGCTCGCAGTGATGCAAGCTTCCCGCGAAATTTCAAAAAAAACTTCATTTTTGCCCCCTTAGTTTAATGGATAAAATTTAGGATTCCGGTTCCTACGATAGGCGTTCGATTCGCCTAGGGGGTACAAAAAAATTCCCTGCCCTTTCCTTTATATTTTATACCGAAAAGCCTGACGGTATTTCCATTGTTTTTGCTATATTTGTAGGCCGCAAAGGCCAAGAAGCTATTAATGCCAATTAAATATTCTCAATCATTCATAATAACTATGGCTAAAGAAAAGAAATTCATTACCTGTGACGGTAACCAGGCCGCCAGCAACATCGCCTATCTCTTCAGCGAGCACGCGGCCATCTATCCTATCACTCCGTCATCAACTATGGCAGAGAATGTGGACGAATGGGCCGCTCACGGGAAAAAGAACCTCTGGGGAGAGACAGTCAAAGTGACCGAGATGCAGAGCGAAGGCGGAGCTGCCGGTGCAGTCCACGGATCCCTCCAGGCCGGTGCCCTCACCACTACCTTCACCGCATCCCAGGGACTCCTGCTGATGATTCCTAATATGTACAAGATTGCAGGTGAGATGCTCCCTACGGTATTCCACGTATCTGCACGCGCCCTCGCAAGCCACGCCCTCTCCATCTTCGGAGACCATCAGGACGTTATGGCCTGCCGCCAGACCGGCTTCGCAATGATTGCCTCCGGTTCAGTGCAGGAAGCCCAGGACATCGCAGCAGTTGCGCACCTTGCAACCATCAAGAGCAGCATCCCGTTCCTCCACTTCTTTGACGGATTCCGCACCTCCCACGAGATTCAGAAAATCGAAGCCATCGATGAGGAAGACCTCAAGGGTCTCGTAAGCGAGAAGTCCCTCGCACGCTTCCGCCAGAGGGCACTCAATCCGGAGACTCCTGTCACCAGGGGTACAGCCCAGAACGGAGACGTATATTTCCAGGCAGTTGAGTCCCGCAATCAGGCTTATGACGCCGTTCCGGACATCGTTGCACGCTATATGGGCGAGCTCGGAGAAATCACCGGCCGCCAGTACCGTCCATTCGACTACTACGGAGACGCCGATGCCGAGAACATCATCGTTGCAATGGGCTCGGTTACCGAGACCATACGCGAAACCATAGACTATCTGCGCGAGCGTGGACGCAAGTACGGTCTCGTATCCGTACACCTCTACAGGCCTTTCAGCGCGAAGTATCTCCTCAAGGTGCTTCCTAAGAACGTCAAGAAGATTGCAGTTCTCGACCGCACCAAGGAGCCGGGCGCACTCGGAGAGCCTCTCTATCAGGACATCAAGACCGTATTCCAGGGCGTAGCCGGAGCACCTCTTATCGTAGGCGGACGCTACGGACTCTCCAGCAAGGACACCACCCCTGCACAGATTATCGCAGTTTACGACAATCTCGAGCAGAAGGAGCCTAAAAACGACTTCACCATCGGCATTGTGGATGACGTCACCTTCAAGAGCCTCCCTACAAAGAGCGAGGTCAGCATCGTGAAGCCGGGCACAACCGAGTGCAAGTTCTACGGACTCGGCTCAGACGGTACCGTAGGTGCAAACAAGAACACCATCAAGATTATCGGTACCCATACAGACCTTTACAGCCAGGCATATTTCGACTACGACTCCAAGAAGTCCGGCGGATACACCTGCTCACACCTGCGTTTCGGCACCCAGCCTATCCACGCTCCATACCTCGTGAACACTCCTGACTTCGTTGCCTGCCACGTTCCTTCATATCTTGAGAAATATGACGTACTGAAGGGCATCAAGGAAGGCGGCAGCCTCCTGCTCAACTCCCTCTGGGACGAGAAGGAAACCCTCGAAAGGATTCCGGATGCAGCCAAGGCCATCATCGGACGCAAGCACATCAAGCTCTACATCATCAACGCAACCAAGATTGCAGCTGAAATCGGTCTCGGAGGACGTACCAACACCATTCTCCAGTCAGCATTCTTCCGCATCACCGGCATCATTCCTGCCGAGGACGCAGTGAAGTATATGAAGGACGCTGCCCTGAAGAGCTACGGCAAGAAGGGCGAGAATGTGGTGAATATGAACTATGCCGCCATCGACCGCGGTGGCGAATACACCCAGGTTGAAGTTCCTGCCGAGTGGGCAAACATCAGCGCCAAGTTCACCAACCCTAACGCAAACCGTCTCGCAACTCCGTTCGTAAAGGACATCGCCGATGTTGTGAACGCACAGTGCGGAGACTCCCTGCCGGTAAGCGCCTTCGTTCCTTATATGGACGGTACTATGCCTAACGGCACAGCCGCATACGAGAAGCGCGGAGTTGCAGTGAATGTGCCGGTTTGGGACCCTGCAACCTGTATCCAGTGCAACAACTGCGTATTCGTCTGCCCTCACGCTGCCATCCGTCCGTTCATCCTCACCGATGAGGAGCTCGCAGCCGCTCCACAGGGACTCAAGTGGGCAGAAGGAAAGGCAACCCTCAAGGGTTACAAGTTCGCCCTCTCTACCTCAGTTGCAGACTGTACGGGTTGCGGCAACTGCGTTGACGTATGTCTTTCAAAGGAGAAGTCCATCAAGATGGCATCTTATCAGGACAATATCGCAGAGCAGACCAACTTCGACTGGCTCAACTCCAAGGTCGGCTACAAGAAGATCTTCGACCCTAAGAGCAATATGAAGAACGCCCAGTTCGCACAGCCTCTCTTCGAGTTCAGCGGCGCCTGCGCAGGTTGCGGCGAGACCCCTTACATCAAGAACATCACCCAGCTTTTCGGCGACCATATGATGATTGCCAATGCTACCGGCTGCTCATCCATCTACGGAGCATCCTTCCCTGCTTCCCCATACTGCACCAACGAGAAGGGCCACGGTCCTGCTTGGCAGAACTCCCTCTTCGAGGACTTCTGCGAGTTCGGTCTGGGTATGCGTCTGGGTTCAGAACGTATGCGCGACACGGTTGCCGCCCTTATGCAGAAGGGACTCCAGTGCGAGTGCTGCTCAGAGGAAATGAAAGCCCTCTTCCAGCAGTGGCTTGACAACCGCGGAAGCTATGCAGTAACCCGCGAGGTTTGCGACAAGCTCGTTCCTCTGATGGAGGCTTGCGGATGCGACACCTGCAAGAGCCTGCTTGCCCTTAAGCAGTTCATCCCTTCACGCAGCCAGTGGATTATCGGCGGTGACGGTGCTTCCTACGACATCGGTTACGGCGGACTCGACCACGTGCTCGCAAGCGGTGAGAATGTGAACATACTCGTTCTCGACACCGAGGTTTACTCCAACACCGGCGGACAGTCCTCAAAGGCAACTCCTGCCGGAGCCATCGCCAAGTTCGCAGCTTCTGGAAAGAAGATCCGCAAGAAGGACCTCGGAATGATGGCAATGAGCTACGGCTATGTATATGTGGCACAGGTAGCTATGGGTGCAAGCCCGGTTCAGTATATGAATGTCATCAAAGAAGCTGAAGCTTACGATGGACCGTCCCTGATTATCGCATACGCTCCTTGTATCAACCACGGACTGAAGGCCGGTATGGGTCTCAGCCAGAGGGAGGAGAAACTTGCGGTAGAATGCGGTTACTGGCAGCTCTATCACTACAACCCTATGCTCGAAGAGCAGGGCAAGAAGGCGTTCTCACTCGACAGCAAGGAGCCTGACTGGAGCAAGTTCCAGGACTTCCTCAAGGGTGAGGTACGCTTCGCATCCCTTGCAAAGCTCTATCCTGAAAGGGCTGAGGAGCTTCTCCAGAAGACCGAGGAGTACGCAAAGATCAGGTACAACACCTACAAGCGTCTTGCTTCCGAAGAGTAATCCGGTCCTATGAGTGAACTGGATACTGACATAATGTATCTTAAGGGGGTTGGTCCGAAAAGGGCCGACCTTCTTAAAAAAGAGCTGGGAGTAAGCACTCTCGGCGAACTGATACGGCTGTATCCGTTCCGCTATATGGACCGCAGCTCCATTCAACCGATTGCCAGCGTTTCCCAGAGCCTCGCCTATATCCAGGTTCTGGGAAAAGTTGTATCCAGGACCCTCTACGGGCCGTCTTCTTCGCTTCTTGACACAAGCGGAGAGCGCATCCACTGGGGCGCCGCCAAGAGGCTCAGCGTAATCGTGGAAGACGACTCCGGCCGTATGGAGATGGTCTTTTTCAAAGCCGTCAAATGGAACTATGAGAGGCTCGTTCCGGGTCAGAGTTTCATCTTTTTCGGCAAGCCTTCCGAATTTAACGGAAGGTGGAACATAGTCCACCCTGAGGTGGATGTTCCCCAGGAAGGCTCGATGGCGCAGGGAGTTCTTACTGGAGTGTATCCGAGCACGGAGAAACTCAAGAACGCAGGCATTACCGGCAAGGTGATGTGCAGGCTGCAGTCGGCGGCCCTTGCGAGGTGCCTGCCCGAGATAAGCGAATCCCTTCCGGACTATGTGCTGGGAGAACTCGGTCTGTGCAGCCTTGGCTATGCGCTTAAGAACATACACTTCCCCGGCGACAGCTATGCCCTTGAGAAAGCCACCCGCAGACTCAAGTTCGAGGAACTGTTTCTGCTGCAGCTCAGCCTTCTCAAACAGAAATACATTCGTTCGCGCGCGGACAAAGGCATAGCTATGCCTAAGGTGGGACCAGACTTCAACGCCTGCTACAACGCCCTTCCATACCGTCTGACCGGAGCCCAGCAGAGGGTCATCAAGGAAATACGTGCTGACCTGATGTCCGGGCACCAGATGAACCGCCTGCTGCAGGGGGATGTTGGTTCCGGCAAGACTATGGTGGCTGTGCTCAGCTGCCTTCTGGCAATTGGCAACGGCTACCAGACCTGCATTATGGCCCCGACCGAGGTGCTTGCGCAGCAGCATTATTCCAACATACAGAAATATCTCGCACCAACCGGTGTAAAATGCGCGCTTCTTACCGGCTCCACCGGAGCCAAGGCGAGAAGGGAAATATTCGAAGGCCTTGCAGGCGGGCAGATAGGCCTGATTGTAGGCACCCACGCCCTGCTGGAGGACAAGGTCATATTCAAGAACCTCGGACTTGCCGTAATCGACGAGCAGCACCGCTTCGGAGTGGACCAGAGAGCCAAGCTGTGGTCCAAGAACACGCTCCCTCCCCACGTACTCGTGATGACCGCCACACCTATCCCGAGAACCCTTGCGATGACGGTCTATGGGGACCTTGACGTCTCCGTAATCGACGAAATGCCTCCTGGACGAAAGCCCGTGCGCACCACCTTGCACACCCCCAACAGGATGCCCGCGGTCTATAAGTTCATGCGGGAGGAAATCGCAAAGGGTCGCCAGGTCTTCGTAGTGTATCCTATGATATACGAAAACGAAAAGCTTGACATACAGAATCTGGAGCTTGGCTACGACGAAATAGTGAAAGCCTTCCCTTTCCCTCCGTACAAATGCGCCATAGTCCACGGCCAGCAGACCTCGGAGGTGAAGAATTTCAATATGGAAGCTTTCGCTGCGGGCAGAGCCAACATCCTGGTTTCCACTACGGTAATAGAAGTGGGAGTGGATGTTCCCAACGCCTCGGTGATGGTGATTATGTCAGCCGAGCGCTTCGGACTCTCGCAGCTTCACCAGCTTCGCGGCAGGGTGGGACGCGGAGCGGCAAGTTCGCACTGCATTCTGATTCGCGACTACAAATGCTCGAAGGAGGCAATCCAGAGGCTGGAACTGATGTGCTCCACCGAAAACGGTTTCGAAATTGCGGAGGAAGATATGAAAATGCGCGGCCCGGGAGACTTGGAGGGCACACAGCAGAGCGGACTGCCCATTTCCCTCAACATAGCCTCCCTCGCGAAGGACGGACAGATACTCTCGGAAGCGAGGGCCTACGCACAGAAAGTGCTGGATGAAGACCCTACGCTTGATAGTCCGAAAAATGCCAGGTTGCTGCACGAACTCAGAAAGGAAAAATATCAAATAAAAGACTATAGCAGAATATCTTAAGCAAAATGAAGAAATTTCTCAGACTACTGGAGATTGTCGGAGCCTGTTTCCTTATCGGATACGGCATCGGCATAGTGTTCACAAAGATTATGAAACCTAACAAAAACGAAGCAGGCTACATAGGTCCTTCCGACATTCAAATCGAAGACGGAGTGATGACCCCTGAGGCGCTGCTTGCAATGGGGCGTCTGGGCGATGCCCAGCTATCCCCTGACGGCAGCCGTATCCTTTACGGCGTCAGCTACACATCCGTAGAGCAGAACCGCAGCTGCCGCAACCTCTTTGCCATCGACCCTGACGGCAGCAACAAAGTCCAGCTCACCAGGTACTCCAAGAGCGTATCCAACGCCAGGTGGGCCCCTGACGGAAAGAGCATATATTTCCTTCTGGACGGCCAACTCTGGCAGGCAGCATACGGCGGGAAGAAGCTCGGTGCAAGACGGCAGCTTAGCGACATTCCTTCCGGAATCAGCGAATTCAAGCTCTCTCCTGACGGATGCAACATCATCTATACCAGCACTATACCTGGACCTGTAAAGAGCCCTAAGGACAGCGACCCGGCTCTTGACAAAGCCCAGGCTTATGCCACCGATGACCTTATGTACCGTCACTGGGACCACTGGGTTACAGAAACTCCGCGCACCTACCTTGCAGCAATGGGAGGCACCATCACGCCAGAGCGCAGCGTGGATTTGCTCGGAGATGAGCCATACGAGCTTCCAACTGAGCCTTTCGGCGGCATAGAGCAGCTCGACTGGTCTGCTGACGGAATGTACATAGCCTACAGCTGCCGCAAGAAAACCGGCAAGCAGTACGCCTTCAGCACCAACTGCGGCATATATCTCTACAACATCCAGAGCGGCGAGACCACGGAAGTGAAGACTGACGGAGGATATGACACCGACCCTGTATTCTCTCCTGACGGCAGGCACCTTGCGTGGATTTCGATGAGGCGCGACGGCTATGAGGCTGACCAGCAGAGGATTATGGTGTGCGACTTCGAGAATGGCCGCACCTGCGGCATCAGGCAGCTCGCAGCCTCTCTTGACCGCGATGCAGCAGGACTGTGCTGGGGCCCGGACAGCAAGGGGCTGTATTTCAGCGCCCTCCAGGGCGGGGTACAGAAGCTTTTCTACACCTCGCTTGACGACAAGACCCGCCAGCTCACTTCAGATGAGGAAAAATATGACTTCTTCTCCCCGTTCGCAGTGCTTGACGGCGGCAGGACCCTGCTTGCAAGCAATTACTGCCTCAACCGTCCGATAGAACTCATCAGCCTCTCCCTCGGAGATCAGGGCTATGCAAGCTGGACTCAGATTACAAGGGAAAACGAGCACATACTCAGCCAGCTCGACGAACCGACATCGGAAAGCGTATGGCTCGAGACCGTGGACGGCAAGCAGATGCAGTGCTGGGTGCTCTACCCTCCGAAGTTCGACCCGTCAAAGAAATATCCGGCTATCGAAATCGTGCTCGGAGGCCCTCAGGGTACCAATTCCCAGGACTGGAGCTACCGCTGGTGCTACAGACTGATGGCCCAGCAGGGCTATGTGGTCATTATGCCTAACCGCCGCGGCACCACCGCCTTCGGCCAGGAGTGGAAGGAGCAGATTTCCGGCGACTACCCGGGACTCAATATGCAGGACTACCTCACTGCCGGCCGCTGGATGAAGTCTCAGGACTATGTCTCAAAGCTTGCCTGCGTAGGCGCTTCCTACGGAGGATATTCGGTCTATATGCTGGAAGGTCTGCACGGCGACCTCTATGACTGCTTCATTGCCCACGCAGGTATCTTTGACGAGAAGATGCTCTGGTACACCACCGAAGAAATGTGGTTTGCCAACTGGGACAACGGAGGTCTTACGGAGTATGCCTATGAGCCTGGACAGACCGGGCCAAAGGGCGACGGAGTGACCTTCGGCGGAATGCAGCAGGCAGGAGCCCCTTACGCCTCAACCCCAAAGGCACAGCGCCACTATGCCTGCTCCCCTTCTGCCAATGTCACCAAATGGCATACACCTATCCTGTGCATCCACGGAATGATGGACTACCGCATCCCTTATGAGCAGGGTATGGCAGCCTTCAACGCCGCACAGATGATGGGTGTTCCTTCACGACTGGTGATATTCCCGCAGGAGAACCACTGGATACTCCAACCGCAGAACTCGCTCTATTGGCATCGCGAATTCTACGGCTGGCTTGACAAATGGTGCAAGTAAGCTACTCGCACCTGTATTTACCGTCAACCTTGAGAGGCTCTATGTGGATATTGACAATGGATTCCGGACCGAGTTCTTCCCGGATACGGGCCTCCAAGTCCATAGAATGCTTGTGGGCTATGTCCAAAGTCACATCCCCCGGCATTCTCACGTGCATCTCTATGGAATGGACATTTCCGACGTGGCGGGTACGCAGGTGATGCAAATCCGAAAGTTCAGGGTCTTCGGCAACGATGGCCCTGATTTTTTCTTCCTCATCGGCAGGAAGACTTTTGTCCATAAGCTGATTGAGGGCAGGAAGGAGGATTTTGACAGCCGCAATGATAATGAAGATGCTCACTACAGCTGCTGCTATAGGGTCGAGTATGGCCCACTTCTGGCCGAGGAAGACCGCACCTCCAATTCCTATGGCAGTACCAATGGAAGAAAGAGCATCGGTGCGGTGATGCCAGGCATTGGCCACCACTGCATCGGACTTGGTCTTGCGGCCCACCTTCACAGTGACCTGGAAGAGCACTTCCTTGATTACTATACTTGCAATGGCAGCTGCGAAGGCAATCCAGCCCGGAGTATTGAGCACTTCCCCGCCTATGGCCGCCATTATCTTGTTGACTCCGTCAGCGAGCAGTTTGCCGCCTACGGCAAGCAGAGACAATCCCACGATAAGGGTTGCGAGAGTTTCGTATTTGCCGTGACCGTAATTGTGGTCCCCGTCGGCAGGCTTGTTTCCAATCTTTACGAAAACCAGAACAATAACATCTGTAAGCAGGTCGCTGAGCGAATGCACCGCATCAGCAATCATAGCAGCGGAGGCTCCCAGCACTCCAGCCACGAATTTCAAAGCAACAAGCACCAGATTGGCAAAACCACCCCAAAGGGTGATTCTGTAGATTTCTTTCGTTCTTTCCATAATTTATTTGAGTGGTCGCATTTTCGCGTATTTGAGGAGCAGCACCTTCTGTCCGTATTCGTCGAAATCGACTACGGCTTTGAGCTCAGGCGCCACTCCGGTTATCGATTTGATCCGGCCAGGGCCGAAACGGTTGTGCTCGATTCTTTCACCAACATACAGCTCCGACATATCCACCGCCTTGAAATTGGGGTCCAAAGGACGCTGCGCCGGGGCAGGCGCCGGACGCGAAGCCGTAGCGGCAGCAGGGCGCTGGGATCCGAAGGCCGGCCGTTCCGAAGGAGCCGAAGGGCGCTGCCCCGGCGCCGTACGTTTTTCGAAATGCACTGCCCCGCTCCTGCCGTAGCCCAGGCCACTGCGGGTGCCGAAGCCACCGAAGCCGCTGAAGGCAGCCTCGCCCTGCACGGCAGAAGGGTCTTCGAGATACTTCGGATCTATTTCTTTCACAAAACGGGAAAGAGGGTTGTTCTCGGTCTTGCCGTTGCGCATACGGGAGGTCGCGTGAGTCAGCACGAGATCCTTTTTCGCACGGGTAAGCGCCACATAGAAGAGCCTGCGCTCCTCCTCCAGGTCAGAGAGGCTCCCCACCATATTCATAGAAGGGAAAAGATTGTCTTCCAGACCGGTAATCAGCACGTGCCTGAACTCCAGGCCCTTCGCCGAATGCACGGTCATAAGGGACACCCTGTTGGAATCATCCCCTTCATCCGTATCCGCATTTGCGAGCAGGGATACATTTTCGAGATAGTCACCGAGGGTGATATCAGGCACATCCTCCCCGTTCTCCTCCGCCTCAGTGGTTCTCTCATCCACATAAATGGAAATGGAGTCGAGAAGCTCCTCCACATTTGCCTTGCGCGCCATTCCTTCGATGGATGTGTCGGCAGCAAGGCTGGTGCGGTAGCCGCTCTCGTCAGCAATCCTGAGCGCGAGCTCCTCGGCATTGCACCTGAAGGCGTCCGAGGCAAAGCGGTTTATCATCCCGCAGAAATCCTTGATTTTTGTAATGGCGGCAGAGCGCAGTCCGAAGCTTTCCAGGTCATCGAGCCAGGCCGCCTTGAAAAGGGTGGTCTGATGCGCTCTCGCGGCCATGTCCAGAGCCTCCAGCGAAGTATCTCCTATGCCCCTTGCCGGCTTGTTGACCACCCTCTTGAAGCTCTCCTCGTCAAGCGGGTTGACCGCCAGCTTGAGGTAGGCCATCATATCCTTAACTTCCGCCCTTTCGTAGAAGGAGTTGCCGGAATATATCATATAAGGTATATTGCGGCGCCTCAGGGCCTCTTCGAGCGCGCGCGACTGGTTGTTGGTGCGGTAAAGAATAGCAAAGTCGCTGTACTGGGAGCCGTCCCTGCGCATCTTGGAGACTATTTCATCGGCAACCATCGCAGCCTCACCGGTCTCGTTGTAGGAACTGATGATGCGGATAGGATCGCCCTTTTCGCCCATAGAGTGGCAAACCTTGGGGATACGGTTGGTGTTCTTCTCGATTACGCTGTTGGCCGCGTCAACTATGGTCGAAGTCGAGCGGTAGTTGCTTTCAAGGCGGAAAACCTTGGCTTCCGGGAAGTCCTTGGAGAAGTTGAAGATATTCTGGATCTGCGCTCCGCGGAAGGCGTAAATCGACTGCGAGTCATCTCCAACCACGCAGACATTGCGACGCAGCTGCGCGAGTTTCTTCACTATGATGTACTGCGAATAGTTGGTATCCTGGTACTCGTCCACGAGTATGTAGGCGAAGCGGCGGGACAGGGCGTCCATAGCCTGGGGGTTGTCCCGCAGAAGTATGTTCATATTGACAAGGATGTCGTCGAAATCCATCACTCCGGACTCCTTGAGCTTGCGCTGGTAGAGGCTGTAAACCTTGTGCAGCTCGGGTTTGTGGCTGCGCGTGTCCGCAGTCAGCAGGTCCTGGCGGCAGCGGTAGGCCTCCGCCGTCACCAGATTGTTCTTCGCCCCGGAAATGCGG